>ENA-UOYA01004751-UOYA01004751.1-activated-sludge-metagenome-genome-assembly--contig:-NODE-4751-length-11149-cov-4.027582_pt1 | contig 11149 bp, 14 predicted proteins | sample MGYA00238163_ERZ764804 | MGnify/ENA primary metagenome ERZ764804 (study PRJEB28919, sample SAMN05720223) | activated sludge metagenome | isolation source: Anaerobic digester | place: Hong Kong...
CAATAACCGATCTTAGTCTTCAGTTTACCGCAGATCCGAGTAAGCGCCTGATGCATGGCCGAACATTTACCGGTGGGTTGCAGATGCCTATTGATACACCAAGGTATGATCAATAGTGAGTAAGGCTATCTTTCGTATGCTTCAAATCATGAAGCGACAGACACGAGCAAAAATGATTATCCTGGTGCTAGCAGGTGTATTAAGCTATAGCTTCGTCTTTGCGATATGGCATCAATTCGACAGGCCTTCGAGCAGCCAAAAGGACGACTCTCAGCCCCAATTGTCAGCCACTACTGGAAGTCTCACGAAAGGAACACCCGATTTCCAGACCCTATTGCCACAGGGTGTATCAATCGAACAATTAGGAGGATGGACACGTGTCAGTCCGCCAGACCGCAATGCCGTATATGCTTTCGCCGATACTATCGGTACGACAAAAATTATTGTTAGCCAGCAGCCGCTTCCCAAGGAATTTTCAGACAACAACAAGCAAGAGCATGTTGCAGATCTAGCTAATGACTACCACGCAGATCGTTATGTCACAGCCTCCAACGGAATCAAAATCTTTATTGGCACCAGCGCGAAAGGGCCTCAGTCGATTATTTTTACCAAGAGTAACACTTTGGTGCTCATCAAATCCCAGGCCGTCGTCAGTGACAACAGCTTAATAGAGTACGTCGATAGTCTCCGTTAGGACATCGCTACGGCTCGATAACAAGATCGCCGCGCACATAGCCTGACTTGCCATCGCGTGCACAGGTGATGTCAACCGGCCACTTACCAGCAGGCCGACCCGACTCAACCGTCCACGCCCATGTCGCTACACCATACTCATCGGCCGACTTGGGAACCAACCCTCCGTCTGTACTTGGCTTTTTGTCATATTCGACCTTTATGCTACAGGCCGCGAGGGGTTTTGTTTTGATCGTAATCGATGCGTTACTGCCTGCCTTTATGGGCGATGTCAGTATCGTGACTGACACGCCAACTGGCGTATTGTCGGCTACTTTCGGTGGGGTAGAGGTTTTTTTCGGCACGGGCTTTGGTGCCTCTGTGATGACGACGTTATTTTGCCTAGAGGTGTACCATGCATACGCCAGACCTGCTCCCATAAAGAGCAGCGCTAGGACGAGAACTGTCGTCATGATTGTGCGAAAGGTTCTTCGACGGCGAATACGCGCCCGACCTTTCGCCGTCGCGTATCCACCGTTGAGGCCTTTGAGCGCCATAAGCTGTTATTTCTTATTTTTAGCGTAATCAGCAATCGTCGAGCTGACTTTGCCGTCGTTTTTGAGATTTTCAAAGAACAGCACTTGATCGCGGCCGATGACCATGGCATCCTCGGGGCCATGTACTTCGTTACCGAGCTTGATGAGCTGAACGTTTGAGTTCTGAGCCTTGGCGGCATCTTGAGGGTTTTGGGAGTTTTCTGCCGTGTCATTTGCCTGCAGATAAAAAATGTCTGTCAATTTGTAATATTTACCATCGAGCGCCTTGAGCTTACCAAAATAAACTTGTCCGTTCGTAAGAAATACCGCCTGGTATTTCCCACCGTCGACACCCGGCACAGTCGCCCCTCTTAGGAAACTATAGGCGATCATACCGGCAAGTGCGAGCGCCAAGAGTACGCCGATCGCTATCCATAGCTTTGAGCGCTTTGGTTTGTTTGATTCTTTGTGACGCGGCGTTTGCGCTGGTGCGGCAGTATAGTGCTGCTCAGAGCGAGCAGGTGCAGGCTCTGTCTGTCGCGGCTGTACAGTACGGCTCTGCTGACGGCCAGGAAAATGTTCCATTGGTTAACTAGTCTCCCCTTTATTTCTACAGCCTATCATAGCATAAGGGGTATCAAAAACCAACCGTGACAACAGTGGTACTACAGGACTTCTTTGACAATGGCAGCCAATGCCTCAGGCGTGACCGATGACTTCAATACATACTTGGTCGCGCCGAGCGATAATACTTCTTCGATGTCACCTTTTGCATCGAGATTAGACAATGCCACGATCGGCACCTTGTGCTCATTGTCAAAGTTTCGCAAAAACTCTCGTCCGTCCATGACTGGCATCAATATGTCCAGTAAGATCGCGTCGGGCATATGATTTTCAAGGTATTCGAGCGCTTCCTTGCCATCATGAGACCGGTGTATCTCATAGCCGCTGGCCGTTAATATCATGCCAAACGCATCACTCAGTGCAAAATCATCTTCAACGATCAATACGCTCGGCTGTCTCGCTGGCACTACGTATCTCCCATCATATTAGTCAGGTTAACGATCGCGCTATCGAGCGTCAGTGACTTTGGTAAGGTCAAGATAAACGTGCTGCCTTTTTCGAGTGTTGATTCAACGGTAATATCACCGCCATGCGCCCGTGCGAGCTGCCGCGCGAGGAACAGTCCCAGTCCGCTGCCGCCTTCAGAATAACTGAGAGGATTGTCGATGCGATTGAACTTACCAAATATCTGTTCGTACTTTTCTGTCGGGATACCAACACCACTATCTTTGACGCGCACCGACACGTCGGTTTCAGTCGCATGCACCGATATCTTGACGGTCGATGACGGATACGAATACTTGATGGCGTTGCTGATGAGATTTTCGATGATCATCAAGACGTAGCGGCTGTCAGCGACGATTTCAATAGGCTTCTTGTTACGAAATGTAACGACGATTTCCTTATGGCTCGCCAATTCAGCCAAATCATCGACCGCTCGCTGGACCATGCCCGTCACATCGACCGTCCGCGGCTCTATGAGCAACTGCCCCGCATCGATCTTGGAGACATAGAGGAGCTCATTGATGATCTGCAGTTGCCGTTCATTAGTCTCAAAAGCCTTTTCGGCAATGTTTTGCTGCATCGGCGTCAATTCACCAGCAATACCAGCCGTCAGCATGCCGATATATTGCTTGACGCCGCTCGCGGGAGTGCGGAGTTGGTGCGACGCAAGTGCGAGTAATTCGTCCTTGCTGCGCTGAACTTCATTTTCATATTTTTCTTCGACTTTTGATAGCCGCCTTTCGAGAGCGTAGAAGACGACGATAGACAATATGCCACCGAGCAAAGATCCGAGACCGAGCATCAGCCACGGGTTCGATAGCAGAGTCGGACCCTTGTAGTCACCCTCGATTTTAGCGACCCACGTCCTGGAGTCAAAATCTATCTCCCTCGTCAGAAACTTTGAACCTGTTCGTGTCTCATCAAATCGCGGAGACTTATAGAGTATCCTGTCTTTGTCTTCTTTGTCATAGATGAGCAGCGATGAGGACGTATTCAATGCCTCAGTGTTAGAGAGGTAGAGAGATATGAACGTTTCTGGTCTCGACACGATATAGACATAGCCCACTAGATTGGCGCGGCGCTCTTCGACGGTTTTTGGAACGCTCCCGTTCGCATAGCGTGGATAGTAGATTAAGATACCTGGCTTTATAGTGCTCTCGCCATCATCTTGGACTAAATACACCGGCCGGGTCATAACCGGACGGCCTTCGTCTCGCGCTTTCTCCATCGCGACGCGACGATCAGGCTGCGAGTACATGTCGTAGCCGATGGCCTTTTTGTTCGCATCGCTATTAGGCGCGAGATAGACGATAGAGGTATACGGATCGACTGTCGCGTCTTTTTCATTCCGGTAGGTAAATGACTCTCGGCCCATATCCCGCTGCTGCTGCTCAAAAGCAGGTAGTGAGTCGCGCGAGACTCTACTGGCATAGCCGATACCTATGACAGCAGGAAAATTAGTGGAAGCACCGATGTCATCATAAAACTTCTGCCAATCGTCTGCGTTAAGATCTGGCTTCTGATGAAAAAGCGCAGCGGTTGCCATGAGCAGTGTGTTATAGTCACCGATTCTGTTTTGAAGCGATCCAGTCGCTGCGGTCGCCTGACGCCCGAGGCTCATTTCATACTCTCTGTTGGTCTGGCTAGTCACGGAGTTTGCATAGAGGGCGGCCGCGATGATAGACACACAAAATATACCAAGCGCAATGAGCTCGGCAATACGTCGCCCGACCGGCCGACTATCGTACCACTCTGTTATACTCTCTATCACCTTAGACCTCATCTGGTATCAGTATATCACTGGTTCTTTATCCTACTAGAGGTCGGCTAGAGTATATAAAAATTATTTCACACAAGTAGTAAACGGTGGTATATCATAGTGATATGGACCAAAACGTGCCATCGACAACATCACTCTTGCCACAGTCAGCCATCGACTCGCTCTCAGCCATGTTCGCGCTCAGTATGTTTGTCTCGCTCATTCTTTTCGCCCTCATCGGCGTACTTTATATCATCACGGCTATTCGGAAGTGGAAAGTCCAGAGCGCGATCCTCGATATGCACAAAGATATCAAGCAGATGAAAGAAGCTATCGTGAGGCAGCCTGAAGCCGCTGCAGCTCCTGAACAACCTGTTCCGCGTGACCCAGCGGTGTCACCCGACCGTACACTTTGACGACGTGACCTTCGGGGTTGATGATAAATGTCTTCCTGAGGATTCCCTCTTTGCCGAACATCTTTTTGCCCCATGCTCCATATGCTTTCATCACCGTGTGATCGGGATCTGAAAGCAGTGAGAAGTCAAGATTATATTTTGCTTTGAACTTTTCATGACTGGCAGCATCATCAGCGCTGACACCGACGACTTTCGCACCGAGATCGATTAACTCATCCCGAGCATCGCGCAGCCCACACGCTTCGACGGTACAGCCCGGTGTGTCATCTTTTGGATAAAAATATAACACGAGCCACGACCCATGGTAATCAGCCAACCTATGCGTCTTGCCATCACTGCCTGTGAGCGAAAAGTCGGGTGCTGGGTATGGTACGGTTTTCGTTGTCATGCTATTTCTCCAGTCGTTTTATGATCGATATTGCGCGAGGTATTGCTCAATGTACTGCACGGCCTCGAGATTAGTACTGACGAACACCTTACGGCCCTCTTTACGCTTTGTGACGAGCCCTGACTCATGTAATATCTTGAGATGCTTTGAGATGTCTGCGAGTGAAACGCTGTACATGACGGCGATTTCGTTGACACTTTGCTCGCCGTAGCGGAGGCGTTCGAGGATATCGCGACGGGTCGCGTCGGAGAGTGAGTAGAACAGTCGATCGATTTGAGATGATTCAACCATATAGTTAAATATTACCCGAGTTGCCACCGTACGTCAAATTTTGTATGCCTACAGCTTTCGGCTATCGTATGCCCAGTGCAGAACAGCTTGCCGTTGCCTCGGGCGGCACAGTTCATCGCCCTGCTGGCACGCTGATTGAATCTGACTGACATGCCGCCGGATCGCTCGCCACCGAGCTATCTGACGCGCATCTTCTTCGGGTATCCGCCGTCCGAGATAGTATCGACAATACCACTGGAACCACCCGCGTGGATCCTCTGGATATATCCAGCCTTTTCTCTCCCATTCTTGTCGCGACTGACTCGCATCGACACCAAAATAATTTACCGATGGATCATGGTGATCTGAGATGATCGCATTATTGAACCACGCTGCGGGGTATTCGTCATGATGGCCTTCAAAATAATGTCCGCCAAATACGCCGAGTTCTAGCATCTGCTGAGGTGAAAGCTCAGGCGCAAAACCATCGCCATACTCTGCAACGCCAGTGCGGAGAGGATAGACGTAGCCAGGCTGCAATGGATCATTTGTTGTAATACTTTTCACATCATTACTATACACTCCTGTTACAATGTAAGCATGCAAGATATATTTTTACGGCTCCTTATCACTGGTGGAATTATGGCGGTGCTTGATGCATTCTGGCTCAGCGTCGTCGCGAACAAATTTTACAAAAGTAATCTCGGGAGCCTTCTGCTCGAAAAGCCAAACATGGCAGCAGCCGTTGCCTTTTATATCATCTACGTCATTGGTATTGTCGCCTTTGTGTTGACGCCCGCACTTGAGAAAAATTCATGGCAGTATGCGGCTGGCATGGGAGCATTGTTTGGCTTTGTCGCCTATGCGACCTATGACCTCACCAACCTCGCAACGCTCAAAGGCTTTTCGCTCAAAGTTGTCCTCGTTGACCTCGCCTGGGGAACACTCCTTACCGGTGCCGTCTCAGTTCTTGCCTACCTAGCTATCAAACAGTGGATTTCATGAGCATCGTTACGACATTCTTCGCCTGCTTGTTAGCGGCAGCTATCGTCATGGTCGTGGCATTTTTGATCAGCGAGAAGATCAGCCGTGTATCTTTCGTCGATGCAATGTGGGGAATCACTTTTATTGTTATTGCCATAACGTCGCTCGTGATTAACACTGTCTCATCTGGCGCAGCGATAGTCATGGCTCTACTCGTCGTAGTGTGGGGACTGCGACTTGCCAGCCATCTCTTGCCACGCGTGCTCCAGTCAAAGGCAGACGACAGACGGTATGTCGAGCTGATCAGCAAGTGGCGGACATCCAACAAAAGTCTTTCTATCTTTTTTCGGATATTTTTAGTCCAAGCCGTACTTGCCACTATTGTTATGATGCCTGTCATCGTGACTGCGAGCGCCGGAGATGGTGTTGCTTTGACGCCATTTGCCTACATTGGCATCATAATGTGGCTGATCGGCTTTGTGATCGAGTCAATGGCTGACTGGCAACTGCGAAAATTTGTACAAAAAAATAACGGGGAGCTCATGACGACCGGTCTTTGGCGATATTCGCGACATCCAAATTATTTTGGTGAAATCACACAGTGGATAGGCATTGGACTCATTGGGCTATCCGCTCCGTATGGTTTGATCGGGCTCGTGGGGCCGCTTCTTATTGGCTATCTCATCACTCGTGTTTCTGGTGTGCCACTCGCAGAAAAAAACATGCACAAGCGAAAAGGGTGGCAGGACTATGTACGCCGAACAAGCGTTCTCATTCCTCTCCCGCCGCGCTCATAGTTCACCAAACTGTCCAGTATAATCACTGATGACGACTCGCTCGCCGCGTGTCAGCAGATAGTTGCGGAGGATGGTGTAGGCATCGAGATCAAATGCTTCTTCATACTGACTCATGGCCGGCTCCATGTCTGGCTCGTAGTCGACACGAGCCCTGATGATCCACTCATCGACCACAAATCCCGTCTGCTTGCCGGATATTTCGTCGCGCTCCGTTATCATCACCGGGCCCTCATGCGGCCAGGCATCGACACCGCGTCCTGCATAGGCGATATCGACGCGCGTGTTGTAACTAAATGGCAATTCCTTGCCGATACAGGCACCCTTACATTTGCCGAGCTGGAACGCAAAGCATGGTCCACGGCCTCGTTCAAGGCCGCACAACTTCGGACACAACGAGAATGTCTTGACTCTAGTCTCGAGCGATGCACGCGCCGCGGATCGCCGTGGATGCATAGCAACAATACTCTCGTGCGACGGGAGATCTTCGGCCGTTAAATCATGAATGGAAAGTACCGCGTAGCCACTCTCATCGACATCTTTTGTCGTTATAGATAGCTTTGTGAGGCGTCTCAGCCGTCTGTTATAGATAGGTGAGTGTTGCTTGATGAGCGCGGACTCGAGTAAGAGTGCTGATAGCTCGCCGGTGGTTGAAATATGTGATATACGTCTGATCGCCTGAGCGATTTTGAACTCTTTTGATTCATTGACGTCATTTGAAAAATGGCTGAGGACTCTTTTTTTGATGTCGATACTTTTGCCGATATAAAGAGGTACGTTGTCGTCATCGTGAAATATATAGACGCCAGGACCCGACGGTAGAGCTGCGATATCGGCACGATCAATATGACGGGGAATACTCGGTGATTTCATCTGTGCTTTCAGTGCGCTCGCAATGATATCGACATCATGCTCCTCCTGCATCTTGCGCCAAAATTGTACGAGCACCATCGCATCGTCATAGGCACGGTGACGGGCATCAAACCTAAATCCATGGTGTGCGATCAGGTCGGACAGCCGATGACGGCGTAGTTCAGGATAGAGCGCCCGCGACAGCTTGACCGTGCAGACTTGTTTTGGCGAAAATGATTTATCGATACGACGAAACTCTTGCTTTAGGAACGAGTAGTCAAACCTCACATTGTGAGCCACGAAGACCGCGCCGTTCATGACTTCGAGCAACTCATCGGCAATCTCGCGAAATGTCGGTGCATCTGCTACATCACCATCGTCGATACCAGTGATACTCGTGATCTGATAGCTTATCGGCATCTCAGGATTGATAAGTGTCGTAAACTCCCGAACGATTTCGTTGTTTTCGACCCGTATCGCCGCGACTTCAATCACCCGTCCGCGCGCTGCGCTGACACCGGTCGTCTCGACATCGACAAAAACATATGTCCCCTTTGGCATCTTATTATTATACTCGCCCTCGCTTTTATTGTTTTTGTCAGGTTGTTTTAAGGTAGCAGCTGCATACTGCATGAAAGTATGATAAAAAAAGTATTACTCGCTCTTATTGTGCTAACGACATCGCTCGCTGTCTTTGTCGTGCCGCTCCCAAAAAACTCGCCCTCAGCCATCGCAATCTATCTCTCGGCAATTGCCGGTTATGCAGGCATCATGCTGCTATTATGGTTTTATATCCTGGGTACCAAGGGTGTCATGAAGATACTCACCAAAGATCTCGCGCCCATCATCGACCTACACAAGATGTTGGGGAAGTATTCAGTCGTGTTGATATTTCTCCACCCGCTCTTCGTAACTATAAGCTACGGAGAGTCATGGCTCTATTCACTCACTCCAAACCTCTCGACGGAGTTTGAAAAACATGTTACTTACGGTCGGATCGCTCTCGCGGCTCTCCTCGTCGTCTGGATATCGTCAGCACTACTCCGGAGCAAGATGGGGTATCGACCATGGAAATACCTCCATTTGCTCGCCTACATCAGCCTGCCATTTGCGCTTCTCCACGTCCCAGATACCGGCTCGACGTTTGCGCATGTGTTTTTCGCGAAACTTTATTTCTTTGTCGTTCTTCTTGGTTTTGGCATCTTCTCACTACTACGCCTTCGCAGCGCACTCGGATTTAATAAATTTTATTACACCGTCCGTTCAAACAAACTCATCGCCGACCAGACCTATCTCCTGACGCTTCGCTCGGACTCGATCGGCGGTGTCCTTCCGCGTCCGGGCCAATATATCTATCTCAAGACGGGTTGGTTTAGCGAAGAGCATCCTTTTTCCGTCTTGGCAAACGACGAGGAAAAAAATGAATTGTTCGTCGCTTATAAAGTATACGGCGCCTTTACTCGCGAACTAGCCGCGCTGGAGCAGGGCGAACAGGTGCTCGTTAATGGCTCTTTCGGTACGTTCACTCACCATATCGATGAGGCGCCCGACCGACCAGTCGTCTACATCGCCGGAGGAATCGGCATCACGCCATTTGTCTCGCGATTACTGCAAGAGGGGAGTACTCGCGAGCAGTGGCTTTTTTATGCAAACCGGTCGAGCGCATCAGCTGCCTTTTTACGCTCGCTCGAAAAGTCTCTTGGCGCACGACTCATTTCCATCTTTACTGGCTCGAACGACGTGCATGACGACCATAAAGGGCGAGGTGCAGGCTTTGTTGGAAGTTTTCAGAAGTACCTCAAAGACCCAGTCGATTATTGCTACTATTTGTGCGGGCCAGTGCCCCTGATGGAAAGTGCCGAAAACGAATTGCGGAGACTCGGCGTCCGTCCGGAAGATATTCACCGCGAAGCTTTTAGCTACTAAGCGAGTCTAGCCACGAGTCATCATATATACATATAGTCCTAACGAACGTTTGCGCTGCAGCATGATGAGTCGTAATACTTATCAACAATCACTTTCCACTCATCACCATTCATTATGAGACAATCAACCATTTGGTTTATTTTTGAAAAGAATGTACGCGAACTGCCGAAATGTCGCAGCTCACTCACGCTCTCTTGCTGACTTACGTCAACGAGTATAGCTCTCTACCCTACTGCTTGAGATCGAATTGTCTCGATCGTATTTGCGAACGCCTCAGTCGTCAGGCTTGCCCCGCCAATTCGGCTTGGGCTGTAGCTAGCCAGACTCTGGCCATTCGCATCGCTTGACACCGAGCTTTCAAAGGCACTGACGTATCTCTCCGACTCTCCGTCGCTATACGAGTCATCTGTTTTGACAGAAGTAATTTTACCACCCGAGACCACGACAGTGACCTTGATACTATTAGTGTTGCCGTGAGGCACTTGGTAGCTCGTTGACGACGTATAGGTTCCATCTTTGTAGCTTGCTGAAGAGTTAGTCGTCGTCGAGGCAGTAGATGACGACCCTAACGTAGCCGACGAAGTGTCTGAGCTAGATTGTGTGCTCGACTGACTAAGTGACGACGTCGCAACTGTTGGCGTCGTCTGTGCCGATGCTGGCTTAAAGATAACGTAGCCCCCGACCCCTGCCGCTGCGATGAGCGCGATCGAGCCAAATGTCATAAATAATTGATCTCGTTTGTTCATATTTCAAGTATCGCCGACGTCGCTTAATTTCCGCTTATTTTTTCGGAAAACGTATACAAAATGTCGTGCCGCTTTCAGGCGATGATTCTTTGACCGATACTTTGATACCCTGCTTTGCAGCGAGTTCGCGCGCAATGGCAAGGCCGAGTCCAAATCCCGAGCCGTTGACTGACGATCGTGATTCATCGACCCGATAAAATCGTTCAAATATCTTGTCGTGATCACTTGATTCGATACCCACACCTTGGTCGATGACGAGCAAGTCGGTGTGCGTCTTCATAGGTTCGACCATCAGGCGAACGGTCGTCTTATCGGGAGAATATTTGACGGCATTTTCGAGCAATATACGGATGATCTGAGCGCTGGCCTGCATATTTGCATGAACTATCTGCCTAGTTGCGCCATCATCGATCGAAATCCTTTTCTCCTGGGCGACTGGAATGATTGGCTGTATCGCCTCACTGATCGCTTCCTGAATATTGAAATCTTCCCGTTCGAGTGGTGCGTCGCTCCGTGCCAGACCTAGCAAAGCAGCGGTGAGTTCACGAAGCTTTGTGACTTCGGCAATAGTATACTCGAGCACTTCCCTCGCCTCACCAATCTTGAGCTTGGTGTTACGAAGCGCGACTTCATTTGCTGTCTGGAGTGCAGTGAGGGGCGTTCGTAGCTCGTGACTTGCATCACTGACGAACCGTGATTGTCGCTCCATCGACTCCTCGATCGGCCGCATCGTAGCCT
>ENA-UOYA01004752-UOYA01004752.1-activated-sludge-metagenome-genome-assembly--contig:-NODE-4752-length-11146-cov-5.356054_pt1 | contig 11146 bp, 11 predicted proteins | sample MGYA00238163_ERZ764804 | MGnify/ENA primary metagenome ERZ764804 (study PRJEB28919, sample SAMN05720223) | activated sludge metagenome | isolation source: Anaerobic digester | place: Hong Kong...
TGCCTCTGGTGGATAGTGTCCCCTCCACCGCGGCGGCGGTCAGCATCTCCGCTTCAGACACGAGATTCCTTAACGCTTCTATCATGGAAATCATGCTTAACGAGAGCACATCCTTATCGGATCTGGCTTTTATCTCGACGGACAGATCACCTTCTGCAATCTTTTTGGCCGCCTCGGCCTGGGCCTTTATATTATCCACCATTTCTCCAAAGGCAGCCACCAGATCGCCCACCTCATCCTTTAGCGCTGTTTCAGTGCTGATGTCAACATCGCCAAGCGCGACCTGATTGGCCATCTCCCGCAGATTCCGGATCGGTTTGCTGATCTTTCCGCCGAGGAACAATGCGGTGAGAATGCCGATGACGACAACTGCAATTGAAATAGAGAGCAAGGTGTAGCGCAGTATATTCACCGCGGCTAATACGTCCGCCTCATAATTGCCGATTCCGATGGACCAGTCGGTATTCGGAATGGGAGCCATCGCCGTCATCCTTATCTCGCCGTCCAGTTCATAATGTACCATCCCGCGGTTTCCCAGACCCAGCTCCTGCAGCGCAAGTCCATAGGATTTCAGAGTCCCGTCCGATTCGATCTCTGCGAATGCATTTCTTTGCTCCAGCACCATGTCCTTATTTGGATGAGCAAGCAGCGTGCTGTTCGAACTGATGATAAACGCATATCCCCTGTCCCCGATCCCCTGCGCATCGGTGATCGTGCTCAAAAAGGTTCCGTCCCGCCTGCCCAATAATACTCCTACGACAGTATTTCCTGATGTGATCGGAGCCGCCTCCATGAGTACCGGTTCTCCGGTGACCTTACTGATCAATACATCAGAAACATTTGCCTGTCCCTCAAGGGCCTTCTTTATATAAGCCCGGTCCGACAGGTCTGCTGTTTCACCGCTGATCACATAATTTGCCTTGCCATCCGGCGTCACGACAGCCATATCGAGGTAGCCAAGACGCTCAACGTCAGGAACCAGCGATTCTCTTTGAGTCGCCCAGTCCATGGTTTTTGTTCTTGCTCTTTCTGCCACCTCATTCAACACGGATAAATTCTTGTTCAATGAGGCTGCAACGTAATTCGCCGTTTCATCAGCATAATGCAGCATCATCTCCTCCTGCTCATCCATCAGTGCCTTGGAGCTCAACTGAATTGCTGTGACGCCCAGTGCAGACGATACGATTACAATCAGGATTCCAAAAAACAATGCTATTTTTCGTGCCAAAGTAAACTTCATATACACTCCCTCCTTTTTCCCGACCTGCATTGACAAAACGATCCCTCTTATTGCATTTCACTTTATAGTAGGTATCGGCCGGTATCGCCAATAGTTAATAGGCTTTTACGAAAAAAGTTACATTTTCATCAAGAAAACTATTAAAATCAACAGAAAATTACTCTTCGGTAAGTTTTTAACTTTTTAATTTAAAAAAAGGTGCTGTCTCAGAGCACCCCGGACCCATCGAGGAGAGACAGCGCCTTTTCTGCTATTTTCATATTTCTTAATCATTTGACGGACAGATAATTGCAGATTTCCTGCGCGATCTTGTCCAGCGGGAGCTGTTTTGTAACTGCGCCGATGTTGAAGGCCACCATCGGCATGCCGTATACGGTGGAAGTCTTTTCGTCCTGCCCGATGGTATAGGCGCCCTGCTTTTTCATATTCAGCAGCCCCTTGGCTCCGTCGGCGCCCATGCCGGTCAATATGACTCCGATCGCTTTGCTTTTTGCGACTTCCGCCACCGAATCAAAAAGAACGTCCACAGACGGGCAGTGCCCGTTCACCCTTTCGCCCTGCTCAGATTTTACATAATAACCGTTCGGGCCCTTCGCCAGTCTCATGTGATAATCGCCGGCCGCGACGATGACTCTTCCCGGTTTGACAAGATCCCCGTCCACAGCCTCCTTAACCTCCAGCTGGCAGGAATTGTTCAGCCTGTCAGCATAAAGCTTCGTAAAGACAGGAGGCATATGCTGTACGATCAGAATGCCCGGCATATCTCTGGGAAGCGCGGTAATCACGCTGTATATGGCCTCCGTGCCACCGGTAGAAGCGCCGATTGCCAAAACCATGCTGGAGATGTCACCGTGGTTTGTAACAAGGTTTGCGGCTTTATAATCCTTTTTAAAGCTTCCAACCTTTGCGGTGGACGCAATTTTTATTTTTACGATCAGTTCATTGATAAATGAGTTCATTCCGCCGGGCTTGTTTATATCCGGCTTCGTGACAAAATCTACCGCACCCGCATCCAAGGCTTCAAAAACGTTTTTAGCGACCGAGCTGACAACGATCACCGGCAGCGGATACTGGGGCATCAGCTTTTTCAAAAAAGCGATCCCATCCATTTTAGGCATCTCGACATCCAGCGTAACGACGTCCGGTTTCAGTTCAAGGATCTTGTCCCTTGCGACAAACGGATTCTCTGCCGTTCCGATCACTTCTATGCCAAAATCCTTGGCAATCTCTCTCGCCAGAGTTTCTCTGAATAAAAGTGAATCATCCACAATCAGCACCTTGATTTTACGCGACACTTTCATTCGATCCGCTCCTTTCCTTTTCCTGTCATTGAATCTGTCTTACCTGCCTTATCATGAGATTTTTTGCCGATGCGGCGATGCATTCATTGCTGATACCAGATAGTCTGCCACGTATAACGATGGCAGACTATCCCTTATCATTGCTATGTATCTGATACCCTTATTCCGTCTGTTAAAACTGCTTTCACAGAAAGGGCTTTCGAACTTAATCTATTTGATCGATTCGATCATTTCCAGTTCGTCATTCTTCAAAAGTCTTTCGCAGTCCAGCAGCAGCTGAACTTTCTCGCCTGCTTTGCCGATACCCTTGATATATTTGTTTTCAAATCCGGTTTTATTTGCCGGAGGAGCTGCAATGTCCTGGTCGTCAATGGTTAAAACTTCATCGACGTTATCAACGATGAGACCGACGGATACATCTGCGATATCGATGACGACGATACAGGTTCTGTCGTCGTATTCCATCGGCTGTTTTCCGAATTTCAGCCTTACGTCAATGACGGGGATAATTTTCCCCCGAAGATTGATGATCCCCTTCACGTAATCCGGTACCTCAGGAACTTTTGTAATTGATTGGATTCCGATGATTTCAGTGACGTACTTGATCTCGATCCCGTAGACCTCGTCTTCCAAGGTAAAAGTCAGGAATCGTCCGTGCTGGGTGTCTTCCTCCATAACTTTGTTTTCATCATAAATCTCAGACATTATGATCTCTCCTTTCAATATACATGGACGTCGGTTTCGTAGTAAATATATCGGCAACCCGGTTAAAAACTTAAGAATGCGTTATAATTCGCGAACGTTTCTGCTGAGGGACTGCACCTTCATGATTCCCGTTTCCAGATCAAAATACACCGTCCTGCCGTAATTCGATCCGCAGTCTTCGGCAATGATCGGTATCTTCAGATTTTGCAGCACATTTTTGACGCTGGCGATATTTCTGTCGCCGATGGTCCCGACGAGACTGCCCGGCTGAATTTCGAACATCTGTGCCCCGCCGGCGATCTTTGCGGTAAGCCTGCGCCGGTCCGCGCCAAGATGAACCAGATCCTGCACCAGATCAACGATCGCGGTATCTGCAAATTTCATTCGATTGATATCACTGTTGCTGAACATGGTGCTTTCCGGAAGCATGATATGGGATAATCCGCCGACCTTGAGCTGCTTATCATAAAGGCATATTCCAACGCATGAACCGAGCGCATATGTTACAAACACACTTGGATTCCTGCCAAATTTATAGTCAGAGATTCCGACGACAAGCAATTCGCTCATATTTCAAGTCCTAATCTTTCCATGATTATTTTCAGTGTTTCAATTTCCGCAAACATAATAATATTGCTTGATAATTTGTTTTCTTCCGCCGAGAAGCATTCCTCGATGAACATGACCTTATCTCCCACGGAACCGAACTCGATGATCGGAACGCTCATCAGCGCGCCTGCCATGTCGATGGCAATATACGGGATCGAAACATGGATCGTCAGGCCTGTCATCTGGGAAATGGAATTGATATAAGAAGATCCCAGGATGTTTCCGATTTCCTTGATTGCAGAGAGCTTCAGATCGCTCAGCTGACCGTCCTGCCCTTCCTCGTCGTCCTGGATCAGGATGCTCATGATGCCTTTTGCATCCTCCATCTTGAGCAGGAACATGATCATTCCATGCGCCTCTCCGTCAAAATTGACAAGGACGCCTACCGTCATGGTCTCTGCGCCGCCCAATGCGTTGACGGCGGTATCAAAGTCCGTGATCCGGACCTTCGGAAGACTGATCTCGACCTTTTCATCCAGGATCGTAGCAAGAGCGGTAGCTGCATTGCCTGCGCCGATATTGCCGATTTCCCTCAGAACATCAAGCTGCAGGTCATTCAGTTCATCGTAGTTGTTTAACAAATCTTCACCTCATTTACTAACAATCAATGCCGCGGTGACGCCTTAACGCGGACACAGGCTTTCGTAATCGCTGCCAGAATATCCGTCTCATATTGCTTTTTGTATACGTCAAGCTGAAAATACTGTTTTCCCGCATCGGTGGTAACATATTTTGTCGGCAATGAATTCAACGCCAGAGCCAGCACATCGTTGGTGCAGGTCCTGCAGGTGCAGACCTTCATGCGTTCCATCACCAGCGCCAGTTTTTCCCTTGCGAGAATTTCAGCGATATTGACAAGATCGTCGTTTTGTTCCAGAACGGCACTGCCTATGTTTCCCGCGCTTTCCTGCTCTCGGAACGCTCTGAGCATCGGCGATTCCTTTGGCGCTTCCTTTGGCGGTTCTTTCGGCGATTCTTTCGGCGATTCCTTAAGGACTTCCGTAACGGCTGCCGCCGGTTCGCGCCGGACCGGGTCCGGTTCCTGGAGTTTCTCCTTCGTCACAGCCGGTGAACCGGTCTCCGGGAGATCGCCGCCAATGGCAAAAAGATCCTCCCCCTTTGCCGCCTCGTCGTTCTTCGTAATCAGCTTCAGCACATGTTCTGTTTTATTGCTTTTCTTCGCCGCCATCCAGTTTCATTCCCTTCTGTGAGATCAGCTCCTCCACCAGTTGACGATAATCCCTGGTAGAGTTCGCCTTTGGAGCGTATTTATAAACGCTTTCACCATGGGCCGGAGCCTCCGCCACAGACACGGAGGATCTTATCTTCGTGTGAAATACCTTCGTATGCAGTTCTTTTGCTATGATTTCCGCCATTTCTTCCACGTCTTTCGTCAAAAGCCTGCGCTTGTCATATTTATTGAGAAGAATTCCGAGCACTTCGATCTTCGGGTTGTAAATGCTTTTGACCAGATCGATGGTCTCTCTCAGCTGCGAAATGCCCAGCAGGCTTAAAATCTCGGGAATCATGGGTATGATAAGATTGTCCGTCGCCGTGTACGCGTTGACGGTCAATATGTTCAATGCCGGCGGCGTATCGATCACGATATAATCGTAGCTGTCCCTTACCGGGGCAATTCCGTTTTTCAGCAGGTACTCCCTTCCGAGCATGTTGAACTCCAACTCGGCTCCGGAGAGAAGGATGTTTGACGGTATGATGTCGATGCCCTCGTTTCTCTGGATCACCTGATCGATGGAGACAGCTCCCTTCATCAGCTCATAGACCGTCGGGCTGTTGTCGATTTCAGCTCCGAGGCAAAATCCCAGATTCCCCTGAGGATCGAGATCGATCGCAAGTATTTTATATCCCTTTTCCGCCAGGCCGCTTGCCAAAGCGCTTGCTGTAGAAGTCTTGCCCACTCCGCCTTTCTGATTTGTGATGGCAACTGTTTTAGACATCGGTTTTATCCTCCATTCATGGATCAATCATCTTTATGCATCTGCTTCCGGTGGTTTTCAATCTGCGTTTTAAAAACAAATTCGCAGAGGATCCGTTCCTCTTCTCCGCTGATGTTCAGAAGCCGGCAGCCGTATTTGTAGCGGTAACCGCCCCTGAAAGGGCCTCTTTCCTTTCTCAGGACTTCAGCCTGAGCGATAAAGCCCGGTTTCAGCATATTAAAATCAAGCTCGATTCTCTGTTTCTTAAACAGAGTCCTGTTGGAAAAGAAGGCAACCCCGCCGAGACTGATATCACGCGTCTGTATGGACTCATTGATGATGTAGGGCTTCCCTTTTCTTCCCATGGAAAACGCCCTCACGAGCTTTGAATTTAAATAAACCCTAACCTTGAGGTAGCTTCTGCGCTCCTGCTTTATGTCTCTCTTGATGATTTCCAGATTCAGCTGAGAAGCGGTGGAAAGCGTCACCTTACCGGTCATGAAGATAATTCCGTCCGTAAGATATCCGACCATATCAACAACGGACTGATGGGGTATCAGTTCGAAATCCTCTCCCATCAGCATGACCCTGTTGCCTATCGTGCTGATATTCGTCGATGAGACGGTTACTTCATCTGGCGCATAAAAAACATTCATTTTTATATAACCGTTATCAGCCAAGCCGTTTTCACCTCGTCTCGTCCGTAAATTTCTTATCGGTGATTATAATGTCCCCTGAATGATCTTTCCGTCAGCCCAGAATATCCTGCAGTGTTCAATATTATCGAGTGTGAATTGAAACTTTTCTTCACCAAAGCTGATCTTCACACCCTGGTAGATCTTCCGCTTGCAGAATATGGAGCCCGGGAATTCCATGGTCCAGTTTTTCTCAAGCTGCTGGATCTGATAATTCAGCTCATCGATTTTGTCTCTGATCACAAGGATCTGCTTTTTTGCTAGGGAGAGCTGTTCCAGCACTTCGTCGCTGGCATTCATTCTGGAATGGTTTAATTTCTGCACATTTTCCATAAGCAGCTGGACTCTTTCACTCAGTTCGTTCCGCTCCTCCGTCAGCTTTTCAATCGTCTCCGTATCCATGTTTTTGATTCCGATCATTTCGATCTTTGTGGTCCTCTCGCTTTCAGAGCCGATATCCCTTGCATGCAATTCGCCGAAGACCCTTACTTCTCCGCCGACGATCAGTTCCTTGCTGCCCGACAGCTCGATATTTCCCATACAGGTGACATTGCTGTCGATGATGTAATCTGCTGCAATATCTCCTTCCACATGGATATTTGCATGCTCGATATATTTGCACTTCAAATTTCCGCCTACGTATATGCTGTTGGTGCCGCCGCCGTTGATCCCCTTTGAGATATGGACATTTCCCGCAGCCTCGATGGCCGCATCCTCCACAACGCCCTTTACGATGATGTTCCCGCCTGATTTTACAGTGAATCCGTCGCTTACGTCGCCTTCAATATTGACGTCTCCGGTGAAGTTGATATTTCCTGTCAACTGATCTACGTCTCCGTTGATCTTCAGCATATCGTTGACGTCGACGATATCCCGTGTAAATCGGATCACACCGTCGCAATCGGCTACGAGAAGCGTATCGTTCTGGATCAGATGCGTATTTTTTCCAACCGGCGAGTTGGGCACTCTGCCGTTCTTCGCCGGTACAGCGGCTCCGTAGATGTTTCTTCCCTCGGTGCCTTCCGCTTCCTTTGTGATTTCGGCAAGCACCTGGTCCTTTTTCACCAGTTGGAAGTAATCCAGATTCTTGTAATCGATCGTCCCTTCCAGGTTGATTTCAGGCCGGTATTCCGAATCTCTTTTTACGTAATATGTAACATATCCGTCCTGTCCATGAACAGGAGGCAGACCCTTCGCAACCTCGATTTTGATATTATAAATCGGCCTTGCCGCCAGCTTCTCCACGGAAGACTCTTTAATGCCATAGATAATTCGATTCGCTTGTAAAGCCTCCATCAGCTGCTCCTTGGTCAGCGGAGGAGGATTCTCGCCCTGCTTCACCAATTTGATAAAACCTGTCATTCCGTCATCGCTTGCGGTAACCTCAATCAAGGTAGTCGGGGCCGTAGTCTGAATAACTTCAGGGGTTTCGTTCTGATCCATTTTCTTCTCCATCTCACATGAATAATATTTCGTTTTTTCAGGCCTGATCAGAGTGTAAGCTGCAGAATGATGTTCATTTGGCAGTATTATAATCCAATCTGCCGTTTTTTGTAATAATTTATCTGATTTTGATACTATGATAATAGCACAACTTATCGATACATTAAACTACAACTTAAAAAATAATTATAATATTCGTACTAATTAGACATAATTATACTGTGGGTGTAATTTTTGACGCCCGCAACGCTTTTTTCCGCGTTATCTCAGACTGTTGATGACTTTTTCCATCTCATCCGCCGTTTGAATCACCTTGGAGCCAAAGGAAAACCCTTTGGAAGCTTCTATCATTTTTACCATTTCCAGTGTGATTTGTGCTCTTGAGTTTTCAAGAAAACCGACCTTTATCTCGGGGTCTGCCACCGCTTCCGCTTCTCCGGATATTTCTGTCGCCTTATACTGGTTTCCGCCTAAAAGCTCCAATCCGTACGGGTTCGGGAAAATATAGACGCCTACCTCCGCGGGATCAAATCCGCCCGTCACATTTCCGTCGGCGTCCGTCGTGAAGCCGGTGATCTCGATCCGTTCTCCGTCCGCATTCAGAATATAATTGCCGGCGCTGTTGGCCAGATAAGCGTTGGATCCATCCAGGCTCAGTTTAAAGTTCCCGTCGCGGGTATAGGTAACGGTTCCGTCAACGCTGTTTTCCACGGCGAAGAACCCGTCTCCCAAGATCGCACAGTCCATCGGCCTGTTTGTGTTCTGCAGGTCGCCCTGGGAAAAATCCACTCCGGTCTTCTCCACTTTCACGCCGTGTCCGTTAGAGATATAGCTGCCCTCTCCTGCACCCCCGCTCACTCTCTGGTACATCAGGGTGGAAAAGGCGACCTCCTGGGGTTTAAAGGCCGTGGTGCCCACATTGGCGATGTTATTTGCAATGGTATTGAGGTTGGTCTGCTGACTGATCAGGCAGGAAGCGCCTGCGTAAAATCCTCTGATCATTTTCTACTCCTTTCTTAGCCGATGCGGCCGATCTGGTTCACCGTAAGTTCATTGATGGCGTCGTACATTTTGATGATCTGCGTACAGGAATTGAAGTGGTTCTGCCCCGCGATGATCCTGCTCATTTCCTGGGCCATATTGACATTGGACTTTTCCAGCATGCCCTGCATCACCATATAGGTTCCCTCTTCGGCCTGGTCGTAACCGCCGCCCTCTTCCGCCTGGTACACGCCGTTTCCGACGCTCTTCAAAACGGTCTCCTCACTCGGCTTTGCGATAAACAGGACGTCCGCTTCTTCTCCGTCGATGGTGATTACCCCGGACGGGCTCACCTTGAAATTGCTGTTTTCCAGATTGATGGTATCCTCCCCGTCGTTCAGCACCTTCCCGACTCCCGGAAGATACAGATCTCCTTCCGAATCGATTTCAAACTGCCCGTTTCTCGTGAGGACCGGACCGTAGGTTTCGCTTTCCACCAGGAAAAACCCCTCGCCGTTGATGGCCATATCGACGCTCCGGCCGGTGCTCTGCATGCTTCCCTGGGTATAATCCGTATATTCCGAACTGTTAACGGTAATAAAGGCGCCCGGCCCGATATTGTTCTGCGCGACGCTGTCCAGTTCACTGATCCTGTTGATCAGGTGCTCCCCAAAGCTGGATTCCACCGTCGACTGGCTCTTGTATCCCACCGTCGTCGCGTTCGCGATATTGTTCGAAATCACGTTCAATGACTTCTGCGCCGTGAAAACCCCGGCGGCCGCCGAATATAATCCTCTTACCATAACGATTCCTCCCTTGCTTCCCTGCACAAACTTAAACTATCATATTGCCTGTTTTATTTTAATAATGATTTAATTTATATTTCATTTTGATGATCGCCGCCGAATGGATCTGTGAGACCCTTGATTCCGTGATATTGAGCACCTCGGCGATTTCCTTCAGTTTTAAATTTTCATAGTAGTATAACGAGATGACCAATCTTTCTTTTTCGTTCAGCTGATCGATGGCCTCCATCAGTTTCTCCTTCAGTTCTTCATACAGGATGCCCGCCTCCGGCGAGTCCTTGTCATCTTCATTGACGACCAGCGGCGAAGCGGTCATCATCTTTTCATGGATGGCTTCTTCATAGGAAAGGATGATGGAATTGTGCCGCTGCTGAAGGATCTTGTCGAGATGGGGAAGGGATACGCCCATCCGTTCCGCCATCTCCAGCTTCGTCGGTTCATAACCCCGTTCGGAGTAGAGTTCGTTATATACCTCGTCCAGCTCCTTTGCAAGGTTTCTTTGATTCCGCGGGACCCAGTCCTGCTTTCTCATGAAGTCGATGATCGCTCCCTTGATTTTTAAAGAAGCAAAGGTCTCAAATTTGTTGCCGAGGTCCGGATCAAATTTCTCCACAGCGTCGATCAAGGCGATGATCCCTTGATTCACCATGTCGTCCAGCTGCCCGAAATTGCTGTAGCTGCCTTTGAACCTCAATACGATCTTTTTTACAAGACCGGTATATTGGAGAACAATTTCATTTCGCGCTTCCATGCTCCTGTTGGCTTTGTAGTAAGCCCATAGCTGCATCACTTTGTCTTCGTCGGTCATTTCAGCGTGATTCATTAAACCTCACCTCTTTTCAAGAGAATGATCTGAGCCTCGTCTTCTTAGTCCTTAATCTGTATGATCCCGATGGCCTGGATCTGAATATTGGCATCTATTTCGTTGAAGGACAGCACCGTCAGATTCGGCAGAAATTGATCAATCAGCCTTTTAAAGTAAATTCTCACGATAGGCGATGTGAGAATGATCGGCTGGTGGATCAGCTCCTTCACCTTTTCGATCTGCTCGGAAACTCCCTCCACAATCTTCTGAACGATCTGAGGCTCGATGGCCAGATAGGTTCCATGCTCGCTCTTCTTTGCCGAGCTGAGGATCGTGTTCTCGATTCCCTGATCGAGGGAAATGACCTTGATGCTGCTGCCGTCGGTATACTTTCTGGTAATGGTCCTCTTCAGCTTCTGTCTTACATATTCCGTCAGCATATCCGTGTCTTTGATCGCGACGCCCTGATCGCCGATGGTTTCCAGAATGCTTTCCATATCCCGAATGGGGATTCCCTCCTTCAGGAGATTCATCAGGATCTTCTGAAGGTCCGAAACGCTGATGACGTTAGGGATCACGTCGTCGACGATGGCCTGATTCACCTTGGCCACATTCTGAAGCAGA
>ENA-UOYA01004755-UOYA01004755.1-activated-sludge-metagenome-genome-assembly--contig:-NODE-4755-length-11140-cov-3.900767_pt1 | contig 11140 bp, 7 predicted proteins | sample MGYA00238163_ERZ764804 | MGnify/ENA primary metagenome ERZ764804 (study PRJEB28919, sample SAMN05720223) | activated sludge metagenome | isolation source: Anaerobic digester | place: Hong Kong...
CTGATGAGCACCGGCAAGGTGAAGGCGGTAAAGCTTGTTAACCTGGCCGGCGCATATTGGCGCGGCAATGAAAAGAACAAGATGCTGCAGAGGGTGTATGGCATCAGCTTCCCCAAAAAGAATATGCTCGACGAGCATCTGGAAAGGCTGGAAGAAGCCAAAAAACGGGATCATAACAAGCTGGGCAGGGAATTGCAGCTGTTCATGACCTCCGAGCCCATTGGGCAGGGCCTGCCGTTATTAATGCCAAAGGGAGCAAAAGTGATCCAGGTGCTTCAGCGCTTTATCGAGGACGAAGAGGAACGCAGGGGTTACGTCCTCACAAAAACCCCGCTGATGGCAAAAAGCGACCTTTATAAAATATCCGGCCACTGGCAGCACTACAAGGATGGAATGTTTGTGCTGGGTGACGAAGATAAAGATGAAGAGGTTCTGGCCCTTCGGCCCATGACCTGCCCGTTCCAGTTTATGATCTATAATAACAGCCTGCACAGCTACAGGGATCTGCCGGTCAGAATGGCCGAAACTTCCACGCTGTTCAGAAACGAAGCCTCCGGAGAGATGCATGGGCTGATCCGCGTGCGGCAGTTTACCATATCCGAAGGCCATCTGATTGTGACGCCCGATCAATTGGAAGAAGAGTTCAAAGGCGTCCTGGATCTGATCAATTATGTGCTGGACATCCTGGGCATCAGGGAAGACATTTCCTACCGTTTCTCCAAATGGGATCCGAACAACAAGGAAAAGTATATCGATAATCCCGAGGCTTGGGAAGATACCCAGAGAAAGATGAAGAACATCCTGGATCATGTGGGCCTGGATTATAAGGAAGCCGACGGCGAGGCTGCTTTTTACGGACCAAAACTGGATATCCAGTTTAAAAATGTCCATGGCAAGGAAGACACAATGATCACCGTACAGATCGACTTCGCTTTGCCCGAGCGCTTTGATATGACCTTTGTAGACAAGGATAATCAAAAGAAACGGCCTTATGTCATTCACCGCACATCCATCGGATGCTATGAGCGCACGTTGGCCATGCTGATTGAAAAATATGCCGGTGCATTTCCAACCTGGATGGCGCCGGTTCAGGTAAAAATTCTGCCCATTATCGACAAGCAGAAGGATTACGCCGACACAGTAGCCACCAAGTTAAGAAAGCTGGGCGTAAGGGTTGAAGTGGATAACCGGAATGAGAAAATCGGATATAAGATCCGGGAAGCACAACTAGAAAAGATTCCGTATATGCTGGTCCTCGGCGACAAGGAAATGGAAAGCGGCAAGGTTGCTGTTCGCTCCAGAAAAGAAGGCGACCTTGGTGCAATGGATGTGGATGCATTCATTCAGAAACTGACCGAAGAAATCGCTTCAAAAGCAAGATAAAGCCACACAGCACAAGGGGACGGTTCTTCTGTGTCCTTTTCAAGGACACAGAAGAACCGTCCCCTTGTGCTGTGCACTTCAAAGGTATGCCTGGTTGATCTGCTCGTAAATTTCTTCGGGGGTCATCCCGGTGGCATCAATCACCGGTGCGCTGGTAGCAGTGTCCTGCATTCCGAGAAAGTCCTTGTTCATTCCGGTCAGCACAATGGCATCATAGTTTTCATTTTGCGCCTGAGTAAAGGCATCGAAATCGATCGTTTCCACTTCATATCCCTGATCTTCAAGATATTCCTGAACAGGCCGTAAACCCTTCTGTACGGCTATTTTTTTCATTTCAAAATCCCTCCTGTGCTGAAGTTCAATAAACCGTTATACCCATAATATGCCGAATATCCTTCCGAAGTATTCATGCATCCTTTCAAAGCAGCAAGCAAAAGGGCGGTTCTTTTTGTCTACAATTTTACGTATAGCATGATTTGCCTGAAAATGGTATAATGATATAGCGCGTTTTAGTACACAACCATTGCTTTTCACTCAATGTTTATTAAAAGAATCTCGCTAGAAAGGGTATGGGTACCATGAGAAAGTATCGAGAAAAAATACTGGCAATCAGCCTTACATTTCTTCTTCTGGTTTCAGCTGGATGCGCTTCAAAGTCGAAGAAAATGGTGATCGACAATCTGGACATTCCAAAACTTGAACATGCCAGTATAACTATCTGTTTTCAGGGAAAAGAACCCAATGGAATGAAAGAGGTGCTTGAAGAGGCTGAAAAGCGTTCAATCGCCGAGTTGAACGTAAAGCTGAATTTTCAATTCTTTTACATGGATGACGATCGATATCATGATCAAATGAAAAGTTTAATTTCATCAGGGCAGAACTGTGATGCTTTCATGGTTGTCAATGACAGCAGATCTTTGCTGGAGACTTTCGTTGAAGAAGGTATTGCAGCGGATATTACGGATCTGCTTTCTAAATATGCACCGCAGATTTCTTCACAGCTCGACGACAGGGCAAGAAATTTTGCTAAAGTTAACAACCGGTTGTACGCTGTTCCCAGGTTGCTTCCGCTGCCTCAACGGTTGGGGATCGCCGTGCGTGACGATCTTCTGAAGAAGTATAAAATATCTGCAATCAACAACTTCGATGAATTGGAAGCATTTCTTGAAAAAGTGAAGCAGGGCGAATCAAGTTTGTATCCAATGTCCGGTTATAGTTCCTCTATCGGTATTTTTGCCCAGACTTACGGGTATGTTGTTTTGGATTATATGGCCGGCCTGGTTTATAAATGGGATGACAAGAATATGACGCTGTCGGCCTGGGAACAGACCCCCGAGTATCTTGAAGCAGAAGCCAGGCTTGCTTCATGGTACAGGAATGGTTATATCCCGTTCGGCCAGACCACCGGTTCTATCGAATCAATGTATAAAACCGGCAAATGGGCAGTTATCCTTACGAATAGCGGGGATTCGTTATATTATAATCTCAGAAATCTGGCGGACACGGATGCCATTAATTACAGCTACTCCGAGTTCACTTTGTATCCGGAAAGCAAAGCATCGAGAGTGTCTCCGCTTTTTCTATCCTTTGTGATCAGCAATCAATCAAAAAACAAGGAACGAGTTCTGATGTTTTTGGATTGGATTCAGGCAAAAGTCGAAAATTATCGGCTGTTCCGATATGGCCTTGAAGAAAGAGATTATACTCTGGTAAATGAAAGCTTAACCTTCCCTTCAACCGCTAAGTCGCCAGACGACTTGTTTATGAACTGGTACGGCGGGTTCGCCATCAGCAACCCGAAACTGGAAGGACCATATTGGATGGGGAACGGTTCTTACGACTTCTCCAAACACTGGGATGAGGTTTGCAGAAACACGGAATATGTTCCTCACAACGGTTTTGTACCGGATTATACGGCAGAATACAGCTGTTATATTACCCGAAGATCAAGCATCAACGATACATTGACGAAGATGCATCAGGGTCAATATCAACTGAAAGATTCGGAAGATTATATCCAAAAGATGAAAAATGCCGGAACCGACAAATTCGTTCAAGCAATTCAGCAGCAATTGGATCAATGGAGGAAAGATAACGGACAATAAGAGGTTATATTGAAGAATAAGTGGTCACCACCGCTCTGTTGATTTTCAGCATACTGTATCCGTAACGGGAATATATTCCTCGCGATAAACGGAATATCAACCGTAACCCATACAGGGTTTCAAGAAAGTACAGTGCAGAAGATATTGTTGATATTTTAATGCATCCTGGCGGTGAAAAAGGAGGCAAAACCATGAAAAAAAGGTTATTTGCCGTTCTACTGATTTCAGTCATGTTGTGTTTCCTGGGTTGCAGCCGGAAAAAGGACAGGGAAGCATCCCTGCCTTATGACAATTTGAAACCCGAACCGCTTCCGCCGATAGAACTTCAAATTTTTACCCAGGGCACCGTGCCGAATTATGCACAGGATTTTATTCAGGATATGCTGAAGCATATTGAAATTGAAACGAAGGATACCATTAATGTTATTCCTTGCTTCAATTGGGCTGGCTATGACATTTACGATACCATCATTTCAATGAAGGTTGCATCCGATGATAAAATTGACGCATTTACCTGCTCCTCTCCGAAAGCCTATGTGGAGCAGGGCCTTTGCATCGATTTGACAGCCCTGTTTAAGAATTACGCACCAGCTTACTATCAGGAACTGATGACCAATGAAATGGGAAAGGATTATCTGGCGAACTGCGCCATAGAGGGTAAATTATACGCTATCCCGTATAATGGTGTCCAGAACCCCAGGGTTTGTGTTGTCACGAAAGCCGACCTGGCTGCAAAATATGCCCCGAATGGCATGGAAACACTGGAAGACTACGGGGATTTTCTAAAAAAGGTTAAAGAGAATGAATCCGGTGTTGTTCCCGGGATTGTCTATGCATATGATTTCTTTCAGGCCTATATGGAGGGTAATGGCTACCATTCGTTCACCGGGAATCTTCTTTATTCCAGATGGGATCAAAAAGGAAGCAGCATATACCCGATAGAGAAGACCCCCGAGTTCAACGATGCTTTCGAACTGATTAAGCTTTGGAAGATACAGGGTTATATATTAAGAAGTACCGTGATGGCGAACCAGTATCATATCTCGAGTAAAAACCTCGCATCTATTCTGTATCCAATGAATCAACTCGGCGAAATATTTACATTTGCCCAGCCAATCAATAATGTACAGTTCAAGGTCATTCCCCTGTATATGCAAAGCCTCCATCTGATAAGTTCAACTGCCAGAGGGGTGGCGGTTACGGAAAAATGCCGTTATCCTGAACGTGTGGTGATGTTCCTGGAATGGCTTCATGGTTCGCAGGAAAAGTATGATATGTTCATGTATGGCCAGGAGGGTATTCATTATACGATGAAAGACGGAAACATCGTCATTAAACCGGATATTTCCAACCAGATTGCCTTCTGGAAAATGTTTGGAACCGAGTTTTTCCAGGATTACCGGTATGAACGCTTTACCACGAATTTGGGGGAAGACATTCGTCAAATTTATTTGGATTCCAGCTTTACGAATGTCATGACAAGCATTGAGTTCAGAGAAAAAGTTTCAGAAGGCAAAGATGTGAATATAACGGTCATGGATAAGCTTGAGGCTGAAAATCCGCAGATATCAACCATCATGAACGCTTATTACGATAATTTCGGCCGGTTTATCAAAACCATAGACAGCGGGCTTTTAGATATGACCCTCGACGAACTGAACGAAAAGCAAAAACAGGCTGGGATTGAAAAAGTCATCGAACTCTATCAAAGAGCAATGAGCGAGTAACAAACAGGGCTACGGACAGACGTTCCCCTTGGGAAACGTCCTCCTGCTTTAGATGGAAGTTTACTTCCTATTTGCTAATTAAAGGTTGTGAAACATAAAAAAATGGCTTATGATGGATTGAGAAGGTTATCATTCGAATCCGGGATAAGTTTTCCGGTTCGTTTAACATTCATATTGGAGGTCATCCTATGCAGTTATCCATGAGAAAAATCATCCCCTTATTCATCGTCTTTATTATTCTGACCCTTGCCGGGTGCAGCCTGTTCCCCACCGAGGAAGAGGTACTGGCTCCACCGTTGATCGAGCCTGAAGAAATTACATACAGGACGGCAGAGGCGACCATCGGTTATATTGAGGACAGCATAAAAAAACAGGCCTATTTTGTTCCGGTTGTGGATAAGGATCATTTCTTCACCACAAGGGCCGGAAGGCTGAAAGCCATACATGTGAAGCTGGGTGACACCGTACAGGAAGGAGACGTTATTGCAGAGTTTTTAACCGGCGACATCGAAAAGGAAATAGAATACCAAAAATTAGCGGTAGAATCCCACATCAAGGGCTTAAGCTATCTTGAGCAAAAAATGGAAATTGAGGTGAAGGCCTTTCAATTCAATTTGGCGAACCTGGAGAAGAAATACGCCGATATGAGCCGCAATTCCACTGTTTATACGGCAAATGAAGTAGAAAATGTCCAAAAAGAATTGGAGAATCAAAGGATAACCCTGGAGAAGATGCTGTTGGATTATACCAATTCCATTGACATGAAAAAGGACGAACTGATGCTGGCCGAAATGAAACTGGCGCAACTGCAGCAGGAATTGGAGGAATGCAAGCTGAAAGCTTCGGTCAGCGGAATTGTTACGTATGTCCTTGATATTCATGAAGGAGATATGGTGGACATGTATAAAAACATCGTTACCATCTCCGATCCCAGTGTACTGCATTTGGAGTATAAAGGAACCAATGCCGGTGATTTTAAACTGGGCCAGGAAGTAAGCGTTACGATAAAAGATAAAACCTATGTGGGTAAGGTTGTATTAACACCAGCCAGCGTACCCTATGAAGAACTGGAGAAGTTCAGGGACACTGTCCAGATCAAGTTGGACAAGCTTCCGCAGGGGGTTGAATCAGGTGACAGGGCGGAAATCAAGCTTATACGGGAGTATAGCGAAAATGCGGTGATCATCCCCAAACGCGCCCTGAAAACCTACCTCGGCAAGGATGCCGTCTATGTCCTCGATGAGGGTATCCGCCTTGAAAGGTACGTACAGAAAGGCGTTCAGACCATTAATGAGGTAGAAATCGTCGAGGGGTTGGAAGCGGGCGAGATCGTTATCATCGAATAGGGGGAAGCATATGCTGGTATTTCTATTTCGCAGAATCATGAACAATAAATGGCTTTTCCTGTGTCTGTTGATCGGAGCTTTATCGGCCTGCGGCATTTTTTCAACCATTCCGCTGTATACCAATGCGATCCTGCAAAAAGTGCTCACAAAAGACCTGGAAAATGCCCATGTGAAAAGCGGAAAATCACCCGGGACTTATTCGGTTGAACTGGCTGGCAGCGGACAGTACGGCAAACCGATAGTCGATCAGGTGAAGGATATTGCGCAAAGACAGTTGGTGCCAAGCTTTGAACTTCCCATTGTGGATCAGCTGTACAGCGTCAGGCTGAACACGTTAAAGCTTCAGCGGGAAGGCGACGAATTTTTTAATGAACAACAGATCAATGCTTATCCGGTATCTCTGTCCAATTATGAGGATAATATCAAGCTGGTTCGCGGCAAAATACCTTCCAGGGAAAAAGTGAACGGCGTTTACGAGGTGGCTATCACCGTTCAGGCCATGGGAAAGCTGCAACTTCTGCAGGATCAGGAGTATACCCTTCAATGGTTGGATTTTTTTACCCGGGAGAAAACTGAAATTGCAAAAATTAAGGTGGTTGGCATCTTTTCCGTCGAGGATCTGAATTCTCTTTACTGGAGCGGCGGAAGATTCGTTTCTCTCGGGGAAACCATCTTTTTTTACGAGGATCAAATCAATGAACTCCTTGCAAAGGATGAAAGGGTAACCATCCGAGACACCGAGTATACCTGCTTCTTTGATTACCGTGCCGTGAAAATCGAAGATGTAGATCGGATCCTGTCGGTGATGGACGATCAAAGGGTATGGAATGAAAACAACGGGAATATCGTTAAATTTACATTCCCGATGATTGAAGTGCTTGAAACCTATCAGGAAAGAAAGATTCAATTGCAGATCACACTATGGATCCTTACCATTCCGATGATGCTGATCATCTGTTTTTACACCCTGATGATCTCGGGTTTGATTATCCGCAACAGCAGAAATGAAATCTCGGTTATTAAAAGCAGGGGTGCGGGAAGGCTTCAGGTTTTCATGCTGTTTATGGCAGAAAGCCTGGTGCTTGCCGTCATCTCGTTTTTTGCAGGGCCGCGGATCGGAAATATGCTGTGCCAGGTTCTTGGATCTTCGAATGGTTTTCTGGAATTTGTCAACCGTAAAGCACTTATACCGGTTGTGAATACCGAGACCTACCTCTATTCGGCCCTGGCTTCGGCAGTGTTCATGCTGTTCATGCTGGTGCCCGTGGTAAAGGCCAGCACAAAGGGCATTGTTGAGTACAAAAGAAGCCTTACCTCCGACATGGGCAAGCCCTTCTGGCAGAAGTTCTATCTGGATGTTTTGGTGCTTGCGCTGTGCGGCTACGGATACTACAATTTCAGAAACAGGCAGGATGTTCTGGGGATGAGCGGTCTTTCAGGAACCGAGCTGACTATCGATCCGATGCTGTTTTTTATCTCCACTTTTTTCATCCTGGGTATAAGCCTGCTTTTCCTTAGGCTGTATCCCCTGATCATTCGTTTCATTTTCAAGCTGGGCAGCCGTTTTTGGCATCCGGTGACCTATTTTTCATTGGTGAATGTATCCAAAGCCGACCGTAACCAGCAGTCCATCATGCTTTTCATCATTCTGGCCCTGTCCTTTGGTATTATCAATGCTAATCAAGCCAGAACCCTGAACAGCAACACCGCGGACAAGGTGATGTACGAATGCGGCGCTGATGTTGTGATAGAGCCGTACAACAACACAAAGCATATTTCAAAACTGGAAATGCCGGGCGGAATTGAATTAACCTCCGGTCCGGATCAATACATTGAACCGCCATATGACCAATACAAAAAAATGGAAGGGATAGAGAGCATGACCCGGGTTATTGTGAACAAGGGGGCGAAGATTTACTTATCCCGGGTTTCCATGGATGGTGTCAGATTGCTGGGAATAACCCCCAGCGAGTTTGGACGGGTTGTGTGGTTCAGGAATGACCTTTTAGATCACCACATCAACGATTACCTGAATATGCTCACGAAAGCGCCTACAGCATGCTTTCTCTCAACCGATTTCAGAGATGACATGAATGTGCGGTTGGGGGATACGGTGAACATTCAAATAGACGGGGGAGATACTCTGCCGTTTACAGTATATGGTTTTTTGGATTATTTCCCAACCTGCAACCCATATAGAGAAATAAAGACCGTCACAAATGAAATAGAGGTGAAAAGAGCCCCCTTTGTAGTGATCAATCATAGTTATGTCATGAAAAAATTACCTCCTGTGCCTTATGAAATATGGATCAAAAAACAGCCCGGGGTTTCGGACAGCTTTATTTATGATCAACTGGAGAAATTGCTTTTGAAGGTGGAAAGGGTGGATTACATGTCCCAGAGGCTCATCGAAAAGAAAAACGATCCGATGCTGCTGGGAACCAACGGTGTTTTAACCATGTGCTTTATCGTGACGATGTTGATTGCCGCAATCGGCTTTTTACTGTTCTGGATCCTGTCCATCCGCGAAAAATCACTGAAGTTCGGAATATTCCGCGCCATGGGCATGCCCATGGGAAGTGTTACACTGATCATGCTTCTGGAGCAGTTTCTAATTTCGGTCGTCGCCATTGTCTTCGGGGTGTTTTTAGGAAGCATAGCCAGTTCTATTTTCATTCCAATGCTGCAAATGATGTATTCCGCATATCACCAGGTGCCGCCCTTTAAGGTTGTCGCAGAATTGAGCGATTATGTAAAGGTTCTTGGAATTGCAGGAGTCATGCTGTTTTCTGCGCTTGTTTTCCTGTATGGGCTGGTCAGAAGCATCAATGTGCATCAGGTGCTAAAGATGGGGGAGGATTCATAATGACGATTTTGCGCACGGAAGACCTGAACCGTTCCTTCAGGGTCGGTGTCACCGCTATCGATGTTTTGAAGGGGATTAACCTGGAGATAGAAAAGGGCACATTCAACATTCTGATGGGACCGTCGGGCTCCGGTAAAACAACGCTGTTGAATATTCTCGGTGCGTTGGACAGGCCCAACACCGGAATGGTCTATATCGATGGGGAAGAGATTACGAGAATGTCCGAACGAAAACGGGATGCCCTGCGGCGCAGCAAGCTGGGGTTTGTGTTCCAGTCCGTTGCTCTTGTTTCCAATATGTCGGCTTTTGAAAACATTGATTTTGCCCTTCGTATTGCAAAATACAGCGGGAAGGAGAGAAAAAAACGGGTGGAGGAATGCCTGGATTTTGTTGGCCTGAAAAAAAGAATGAAGCATTACCCCGGCGAAATGTCGGGCGGAGAGCAGCAGCGTGTGGCCATCGCCAGGGCGATTGCCCACAAGCCCATGCTGCTTTTGGCCGATGAACCCACAGCAGAGCTGGACACGACAACCGGGCTTCGCGTGGTAAAGCTGTTTAAAGAGCTGGTCACCCGTGAAAAAATTACCGTTGTGATGTGCACCCACGATCCGAGCATGATGGGTGTGGCCGATAGAATATTTACGCTTGAGGATGGGGTGATCATCGATGTCGCATGAAGAAATGCCCATGATATCCTGTGATAATCTGGTGAAGATATATAAAACAAAGGAAATTGAGGTTGTTGCGCTGCAGGGGTTGGATTTGACGATCAAGAAGGGAGAACTGACCGCGATCATCGGTAAAAGCGGGAGCGGCAAGTCTACCCTGCTGAACATCATTGCGGGTTTGGATCGGCCATCGGCCGGCTCTATCCATGTAGACGGAAAGAACCTTCTGAAATTCAACGACAGGCAATTGATGCAGTATAACCGGGAAACCATCGGTTTTGTCTGGCAGAACAAGGCCAGAAACCTTCTTCCTTACCTGTCCGCCGAGATGAACGTACAACTGCCCATGATGATCACCGGCCTGAAAAGGCGCAGAGACAGGGCCAGGGAACTTTTAGACATGGTTGGGCTGAAAAACCGGTATAAAAGCAAGTTGAAGCAACTGTCCGGAGGCGAACAGCAGCGTGTGGCTATTGCCATCGCGCTGGCAAACAATCCGAAGCTGATTCTGGCCGACGAGCCTACCGGTGCCGTAGACAGCAAGACCACCGTGAAAATCATGGAGTTACTGCAAAAGCTGAATGAAGATCTGGGCGTAACCATTGTTATCGTCACCCACGACCTGAAGCTGTCTTCGGCGGTGAACCGGGTGATATCCATCAGCGACGGTATGATCGGCAGTGAGATGGTGAAGAGGGAAGATTACCAGAAAAAACTTTCCGAACTCAGTGACATAGCCCATCCTTCCGAATCCCATGATGAGTATGCGGTGATCGATAATAAAGGAAGAATCAAGATACCCGAAGAATACATCTCACAGTTGAAGCTGAAAGGCGGAGAACGCCTGAAGATTCGTAAGAGCGCTGATGGCATAGAAGTTTACAGGGCTTAAAGCTGTTTTAGAACAGGACTGTTCTCACGCTTCAACAAGCGGATCATTACAGGCGTAAACCCTGCTTGAACAGTCCTGTGCGGATATCCTTATGCCGCCCTGCGTGGCTCTATGAGGATATTTTCCTTTTTATCCTTGCTTTTAATAAATACA
>ENA-UOYA01004756-UOYA01004756.1-activated-sludge-metagenome-genome-assembly--contig:-NODE-4756-length-11137-cov-4.311316_pt1 | contig 11137 bp, 9 predicted proteins | sample MGYA00238163_ERZ764804 | MGnify/ENA primary metagenome ERZ764804 (study PRJEB28919, sample SAMN05720223) | activated sludge metagenome | isolation source: Anaerobic digester | place: Hong Kong...
TGCCAGGCAAAGGGCAGTTAAGTCTTGATTCTTTTGGGGGTGTTCCTTTTATGACTAACGAAAACGGGAAGTATAAAAGCAGCCTGTCAGTTGACGAAATTTTAAGGCATGTTGGCCTGAGCGGGGACGATACATATCCTGAGAATGACTCAGCTCCGGTAAGAAGCTGGTCACTTGAGGATATTGACGCCCTTCTGGCACAGGAAAAACCGAAGGAAAATAAAGACGGAGAAATCAGCGAAAGAAAAGAAGAGCCGGTAATACCGGTGCCGGTATTTTCAAAAACCTATGTTGACTCGTTGTTTAAAACAAAAAACGAAACAAGCTCTGAAAATGCTCCCCTTAGAGCGGAAGCTCAAGAGGATTATCATCGTTTTTTATCCGAAATAAAGAAACCTTCAGAGGTCATTGAGAAAAACGAAAGCCCTGAGATAACAGAGGATTCCGACACAGTAGATGACGGGGACATTTTTTACAAAGACCCATATAATCAGGAAGAAAAGCCCGCAGAGAATATTACCTTACCTGAAGATAAGGTGGAAATTTCCGAGACGGTTCAGGAAACCGTGGAAACACCCAAAGAAAGTGAAGCTCAGATTCCCGGGCTTGTTTTTGACGAGGATTTTGTGGATGAAGGCGTTTTCGGTCAGGACGGTGCAATTACAGGCTCGCAGATGGAAACAAATAAATACAGAGAGCGGTTCATAAATATGCTCAGGGTTGAGAAAACATCAGAGCTTGATGTCCTGAGCAGCAACGAGCCTATTGAAAAGCCCGGCGTTATTCTGAGCAAATCCGATTTTTCAGGCACGGAGGATTTATCGGCAATGCCTATTGTAATCCCCGCCGAGGATGCCCTGAAAACCGCCATTCTTGAGGAGGAAAAAACAAAAATCAATGACGGCAGCGCCAGAATCCTTCATAAGGATGACACCCAGATGGTTGACGGTCAGATAATGCTCAGCGGCTTTGACAGCGGCGAGGAGACTGAAAAGATAGACGAGCACCTAGCCGAAAGGGAGCTCATTGAAAAACGCAGGCAGGCTGCAAAGAACTTCAAGATATTTGATATCCCCGAAAGCTATGACGAAACCATTCCATCAAAGGAGGGCGACCCGCTTTCACAGGATGAGGGTGATATAAAGCAGCAGGCACAGTCGGCGGGCAGGCTAGAATATATGTACCCGTCAGATAAGGCGACGGTTGGCAAAGAGCTGCGATACAGGAGGAAAAGCGGAGTAGCCAAAACAGTATTGCTTATATGCATTGAGGCCGCCCTTATAATTACAATGTTTGTGCCTAAAATTTTAAACCTGCTCAGTATCGAAAATGCTGAGAGTGCAGGTACAGGCCTTGTGCCGGGCATAATATCATTTGTGCTTATTGTTATTGCCGGTGCTTGCTGCTGGGGTGATATTTTCAACGGGCTTAAGAGGCTCTTTAAAATGAGGGCGAGCGCGGATTCCGCCGTGGCTCTTGCGGTGCTATGTGCTTTTGTTCAGAATATCAGCTTTATGGCGGGCGGGTCAGACTCAGGAGTTTTTTCCGCCGCAGCCGTAATGCTGCTGCTTCTCAATACGGCGGGTCATTCGATTGAAAATGCAAGAGTAATGGAAAACTTCAGGCTTTGTGCCGTCACTAATATTTCAAAGCTTCACAGCGTTTCTCAATTTGAGGACGAAAAGGAGAATTTTGAAATAGGCAGGAGCCTACTCCTTGGCACACCGGAGGTAAGGCTTTCAAGAAAAATCGGATTCCCGCTCAATTTCATCAGCCATTCCTATGAGGAAAATTTCATTGGTGATTTGTGCAGGTTCCTGGTTCCCGGCTCTGCGTTGTTCGCGATTCTGACGGCCGTTATTTCATATATAAAAACCCGAAGTATCTCGGGCAGCCTTTCCGTCCTTTCTGCGGCGCTCTGCCTTGCCGCCCCGGCAGGGATGCTTTTTGCAGCAAATATTCTGTTCCGCGGTGAAAACAAAAGGCTCAACGGCAATGGTGCAATGATTACGGGCTTTGGCGGAGCAAGGGATATGGGGAAAATAAATGCCGTTGTAATAGACGGTGCGGATTTATTTGACCAAAGCAACTGTGGCCTTCATGGCATGAAAGACTATAAAAATGTCCGCATAGACGATGTCCTGCTTTACACCGCTTCAATGGTTATTAATTCAGACGGACCTCTAGCCGAGGTTTTCAAAAAGGTTATTTCAAACAGCAGTGACCTTCTCCCGGCCGTAAAATCCTTGGGATATGAGGATAAAATGGGGCTTTCAGGCATTATACATAAACAAAAGGTGCTTTTCGGCAACAGGAACCTTCTGCTCAACCATGGTGTGGAGGTGCCAAATGAAAGAAACGAGGCTAAATACTGCCATGACGGGCGCCGTGTTCTGTACCTTGCCATTGCCAATAAGATTGCCGCAATGTTTGTGGTAAGCTATGCTTATGATTTGAGCTTAGCCCCATACCTTAAATACCTCGAAAGCAGCGGTATCAACATCCTTGTTAGGAATTCAGACCCCAATATAACGGAGAACCTGCTCAACGGCAGCTTCGGGCTCCAGAGAGGGACTATTAGGCTGTTAAGCCCCAATTCGGGCAGAATCTTCAAAAAGAGCAGGGAAAAGGCATATGACTACGATGAGGCGACTGTGCTTAACGATGGAAGGGTCAAGTCATTCCTCCACAGCGTTGCCGCAAGTGCTTGGCTCGGGGTGACTGAAAAAATAGTCGGAATAATTCAGGCGTCGGGGGTAATCCTTGGTCTTGCCGCACTCCTTGTTTTCGTTCTTATCGGAGCATTTGCAAGGGTCAGCGAGCTATGGATAATTATCTATTCCGTTGGATTGCTTGCCGTTACCTTTGCGGGAGGAAAAATAAAAGGAATCCGATAAACAGTAAAGTCAGAAAATAATATCTTGAGCAATTTTAAAAAAAGCACTTGACTTATATTGACTGATTTGATAAAATACACTTTGCAAATAAAGCAGAGCAGGGATGTTCTCACCTACGGGGCAAAGTCCCGCGTTGGGTCAATACAGATGAGGATTGCCGTTATCGGCAGTTTATGTGTTGATTTTCATGCGTGGGTAGGTTTCTGCCCACGCTTTATTATTTGTTTGGGAGGTGCTTTAATATCAGTATTAAAGAGCAGCAAGTCAATGAAAGTATCCACGATAAGGAAATAAGAGTAATTTCTGAGGACGGAGAGCAGCTTGGAATAATGTCTGCAAGTCAGGCATTGAAGATTGCTGAAACAAGAAATCTTGACCTGGTTAAAATTGCTCCGCTGGCAAAGCCGCCGGTCTGTAAAATAATGGACTATGGCAAATACCGCTTTGAGCAGTCCAAGCGGGAGAAGGAAGCTAAAAAGAATCAGAAGATTGTCGAGATTAAGGAAATCAGATTGTCTCTTAACATTGATGTGCACGACTTTGAAACAAAGGTCGGTCATGCCAAAAAGTTTCTTGAAGCGGGAGATAAGGTCAAGGTCTCGATTCGCTTCCGCGGTCGGGAAATGGCTCACTCCGAGCTTGGGCTTGTATCTATGGAAAAGTTCGCGCAGGCCTGTGCCGAATTCGGTACTGTTGAGAAACCCGCTAAACAAGAAGGCAAGCAAATGCTGATGTTTTTAGCCGCCAAAGCATCCAAATAGTTAATAGTACAAGGAGGAACCTGAAATGCCCAAGATTAAAACGCACAGCGGTGCTAAAAAACGCTTTAAGATGTCTAAAACCGGCAAGCCTATCCGTGCCCATGCTTACAAATCTCATATCCTTAACAAGAAGAGCACAAAACGCAAGAGGAATCTTCGCAAAACGGCTGTGGCTGATACAACAAACACGAAACAAATCAAGCGCTTGATTCCGTACAAATAAGGATAACAAAAGCTAATACTTTGAAAATTTGGAGGTAATTTGACATGGCACGAGTTAAAGGTGCGATGATGACCCGCAAGAGAAGAAATAAGGTCTTAAAGCTTGCTAAGGGCTATTATGGCTCAAAGAGCTCTTTATTTAAAACAGCAAAACAGGCAGTTATGAAATCCGGCCAGTATGCATATATTGGCCGCAAGCAGAAAAAGCGTGATTTCCGCCGCCTTTGGATAACCAGAATTTCCGCAGCAGCTAAGATGAACGGTATTAATTATTCTACCTTTATCAACGGACTCAAAAAGGCTGATATCAACCTTAACCGCAAAATGCTCTCCGAAATAGCTATTTCGGACCCGAACGCATTTACCGCACTTGTTGAAAAGGCAAAGGCTGCGCTTAACTGAGCATTTATAAAAAGGGCAGACAAATATGTCTGCCCTTTTTTGAATATTCAGGATTGAATGGTTTTTGTTAGGCGGGGCTCTCGCCGGAGGAAGAAAAATGGAAAAAATAACAAGCCGCTCAAACGAAAAAATTAAACAGGCATCAGCCCTCCTCAATTCCTCGAAGGAAAGGCAGGAGAGCGGCCTTTTTCTGCTTGAAGGGGCAAGACTATGCGAGGATGCCGCGAAAAACGGCATTGAGATTGAAAGACTGTTTTTTACCGTTGCTGCAGCGGGCAAATATTCCGAACGGCTCGCATCTGTATTTGCCAAAGCCTCTGAGTGCTATGAAATACCTGAGGATATATCTCTACGCCTCTCGGACACACAGTCGCCTCAGGGAGTTTTTTGCGTCTGCAGGGTGCAGAAAAAGTCAAACCCCGAAACAGCTCTGGATTATAAAGGCAGGTACATTGCGCTGGAAAATATACAGGACCCGTCAAACCTCGGCGCCGTCAGCCGTGCCGCAGAGGCACTGGGCATTAGCGGTCTCATAGTCAGCGGAGGATGTGATATTTATAACCCCAAGGCGCAGCGTGCGGCGATGGGCTCTCTGCTGAGAATTCCGGTAATTCCGGCAGAGAATTTAGCTTCTCTATTGATTTTTTCGCAACAAAAGGGTATGCTTACTCTTGCTTCCACTCCGGATTCAGGTGCAGTAAGCATTTCCGATGTTAAGCCCAAGGGCGGGGCGGTTCTTGTTGTTGGCAACGAGGGCAGCGGAATAACAAGTAAAGTCATGGATATTTGCAGCCTCAGAGTAACAATACCGATGAAAGGCAGGGCACAATCCATGAATGCCGCAACAGCAGCCGCAATACTAATGTGGGAACTGGTGAAGTAATATGGATATCAGGCCCTACTGGGTGTGGCTTCAGATGGCTCTGGGCGTCAGAGCAAGGGTTGACGAAATTATGGGGGCTTTTGAGTCACCCAAAGCATTATACGATGCGGGAACAGTCCAATGGCGGCTTTCGGGGGTGCTCACCCCCGCTCAGATTCAGCGGCTCGAACGGCTTCCAATTGAAAAAGCTAACGAGGTTGTCCGCCTGTGTGATATAAACTCATGGAGTATCGTCACACCTGATAGCTCGCTCTATCCCCCTCTGCTGCTACAAATTAGCGACTATCCTGCGGTTCTATATGTATGGGGCGATTTGAAGTGCCTAAAAAACAAAATATCCGTTGCCGTTGTAGGTACCCGTTCCGCTTCAAGGCACAGCCTTGATGTTGCGGGCAGGCTTTGCGCGTCCCTTGCTCGTGCAGGTGCAGTTGTAGTCAGCGGAGGAGCGTTGGGGGTTGACAGTGCGGCTCATACCGGCGCCATATTCGGTGGCGGGAAAACCGTTGCGGTTCTCGGCTGCGGGCTTGCCGCGAAATACCTTATGGATAATAGCACTTTAAGAAAAAGCATTTCCCAGAACGGAGCGGTAATAAGCGAATACCTGCCAGAAACACCACCTATAGGTCAGAATTTTCCGATAAGGAACAGAATTATTTCCGGCCTAAGCTACGGCACGGTAGTTATTGAAGCTGGTGAAAGGAGCGGCTCGCTCATTACCGCAAGGCTTGCCTCCGAGCAGGGCAGGGATGTTTTTGCAGTGCCCGGGGATGTTATAAGCTCCTCCTTCACAGGCGCCAACAGGCTTATTATGGACGGGGCAAGGCCTATTTTTTCGGCTGCCGATGTTCTTTGCGACTATGCTGTTACATATCCCGAATTTCTGGATATAAATAATATAGAAAGAACCCTCGACGGTGAGGCCATACCTATGGACGCAGTTGTATCATTGGCAAAGCCTAAAATTGCGAAAAGCTTTGGTTATAATAAAGCTGATGAAAGCAGTAAATTTAAGGAAATTTCAAAGGCGCCCGCACCGTGCAGACGAAAGCTTGACAGTGGGGCGGATGATAATGTCAAAAAGGTTTATGCCTGCTTTGATGAGGAGCCATTGCTGACTGATGAAATAATCCGCAAATGCGGCCTTGAAACCTCAGTTGTAATTGAAGCGTTGACAAGGCTTGAGATTTGCGGTTTAATACAATTTGAATCGGGTAACAGATATATTCTCAAATAATTCACACTTAGGAGAAAAAGATGTCGAAGTTAGTTATTGTGGAGTCGCCCGCAAAGGCAAAAAGTATCAATAAATATTTAGGCCCGGGCTTTGAGGTAACTTCATCAATGGGCCATGTCAGGGATTTGCCGGCAGCAAGGCTCAGCGTTGATGTAAAAAACGATTTTGAACCAAAATATTCGATTATAAAGGGAAAGGAAAAGCTGGTCAAGGAGCTCAAGGAGCTTGTTTCAAAAAGCGAACAGGTGTATCTTGCAACCGACCCCGACCGTGAAGGGGAGGCAATATCCTGGCACCTTGCCGTACTTCTTGGGCTTGATTTAAATGATGAAAACCGTGTTACCTTTAATGAAATAACCAGGACGGGCATTGAAGCAGGCATGGAAAACCCCAGGGAGGTTGACATGAACCTTGTCAATGCCCAGCAGGCTCGCCGTATTCTTGACAGGCTTGTCGGCTACCGCCTGAGTCCGTTCGTGTCTCAGAAAATCCGCAGGGGGCTTTCTGCAGGGCGGGTGCAGAGTGTTGCTGTCAGGCTTATCTCCGACAGGGAGGAAGAAATCAATTCCTTTGTCCCCGAGGAATACTGGACCATTGACGCAAAATTCATGACCCCAGCAAGGCGTACCTTCGGTGCATCCTTCTATGGAGATGAAACCGGGAAGGTCAAAATTACCGACAAGGAGCAGTCCGACAAATACCTGAAAAGGCTTGAGGGCGCGGTTTACACTGTTAAATCCATAAAAAGGGGCACAAGAAAAAAGAGTCCCGCACCACCGTTTATCACATCAACACTTCAGCAGGAGGCCTCGCGCTCTCTGGGCTTTCAGGCTCAAAGGACAATGCGAGCCGCTCAGGAGCTTTATGAAGGCGTCGAGGTTAGCGGTATAGGCACAACGGGACTGATAACCTACATGAGAACTGACTCTCTAAGGATATCCGAAGAGGCCCGCGCTCAGGGCAACGATTATATTAGGTCAGTCTATGGTGAAAACTATCTGCCCGAAAGCCCGAGGTATTACAAATCAAGGGCAAACGCACAGGACGGACATGAGGCAATAAGACCTACTATACCGAGCCTTACACCTGACAAGGTCAAGGGTAGCCTTACACCCGACCAGTTTAAGATATATCAGATAGTATGGAAAAGGTTTATAGCAAGCCTTATGGCAAACTGCATTCAGAACACCATTAAGGCCGAAATTCTCGCCTCTGGCGATGAGAAGGACAAATACTGCATTTTTACCGCCTCCGGCTATTCCATAAAGTTTGACGGTTTTACCGTGCTTTATGAGGAGACTGCGGACGAAGAGGATAAGGAGGATTCAAAGCTGCCTGAAATAAATGAGGGCGATATTCTCAAGCTAAAGGAGCTCACGGGCAATCAGCATTTTACCCAGCCGCCACCAAGGTACACTGAGGCAACCCTAATAAAAGCTCTTGAGGAATACGGCATAGGGAGACCGAGTACCTATGCAACAATAATTACAACGATAATAAAGCGTGAATATGTAAAGCGTGTTTCAAAGCTACTTCATCCCACGGAGCTTGGTATTGCAACAACAAAGCTGCTCAAAGAGAGATTCCCGAAGATTGTCAATGTCAAGTTCACAGCGGGCATGGAATCCTCGCTTGACGAGGTGGGTGACGGGAATGCCGACTACATCAAAATTCTTCACGAATTCTACGATGATTTTGAGGCAACACTGGCAAAAGCAAAAGAGGATATGAAAAATGTAAAGATTACTCTCGAGGAGGATGTAACCGACATTCCATGCGACAAATGCGGCAGGATGATGGTTATAAAAAAAGGCAGGTATGGCAAATTCCTTGCCTGCCCCGGCTACCCGGAATGCAAAAACGCAAAGCCGTTTGTACTTGAGACAAATGCTCAGTGCCCAAAATGCGGCGCAAGAGTTATTGAGAAAAAATCCAAAAAGGGCTTTACCTTTTATGGCTGCGAAGCATGGCCGGCCTGCGATTTCATGACATGGGATAAACCGACGGAAGAAAAGTGCCCGAATTGCGGCAAATCCCTATTTAAAAGGAAGGGCGGCGTTATTGGCTGCCTCAACGAGGGCTGCGGGTTTGAAAAAAGGACACTTCGCAAATCAAAAACGGAACCTAAAGAGGAACAGTAATGGGAAACAAAGCCTGTCTTATTATAGGTGGAGGCCTTGCAGGGGTTGAAGCTGCATGGCAGCTTGCAAGGGCGGGGATAAGAGTTACGCTCTGCGAAATGAAGCCCTTTAAATTTACGCCAGCACACAGCAGTGAAAATCTGGCGGAGCTTGTTTGCTCAAACTCACTCAAGGCGCAGAGAGTAGGCTCTGCCGCAGGACTGTTAAAGGCCGAAATGGAGAGATTCAATTCCATTTGCATAGAGAGCGCAAAGCTTTGCAGTGTGCCTGCAGGCGGAGCACTTGCGGTTGACAGGGAAAGCTTTTCAAGAATTATAACCGAAAAAATCAAATCAGAGCCTTTGATTGAATTAATTAGAAAAGAAATAGAGAGCATACCGCAGGGAATAAACTGTATAGTTGCGGCAGGTCCTCTTGCAAGTGAAAAGCTTTCAGAAGATATAAACAGGCTGTGCGGGGGAACACTGAGCTTTTATGACGCCGCTGCACCGATTGTTACATCTGACAGCATCGATATGCAGAGTGCATTTTCGGCCTCCAGATATGAAAGAGGAGGAGAGAATGACTATATAAACTGCCCCATGAATAAAGAAGAATATGAGCTTTTTTACAACGAGCTTGTTAATGCCGAGCGTGCTCAAATCCATGAATTCGACAAAAGGGGCATTTATGAGGGCTGTATGCCTATTGAGATTATGGCAGCAAGGGGGACGGATACTATAAGGTTCGGCCCGCTAAAGCCCGTAGGATTGAGAGACCCCCGAACGGGGCACAGGCCGTGGGCAGTCGTACAGCTTCGGCGTGAAAATTCGGAGGGGACTTTATATAACCTTGTCGGGTTTCAGACAAATCTTAAGTTCGGCGAACAGAAAAGGGTATTTTCACTCATACCGGCACTTAAAAACGCCGAGTTTGTGCGCTACGGTGTTATGCACAGAAACACTTTTATTGATTCCCCGAGGCATCTCAATGCGGACTTCAGCTTCAGAGGGCGTGAAGGGCTTTATTTTGCGGGTCAGATTACGGGAGTTGAGGGCTATATGGAATCCGCTTCGTCGGGCATTCTTGCAGGTTTAAACCTTGCAAGAAAATTAAGGGGCGAGAGTCCGCTTATATTGCCCAGGGAGACTATGATGGGTGCGCTTTCCGCCTATATAAGCGACAGCGGGGTTGTGAATTTTCAGCCCATGGGCGCAAATTTTGGTATTTTACCGCCTCTCGACGAGAAAATTAAAGATAAAAAGCTGAGATATGAGGCCCTTGCAAAAAGAAGCCTTGAAAAACTGGAGGTAGTATTATGAAGATTATTGTCGACGCTTTTGGCGGGGACAACGCACCACTTGAAATAATAAAGGGCTGCAGAGATGCTGCGGACGAACTCAATGTAAAAATAATGCTTGTCGGGAGCAGAGAAAAAATCAAGGAATGCGCAAGGGAGAATTCAATATCCCTTGAAAACATGGAGATTAAGGACGCACCCGATATTATGCTAATGACTGACCACCCGAGGGAAATCCTCAAAGAAAAGAACAACACCTCTATGGCTGTCGGGCTAAAAAGCCTTGCCGAAGGGGAGGGCGATGCCTTTGTCAGTGCAGGCTCAACCGGGGCAGTGGTCATCGGAGCTTCATTTATCGTCAAACGCATAAAGGGAATAAAGCGCCCGGCTATTGCGAGTGTTATGCCCTCAAACTCAGGCTCCTTTATGTTGCTCGATTCGGGTGCAAATGCCGACTGTACAGCAGAATACCTCAACCAGTTCGGGCTCATGGGCAGCATTTATATGAATAAAATAATGGGAATCGAAAGCCCCCGTGTCGCCCTTGCCAATATCGGAACGGAGGATACCAAGGGCGACAAGCTCCGCCTTGAGGCCTTTGAAAAAATGAAAGCCGCAGATTACAACTTTATCGGCAACATCGAGGCAAGAGATATCCCCTTCGGCTGTGCTGATGTAATTGTGGCTGACGGATTTACAGGCAATGTTATTCTCAAAATGTACGAGGGTGTTGCAGGGGCATTAATGCAAAACATCAAGGCCATATTTAAGAAAAACAAGCTCACTATGCTATCTGCCATAATGGTTAAGAGCGGGCTGACTGATTTAAAAAAGCGTATGGACTACACGGAGTTCGGCGGAGCTCCCCTTATGGGCATAAGCTCACCCGTTATCAAGGCACACGGCTCCTCAAACGCAAAATCCTTTAAGAATGCGATAAGGCAGGCAAGGGATTATGTAGAAAAGGATGTTATAAAAGCAATCGCCGAAAATATCGGCAGTCAGGAAACGGAATAATTACCGAAAAGAGACGACAAGGATGCAAGACCTTAAGCAACTGCAGGCAAAAATAAAATATTATTTCAAGGACGAGGCATTGCTTTCAAATGCGCTTGCCCACTCCTCCTATGTCAATGAAAAGAAGGGTGAAAAAGAGAGCAACGAGCGCCTCGAATTTCTCGGTGATTCGGTTTTGGGTCTTGTGATCTGCCAGGCATTGTTTGAAAAGTTTCCGGATTATCGCGAGGGTGATTTAACCAAGCTCAAGAGCAAATTGGTTTCGCGCAAGACCTGTTCGATGATAACTGCCGAGCTGAAC
>ENA-UOYA01004759-UOYA01004759.1-activated-sludge-metagenome-genome-assembly--contig:-NODE-4759-length-11134-cov-103.088185_pt1 | contig 11134 bp, 9 predicted proteins | sample MGYA00238163_ERZ764804 | MGnify/ENA primary metagenome ERZ764804 (study PRJEB28919, sample SAMN05720223) | activated sludge metagenome | isolation source: Anaerobic digester | place: Hong Kong...
GCGATGAGCGCCTCGAAAATCTATACAGTTTGGCTTACAGGCTCTCCAGCCGGCTAACCATGCCAGCGATGATGTCATAGCCGCCTTGCCAAAATTCCGCTTGGGTCACGTCAATGCCAACCTCTGCCAAAAGCTTGACCGGCGCAACCGACCCGCCAGCCGAGAGGATGCGCAAATACTTGGGCTTGAAGCTCTCGCCCTCTTCTTTATAACGTTTGTAGAGCGCAAAGACCAGCAGCTGCCCAAAAGCATAGGCATACACATAAAACGGGGTGCCATAAATATGCGGGATGGAAACCCATTCGTATTTGAACTCATCCGAAAGCTCCACCGCCTCGCCAAATTCTTCTTTGAGGTTGGCTAGGTAGAGTTCAGAGAGCTCGTCTACGGAGGCGTCCTTGGCAATCTTCTCATGGGCATCGCGCTCGAAGATGGCAAAATACACTTGACGTAAAATCGTAGCAAACGCATCGTCCAATTGGCGGAAAAGAATCCCCTCGATTTCCTGGGGGTCAGTTTCGCGCTCCAGCAATAGATCGGTGAGGACCATCTCGCCGAAGGTAGAAGCTGTCTCAGCCAGTGGCAGGCAGGCATGCTGGGTATAGAGCGGGTGATGCTCCGCCATCATGGAGTGCACCGCGTGACCCAGCTCGTGCGCCATGGTCGAAACGTCATCGGCGTGGCCTTGGTAGTTAAGCAGCACCCACGGAGTAAGCTCGGGTAGGATGGTAGAGCAAAACGCACCGCCCATCTTCCCTTTGCGCACTTCGCTATCGATATGCTGGTCGTCAAAGACGCGCTGGGCTTTACTGGCAAACTCATGGTCAAAGCGCTCGTAAGCTTCAAAGGTCAGGTTGGCGGCTTGCTCAAAGCTATATTCCTTGCTGGAGCTAGAGACCGGCGCGTAAATATCATAGCGGCGCAGCTTCTCCATACCTAACTTCTTGGCTTTGTGCCTGAAGTAACGCTGGAAGACCTTCAGGTTTTGGCGTGTAACCTCGATAAGTGTATCCACCACCGCATCAGGAATGTCATTAGAGAGGTTTCGCACGGAGATAGGAGTGGAAAAACCGCGTAAACCGAGGTTCTCATTACGCCAGTCACGCACGATATTCTGGTAGATTTGGCCTAAGATAGGTGCCTCGTTGCCATAGATGCGATAAAGCTCCTGGTAAGCGCGGGCGCGCAGGTCGGGGTCAGGGCTGTGCACGTAGGTCATCAGCTCGCCGCGGGTGAGTTCTTTGGTCTCCCCATCCACCTCGAGGTGAAAGACATAACGGTTGGTGATTGAGTCGTAAAGCGTGTTGAGCGCATTCCAACCCGTGACGTTCTTGATATTGATGACCTTTTCTTCTGGCTCGCTGAGGGTATATGGCTTGAAGTTGCGCATTTGCTCTAACCAATAGCGGTAATCCCCACTGGCAGCGAGCAAGCGCTCGGCGTTAGCATCATCCAAGCCTTTCCACCATAGGCTGAAGAACAGCGTACGGTTGGACATCTCGGCTGCGAATTGCTGGATGCGTGCTAAAGCAATCTGTGCCTTTTGGTCCTGAGTATTGGCAGCGAATGCGAGATTGGCAAAACCATACAGGCGATAACCAATTTTTTCCATCTCTTCCAAGTTCTTGACTACTTCCATAAACTTTTGCTCGCTGATCTCGGCGGAGAGCTGAGTGCGGTATTGCTCGAACCCGCTCACCATGGATTCTAGCATTTGATAGGCTTCATCGATGGCTGGGTCATCGAAGCCATGAAACAGATCGTCTAGGCTCCAAGGGGATTGGGTGTAGGTGTTTTTCGTGTTCATAGATTCCTTTCGATTGTTTGATCTACAGTGTTTTCGGTCCTATTGCTTCCCGATCTCTTCGCGATACTTAGCGCGCAGCCGGTCGATGGGCTGTCGCGACTGAGTTTCCGCGTCCCAATAATACCAGAGCGTCCAGCCATTGGCTGGACCTCCGCGCAAAACTCGTGCAATTTTGTGAATGGATCCGCGCTGTTCGTTGCAGATGAGCGACCCATCCGCTTGCACAATAGCTTTGGTTTCTCCTTTGGGTCCAAAAAAGAGCCAATCGCCGGGTTGCAGGTAGCCATGCTCGACCAACATCCCAAAGGGAACGCGGGTTAGGTTTCGCGGGTTAGGCGTGTAGTATAAAGGTGTGTTGAACTCAAGCTGCACGTATTGCGCAACACGTTCGCGGGCATGCTGGACATAATGTTCATCGATCTCGATACCGATGAAGTGCCGCTGCAATTTTTTCGCCATGGCGCCCGTCGTACCCGTGCCAAAGAATGGGTCCAGCACCACGTCGCCCGGGTTGGTGGAAGCAAGCAAGACGCGATAAAGCAACGCTTCCGGTTTTTGGGTGGGGTGAAGCTTCCGGCTCCCTTCCTTGAGGCGCTCGCTGCCCTTACAAATGGGGAGGTACCAATCCGAACGCATTTGCAGGTCTTCATTGAGTGCTTTCATCGCGTGATAGTTGAAGGTGTACTTAGCGCCCATGGTCTTTTGCGCCCAAATGAGCGTCTCATGTGCATTACTGAAACGCACCCCGCGGAAGTTAGGCATGGGGTTGGACTTGACCCATACGATATCGTTCAGGATCCAGAAGCCCAAATCCTGCAGGATGCGTCCAATGCGGAATATATTGTGATAGGTGCCAATCACCCAGAGCGTGCCAGTAGGCTTGAGCACGCGCCGGCAGGCGCTGAGCCACTCTTGAGTAAAGGCGTCATAAGCTTGCAGGCTTTCAAATTTATCCCAGCTCTCTTGGACGCCGTCCACGCGAGTAACGTTGGGCCGCCAAAGGTCTGAACTCAGCTGTAAATTGTAGGGCGGGTCCGCAAAGATTAAGTCCACGGATTCTTCTGGCAAAGTTGGTAGCACCTGGCGGCAATCCCCTAAAATGACCTGATCGAGCCACGGAGCCAGCGGGTTTTCCATGATGATATTATTGTAACGGAGACGGGCGGTTTTAGGGGATTATTAGGGTAACAATCTGGTTTTTATAGGCTTGTTATCTCCGCCTAAGCTAATTTGATATAATAGTTTATCAACTATTTTATAAGTTAGGAGGATAAAAATGGAAAATCGAACACAAAAGCGGATTCCCGATTTATGGTGGCTGTTATTGCTGGAAGGAATTGCCACAATTATCTTGGGAATTTTATTTATTAGTCAACCTGCGGGGACGCTTAAGGTCTTTGTCATCTTTTTGGGGGTTTACTGGTTGATCGAGGGCATTTTTTCACTCATCAGGATATTTACCCATTCGGGGCGGGCGCATTGGGCTTGGTCTCTCCTGAGTGGGATTCTAGGCATCGTCGCAGGGATCTTAGTTTTAAGCCAGCCGATGCTTAGCTCCATGATACTTACCACAACCATAGTAATCATCATCGCTATCCAAGGTATCCTCATTGGCATCTTAGATATTGTGCGAGGTGTTCAAGGTGACGGTGCCGGTGCCATTGTTTTGGGTGTTCTAAGCGCCATCATCGGCATTTGGTTATTAGTCAATGCCACCAAAGCGGCTTTAGCGCTCCCCATCTTGCTTGGCATTCTAACGTTAATCGGTGGTGCCCTCTTAGTTTATTTTGCTTTTAGGATGCGCAAGTTTTTTAAGGAATTCTTGCCTTAGATAACCTTTTGAGAGAATATTGCACTTGGGATAACCCCTGAATATTAATCCCCATGGGAGACCAACCGTGACCACTATTCCGCCATCCTACCCCGAGAAATTCAGTTTCTATGCGCCCATCAGCGTGCGCTACGCCGACCTGGACCCGCAGCGGCATGTCAACAACATCGCCGTGCTGGAATATGTGGAAACGGCGCGCACTGCCTACTATCAAGCCAGCGGCATCTGGGATGGCAAGACGGTAGAAAATATGGGCATGGTGGTAGCTTCGGTAAAGTGCGACTATATCTCCCCAATCCAGTATGGGCAAGCGGTCCGCGTCGGCATTATGGTCAACCAGATTGGCAGCAAGAGCCTGCGCTTCCGCTTTCAGGTGGAAGACGCCCAAGGCGAGGTTGTTTTTGCCCGCGGCGAGGTTGTGATGGTGGCGTATGACCAGCAAGCCGGCCACTCCCGCCCCGTGCCTGAGGATTGGCGGCTCAAATTGGCTGAATTTGAACACAGAGAGGACTTTTTGGCATGATCTCACCTCTGCCCGAAGTTGATTACGCTTTCCTGGAAAACTTTCTGGTACGCTTGCTCAATACCCCCAGCCCTACTGGTCATACTGAGCAAGCCATCGCCTTGGTGGAAGGGACGCTCTCGGCTTTCTCGGGCCTCCGCTTACGCCGCACGCGCAAAGGCGCCTTGCTCGCCACCCTGCCTGGATTGGAGCCAGAGCCTGTTCGCGCCCTGACCGCGCATGTGGATACGCTCGGCGCGATGGTCAAGAGCATTAAGCCTAACGGCAGGCTGACGCTAACCGCCATCGGCGGGTTTGCTTGGAATTCCGTAGAAGGCGAAGGCTGCACCGTGTTTACGCAAGCCGGCGGCACCGTCCGCGGCAGCCTGCTGCCCAACCATGCTTCTGTGCATGTTTATAAAGATGTCAAAGACGCCAAGCGGGAGGCGGAGAATATGGAAGTGCGCCTGGATGCGCGCACTGCCAGCCCCGAGGAAACGCGCAGTTTAGGCATTGAGGTAGGCGACTTTGTCGCTTTTGACCCGCGGGTAGAACTAAACAGCGGCTTTGTTCGCTCGCGCCACTTGGATGATAAAGCTTGCGCAGCCGTGCTTGTGTCGGCGCTGCAGGCGCTGCACAGCGCTGGGCTGCAGCCGGCTCACACCACCTGCGCCCTCTTCAGTAATTTTGAGGAGGTTGGGCATGGCGGCGCAGCGGAAATCCCTGCCAGTGTGGAGGAGTTTGTGGCAGTGGATATGGCGGCTATAGGCGAGGGGCAGGCTTCAGATGAATTTCACGCCACGCTATGCCTCAAAGATAGCGGCGGGCCTTATCACGCCGGCTTGAGCCAAGAATTGCGCGGCTTAGCCGAGGCTTATGGTATCCCCTATAAGGTGGATATCTACCCTAATTATGGCTCGGATGCCACCGCGTATTGGCATGCCGGCGGGCCAGCCGCCGCCGCGCTCATCGGGCCGGGCGTGGATAGCTCGCACCATTACGAACGTACCCATCACGATGCGCTGCTAGCCACCACTCAGTGGATATTGGCTTATCTACTGGCGGAGTGAGAAAACTCACCGGGTATAATAAAGAAATGAATACCCCAAAACAGGCTAACCCGCGGCGCAGTGTGGCTATCAAGGTTTTGTTGATCTATCTAGCTGTAGCGCTTCTGGTGCTTTTCGTTAGCTCGCTCATTGGCTTTTACCTGGGCGGGCCGGAGGGCGCTACCTTTGCCTTGGGCATCGGCATCCTCATCAACCTGCTGGTCTTCCCAGTAGTTGGGATTCGGCTGACAGGCAAGCTGAAAGCCATGGCAGCCGAAGAGACCACCTCACCTTCTATAGGTTCCTCTACTCCTGAAAAACATCCCAGCGTTCGCAAACCGCAGAAATCCAAGGAACCCACCCCACCTGCGGAGAAGCCTTCTGCATAGAAAGTCTGCATAAGTGTCTCATCATCACTCCTCAATTATCCGCACGCCTGAAACCTGGCTGGTTTACCTGCTGCTTTCGCTGTATGTTTATATGCTCAACCTTCCGGGTCCAATCACAGGCTATTTGCGCGAGGAGTTTCAGCTCACTTACACCGAAAGCAGCTTGCATTTCTCCGCCTTTGCCGCCGGCGTGCTGGTAACAGGGCTATTCGCTGGCCCACTTATCCGCAAGATCGCCCCCTGGCGTGTGATGGCTATTGGCTCGCTTGGCTTAGGCGCGGGCGGGCTCATCCTGACCTGGGGCAGGCAGCCAGCCTTGACTATCTTCGGCCTCTTCCTGATGGGCTGCTTGGGCACCTGGATCCTTTCGATGTATCCGCTCATCCTGGAGCAAGAAATGGGCAGCCTTAGTTCAGTCGGTATTACCGAAGCCAATACCATTTGCTCCATCTTTGCAGCAACAGCGCCGCTGCTGGTGGGGGCGCTCGCTGGTCAGGCTGTCGGCTGGCGGATGGCAATACTGGCTGCCGCAGTGATTTCCTTGGCTTTAGGTGTGTGGCTGTGGCTAAGCACCAGAGAAACGCAGCAGAGGCAGACTATCATTCCGGTTGAAGCTGAAGCACAAACCTCTGGCAAGCTGCCAGGCAGATATTGGCTAATTTGGTTTGCAATGATGTTTGGCATTGCCATCGAGTTCTGCACAGTCTATTGGAGTGCGGATTTCAACGCTAAGGTGCTGGGTTTACCCCAAAACACTGCCACGCAAGCCGTGAGCCTGTTCCTGGTCGGCATGATCCTAGGCCGTTTTGCCGGCTCGCGGCTGATTGCACGCTGGTCAGCGCGCAAAATGCTGCTGACCTCTTTAATCTTGGGATTGGCAGGGTATGCCGCCTTTTGGTCCGGTGCACAGACCGCCTTAAGCCTGGCGGGGCTTTTTGTGATGGGCTTAGGCGTGGCGAATTTCTATACAACCTTGCTGCCACTCGCTCTCAAAGCTGCTGGCAGCCAAAAACAGTTGGCAGGCGCACGCGCCACCTTAGCCTCGGGTGTGGCTATTTTCTTCCTGCCTTTTGGCTTAGGGGCGCTGGCGGATAGTCTCGGCATCCACACGGCTTTCCTCTTGGTGGCACTGCTTTTTGTGCTCGTGGTGCTGATGTTGGCATTAGCTGCTAAGCCTCAACTTAATGAATTAAAAAACATGTTCGCTCATCAGCAAAACTTACCCACAGTTGGTGTGGAACTTGCAGAGAATAGCCAGGACTCAGCCGGAAACGGCTCGGGCGAATAGATCAATTTGGAGGTATACATGAAAGCATTGTTTATTGGCGGAACAGGCAATATCAGCTCAGCTTGCGTAGAGCTGGCACTCTCGCGCGGCATCGATGTGACCTTACTCAATCGTGGTACTTCGGGGCGTTCTGTTCCCAACGGTGCCCAGATCCTCACTGCCGATATCCGTGACCCGCAATCTGTGCGTGCCGCCCTTGGCAGCCGCAGCTTTGATGTGGTGGCTGAGTTTGTGGCTTTCACCCCCGAGCACATCGAAACCGACTTGGAGCTTTTCCGCGGGCGCACCGGGCAATACATCTTCATTAGCTCAGCTTCGGCTTATCAGACCCCGCCGGCTATTTTGCCGGTGACAGAATCAACGGTGCTGGATAACCCTTATTGGGAGTATTCGCGCAATAAAGCTGCCTGCGAGGAGCGCCTCGTGCTTGCTTACCGCGAGGAGAAGTTCCCCATCACCATCGTGCGCCCATCGCATACCTACAGCGCCCCTTACGTTCCGGTTGAAGGTGGCTGGACCACGATTGACCGCATGCTGCGCGGGGAGCCGGTGATTGTGCACGGAGATGGCACCTCGCTTTGGACGCTCACGCACGCTTCCGATTTTGCCAAAGGCTTTGTGGGCTTGATGGGCAACGCGCACGCTATTGGGGAAGCTTTCCACATCACCTCAGATGAGTGGCTCACCTGGAACCAAATCCATGAGATTTTGGCAGCGGCGGCTGGTGTGAAGCCGACTTTGGTACATGTACCCTCAGACCTCATCGCTGCCTATGATACGGCTTGGGGCGAAAGCTTGCTCGGCGATAAAACCCACAGCTTTATCTTGGATAACAGCAAGGTCAAACGCCTTGTGCCGGATTTCATCTGCACCACGCCTTTCTCGCGCGGGGCGGAGGAGATTATTGCCTGGCACATGGCTGACCCAGCCCGCCAGCATGTGGACCCCGCTTTCAATGCACTTTGTGACCGCATCCTGCAGGCTTATGCCAAGGCCTGGCCGGGGTAAAAACTAAACGACGCTCGGGTTTCTATTAACGTTTTGTCATAGACTTTGCACAGGGAAGACTATAGGGGGTTAATTTGGTAGAATCTAATTAGCTGAAGAATCTTCGGAGAAAACCTTTGAATATATGTTCGATCTCTTCAGCTAAGAAGTTCTGCACAATATGGACCTGCGGGGAAAACGCAGAACCACAGTGAAAGTAATTTTAGAAGGAGGTTTGCCGTGGCTGGCATGAGTCAATTTACCCAAAAAGCCAAGCGGGTACTCAGTCACGCTCAATCTGAAGCCGAACGCATGCGCAAGCAGACCATCGGCACCGAGCACCTGCTCCTTGGCTTGATGATAGAAGAAGGCACGATTGCCAATCGTGTTTTAAAAGATCTTGGATTGGATTTAGCCACTGTCCGTAAAAAAGTGGAAGAAGAAACCGGCTTTGGCACTGGCAGTGAGAACCTGACCTTAGGCAGAGACACCCAAGAGGTCTTAGAGCTGGCACTGAAAGAAGCCACTGAACGTAAGCAGAGTACCGTTGGCACGGAACACCTGCTGCTAGCTCTCTGCCGCGACTTAGACTTCCCGGGTATGAAGGTGCTTACAGAGTTAGGCATTATGCCGCAGCAAATTCGCCGGCAAGTTTATCGCGTCATCTCCCAAAGCCAACAAAACGAAGAAGAGGATTCCGACCGTACCTTGCGGGCTTCACCAGAGCGCCCGAGCAGTCAACTGACAGTGGGCAGGAGCACTTCCCGCAAGCGGGAAAAAGAAGAAAGCAAGACCCCACTTGTGGATCAGTTAGCTACTGACCTGACGGCTTTAGCGGAAGCGGGCAAGCTGGACCCCGTCATCGGGCGTCAGAAAGAAATCGAACGCGTCATCCAAATCCTGGCGCGGCGCACGAAAAATAACCCTGCTCTGATTGGCGAACCCGGCGTGGGTAAGACAGCCATCGTGGAGGGCTTGGCACAGCGCATTGTGGAAGGTGACGTGCCCGCCTTGCTGCTAAATAAACGCGTGGTGCAGTTGGATGTGGGGTCTTTGGTGGCGGGCACGATGTACCGTGGTCAGTTCGAGGAACGCCTCAAACGCGTGATTGACGAGCTCAAAAGCAGCGGTGCCATTGTGTTTATTGATGAGGTACACATGCTCGTCGGCGCTGGTTCGGCAGGGTCATCCGTGGATGCAGCTAATATCCTCAAACCCGCGCTTTCGCGTGGGGAATTGCAGGTGATTGGCGCCACCACGCTTAACGAATACCGCAAAAGCATCGAAAGCGATGCCGCCCTCGAACGGCGCTTCCAACCCATCGTGGTCGACCAACCTACTGTTGAAGAAACGATAGAAATTCTCAAAGGCTTGCGCCCTAACTATGAAGAGCATCACCGCCTGCATATTTCGGATGAAGCCTTAGAGGCGGCTGCTAAGCTCTCGGCGCGCTACGTGACTGATCGCTTCTTGCCAGATAAAGCAATTGATTTGGTCGATGAGGCTGCTTCGCGTGTGCGTATGTATAAGAGCCAATCTGCTGAAAACAGCAAAGACTTGATTGCGGAGCTGCGCGAGCTGCGCAAAGAAATCAAAGACGCACGCGCCAGAGGTGATAACGATGCCGTCGAGGAACTGCTTGATCGGCAGAGCATGCTGGAAGACCGTTTGCAGGAGATGCAAAACGGTTGGGATCGCAGCAGTGCACCGACAGTTACCGCAGAGGATATCAGCGAAGTCATTTCAATGTGGACTGGCATCCCGCTGACGCAATTAGCCACAGAAGAATCTGAGCGCTTGCTTCATATGGAAGAAGAGCTGTCTAAACATATCATTGGGCAGGAAGAAGCCATCCAGACCATTTCCAAAGCGGTCCGAAGGGCACGCGCTGGATTAAAGAATCCGCGCCGGCCGGTAGGCTCATTCATGTTCCTGGGTCCAACGGGAGTGGGCAAGACGGAGCTGACTAAAGCCTTGGCACGCCTCATGTTTGGCAGCGAAGAATCCTTGATTCAGATTGATATGTCCGAATTTATGGAACGCCATACCATCAGCCGTCTGGTGGGGGCGCCGCCTGGTTATGTCGGTTACGAAGAAGCCGGTCAGCTGACGGAAGCCATCCGCCGCAAGCCTTATAGCATCGTAGTCTTCGATGAGGTCGAAAAGGCACACCCTGAAGCCTTGCAGCTCTTGCTGCAAATTATGGAAGAAGGGCACCTGACCGACGCCAAAGGGCACAAGGTTGATTTCCGCAATGCGATTATCATCATGACCTCTAACATTGGTGCTGACCTGATCAAGCGGCAAGCCAGCATGGGCTTTTCACTGGAAGTCGACCAGGCGCTCGAAGAGCAATCCAGCTATGAGGAAATGCGCAAAAAGCTGATGGACGCCCTCAAGCGCACTTTCCGGCCGGAATTCATCAACCGCTTAGACTCGGTCGTCGTCTTCCGTGCGCTCAACCAAGAGGATATCCGCAAGATTGTCAACCTCGAGCTGCAAAAAGTTGCTGACCGCCTCTCCGATTACGACCTGACGTTAACGACTACAGAAGCTGCGTTGGATTACTTAGCCAATGAAGGCTTTGACCCTGAAATGGGCGCTCGGCCGGTTCGCCGCGTAATCGAGCAAATGGTGGAAGAGCCTTTAGCCGATGCCTTGCTGGCGAAAACCTTTAAATCTGGCGATCATATCCTCATCGACCTGGAGGAAAGCTTGGATGCCGATGGCGACAAGGTAAGTAAGATTGTGCTCAAAGCTGAAAAACCAGAAACCGAAGAAGAAATGCCGCCGGCTCTGATAGGAGCCTAAGGACATTATGGCTAAAGCATATAGCCGCTATGTCTGTCAGGTTTGCGGAAAGGTAACTTCACAGCCCTTCGGTCGCTGCCCAGCCTGTGATAGCTGGGATTCAATGGTCGAAGAGGTTATAGAACCCGAAAGCAGTCGTTCAGCCCGCACTGTACGCGGGCTGAATGCGTCTTCTCAGCCACGCCGCCTCAGCGAAATCGACGGGCAAGCGGAAGATCGCCTGCCTGTGGCGATGGAAGAATTCGCGCGTGTTCTGGGCGGAGGGATTGTGCCCGGCTCGATCGTCCTGATTGGCGGCGACCCGGGCATTGGCAAATCCACGCTCACGCTGCAGATGGCAATGCAATTAGCCGATGAAAACACCGTATTATATGTCTCTGGGGAAGAGTCTGAGCGTCAAATCAAGATGCGCGCCGACCGCTTGGCGCCGCGTGATGGCGCTGGAAAGGCCCACCTCCCTGAAAAACTTT
>ENA-UOYA01004760-UOYA01004760.1-activated-sludge-metagenome-genome-assembly--contig:-NODE-4760-length-11133-cov-4.697779_pt1 | contig 11133 bp, 7 predicted proteins | sample MGYA00238163_ERZ764804 | MGnify/ENA primary metagenome ERZ764804 (study PRJEB28919, sample SAMN05720223) | activated sludge metagenome | isolation source: Anaerobic digester | place: Hong Kong...
TCCGATCTCGTTTCCCGGCGGTATCAACAATCCGTTCTTGCCGCTATCAATCAGGTCGGCTGCCGCCCCCACGCAGGTGGCGGCTGTTGCCAGACCGCAAGACATGGCTTCCAGCATGGCATTCGATAATCCTTCGGTCAAGGATGGCAGAACGAAAGCGTCCGCCGCCTGGAAATACGGCCGCGTTTCAGCTGCGAATCCGCCGAAAATGACCTGTTTCCCGGCCAGTTCGCGCAATTTGCATTCCATCTCGCCGCTTCCCAAAATCAGCAGGTGCGCGCCGGGATCCTGTTCGGCAATAGCTTTCCAGGCTTGCAGCAGCAGGTCAAGTCCCTTTTCCGGCGCCAACCGTCCGCCGTAGACGCATAGAAAACCTTGCGGCAGCTTCAGTGTCCGGCGCAGCCGGGTTTTCTCCGCCTCGTTCACCGGCGCGTAAAGTTCAACGTCCACCCCGTTGGGTATATACTGGCATTGATGTTTGGGAATCCCTTCGTCTTCCAGTTCCCGCTCGATCTCGCGGCTGATGACAATGAAGCAATCCACGTTTGCTCGCAGGCGCCGGATGCGCAGCTCTCCGCCCTGCCGGTTGTGCAGTTTATCCAGGTCGCCCAATTTTCCGCCGCGCAGCACCTTCACTACCAGTGGTTTTTTCCATATTTTCTTCGCCAGAATGCCCAAGTCGCCGGGCGAAAGCAGTTCGTGCGCGTGCAGGATATCCGCGTCGATCCGCCGGATTCTCATCAAGCCGAATAGAATGAAGCAGAACGCCGCCAGCGCTTTGGGCTGCGGCGCGGGCACGCGGTAGACTGGCGTCTGTTCGATGATCTCGAACGCGCTCAAGCCGGGGTAACGCCGTGTGATGATCACCGGTTCGATGTCCCTTGCCCGCAGCCGGCGGCACAGGGCAGCCAGTTGCTTTTCCGCCCCGCCCAGGCGCGGCAGATAAGTCTGGATGATCATCGCCACGCGCAGCTTTCCGGCTTTATTCATGCTGCACCTCGCGGTAAATTTCCATCAGTTGCGCCAGCCAGGCCGCCGGCGAATAGCGCGCTTTCACGCAGCGCCTGGCGTTCTCACCCAGCCGTTTTCTCTCGCCGGCATCTTTCGCCAGGCGCGCGATTTCGTCCGCCAATAGGTCAATCCTGCCTGCCGGCAGCACGCGGCCGCAGGCTTCCTGGATCACCTGCCGGTTGTCGCCCACGTCCGTTGCCACCACCGCCAGCCCGCTCAGCATGGCTTCCAGCACCGCCAGCGATTGGCCTTCGAAATGGGAAGCGCCGGCGTAAATATCGCTGGCAGCCAGCAGCGCCGGAACGTCGTCCCGTTCCCCTGCGAAAAAGATCGCGCCCTGTTGATGGTTTGCGGCGGCTTGCGCGCGCAGGTCATCCAGCAAGTATCCCTTGCCTGCAATCAGCAGCCTCATCGGCAGGTCGCATTGCTCCCGCGCCAACCTGAAGGCCTGGATTAAATCGGAGTAACCCTTCTCCGGTATCAACCGCCCAACCGAGATGACCAAAATTCCCTTGCCGTCCGGCAGGAATTCAGCGCGCAGCGCCCGTATCGTTGAAGCGGGCACTTCCGGCAGGTCCGGCACCGGGTTGGGTACCACTTCCAGCGCGCGCTTTCCAAATCGCGGCTGCTGGACGCGCGCCACTGTATAGCCGCAGGCAATAATCCTGCGGGAATGGCGCTTTAAAACAATGGTTTCCAGCCAGGTGCGGTAGGGTTTGTAGGTGCGCAGATGCACGCTGGCGTTGTGCAAAGAAGCCACGCTGGGTATTCCCGCCCGTCGAGCCGCGGTCGTTCCCAGGATGTTGGCGTAATTCAATTGCGTGTGCACTACGTCGGCTCTGCTTTCGGCTAACGCTTCCCGCAATTGGCGGTAAGCGCGCCGGTCATAGAGTGTGCGCAGCGGGATGTTGCTGACCGGGATATCGCGTTCTTTTAGATCGCGGTAGATGGGCGATTCGGTTTCCGCGGTGGATAACGAGATGATTTCGGTTTCATGCCCTCCGCGCAGCATTTCCTGCGCGAATACGCTCATCAGGCGCTGCGCGCCTCCTACTTTGAGGGAATCAATCACCTGCAGCACTTTCATCTCAGCTTCCCCTTAAAGCGGAAATGATTTTGCCCAGTGTGTCCCGCATGCGCTCGGGGCCTTGCAGCCAAAGCGCCCCGCCATACACCATCATCCCGCTGAAAACCGCCGCCAACAGCCGCGCCAACGCGGGCGCCTGCCGCAGCAGCGCCAGCACCCCCAACACGGCCGCGCTCATCGCCAGCCCGCTCAGGATGCCGGGCTGGTATTGGACCAGAATATCTTTGACCTTGATCTGGAACATTCTTGCCGCAACAGCCAGACTCATCACGCCCGATATCAGCGCCACGCCGGCTTGCACCCATGCCACGGCAGTGATGGATTGCGTGCGCATCAACGCGATCCATAACGCCGGCAGCAGGATAATCAGGCGCGCGATGGTCAGGTAGGTCAGCACTTCCGGCTTGCCCTGCGCCTTGTAGAAACTGCCGGCATTCCGGAAAAGAGAAAGCAGCAGCGCGTAGATCGCAATTCCCCGGATAACCGGTATGGCTTCCACCCATTTATCGGTGAAAAAGGTCATCACAAACGGCTCGGCGGTCAAGGCAATGCCCAGCCCGATGGGAATGGTGATCGTCGACACGTAGTTCAACGAACGCACGAAATTCCGGTTCAGGTTTTGGGCGTTGTCCTTCATCTTGACATAAACCGGGAAGATCACTTCCGAAACGATGCGCGCGAATTGGGTCAGAACCATATCCGGGATGCGGAAACCCAGCGTGTAAACGCCCAATGCTTCCGCCCCCAGGTAATGGCCGATCAACAGATAATCGGCATTGTTCAGCAGGTTGGCCAGCGAATCCAGCAGGACGATGTTCAAACCGTATTTCAGCATCGAGCCGGCAATTTTGCGCGAGAAACGCAAGGAAGGCTTCCAGGGATTGACGACCTTTGCCACCGCCACCGAAACCGTGTTGGCGATCACCTGCCCCCAAACCTGCGACCAGTATCCGAAGCCCATCGCCGCCATCCCCACCGAGGAAATGCCTTTGGCAAAGGCGTAACTGACTTCAGGGATGAATTTCTTGCGAAAATCCAGTTTCTTGGCCAGGTAGATGGCGTTCACGTTTCCCAAAGCCGAGATGGGATAAACCAGCACCATCATGCGCACCACCGGGATGGCGCGTTCGTCGTTGAAATAAGCCCCGATCAGCGGCGCGGCCAGCCAAGTGACCGCGAACATCCCGATGCCCACTGCCAGCCCCAGCCAAAAGGCGGTATCGGCCGTTTCGGGTTCGTCTTTATGATAGATCAGTGCCGGCCCAATGCCCAGCCCATTTAAAGCGTCCAGGAAACTGGTGACGATGAACGCGTAACCGACCACGCCGAAATCCGCCTTGGAGAGCAGGCGCGCCAGGATGATGGTGCTGATGAACACCAGCAGCTTTCCGGTGTATACCGAGAGGTACGACCAGAAAGTCCCCCGGATCGTGGCTTTCGCGAAACTCGTCCCGCCGGATTCCATTAGAGATTCTTCCCTTTACTTTGCAGACTGGCGCGGCGGCTGATTTTCAACCGCTGCTGGAGAAGCTGGCGTGTGAACAGCATTTCCTCATTCCGGGCGGCCTGCTGCGTTGCCAGGCCGATTCCGATCAACAGCCAGAGGTTGCGCGGGTATGCGCCATGGATGAACAAAGCCGCGGCCAGGTAACCCATAAAACCGATTTGAAAAGCCAATGCCAGGTCGGCGTATTCGTCTTGAGATATCTTCTGGAAAATCTTCTTTCCGTTGATCAGGCTCCTGAACGTGGAATACAAAACAAAGGCGAACATCAACAAGCCCAAAATGCCCTGTTCAGCCAGCACCTCGATGTACAGGCTGTGCGCTGAACGCTCGGTCCGGCGCGGATCCAGCCCCAGCCTCATCGAGTATTTCAGGTAGTTGGCGGCGTAATTTTCGTAGCCGATTCCCAGGATTGGCTTATCCAGGAACATTTGGATGCCCACTGCATATTCGCTCATCCGGCCGCGCAGGGATACCTCGCCGCGCACGTCCGCTCCTGAAAATGGCAGGTATTCCAGGATCGTCTGGATGCGCTCGAAATACGTCGCCGGCAGGAATGGAACCAGCAGCAGCAGGATCAGCAGACCGCACAGCACCGCCACCAGGGGCGGCTTGCGGACAACCACGATCAACGCCAGAACGCCGCACAAGGCCAGGAATCCGCCGCGCGAGAAAGTGAAAATGACCGTCAGGAAACTGGCGGCCAAAGCCCACCCCGCCAGCAATTTCAGGACCGGTTTTTTCTCGTACAACACACGGTTCAACGCGATGGGGACGATCACCACCATAACCTGGGCGAAAAAGTTGGGATCGCCGAAAGTGCCCATGATGCGGTACCCTTCCGTTCCGCTGACGATATTCATCAGCCGCGATTCCGCCAGCCCCCAGTAATCGTTGGTAAAAGAACTTGTCAGGTATTGGATCACACCGATCGTACCCAGCAGGATTCCGCTGAACAGGAATCCCCAGGCGGCTGTGCGGTAGGAATCCCTGGATTGGATCAACAAGATCAGGATGACCGCAATGATCGCGTCTTTTAGGAAGGTCAGCAGCCCTTCCTGCGCGCGCGTGGGGTCGCCTGCGTAGAACAGCGACAAAAAGATGACCAACCCGTACGCCGCGATGGTCGCCAGGCCCGGCAGCCAATTTTGCGGGCGCTCCCCGTTCAATACCCAGCGCAGGAAAATCAGGACGGCCAGGAAAGCAATGAAAGGCTGCGCGATGGAAGGCGCGCCGTAATAGTGCACCGCCACGTCCGAAATGCGCGCGTAGGTCATGGCTACCAGGGTGAACAAGCCCCAGTTGATCTTCCAAACCGCGGCCACCAGCACCACGATCCCCATCAGCATCAGAACGTACAATCCCGCGTCGTGGATGCGCGTTGCCAGGATCGCCCCGCCGATCCCGATCGCGATTGCGATCGCGCCGAATATTGGGGATAACCAATTGAAAGAAGAGCGGGATTGACCCGAAGGCTGCATGCCTCTCTCCTATATCCTTTCCGACATGGCTTTCAGCGCTTTCAATGCGATTTCGTCGCTGTCTGCGCCCTTGGTAAACTCGGCCACGCCCACCGCCGGCCTGAGCGCGATCTTCTCGTCCAACGAAGCCAGCGCCATCGGCGGGGTGAGCGCTTTCAGCAAGCGCCCTTTAATCGTTTCGGCGGCTTTCACCGGGGTATCCGGCAGTAACAGCGAAAACGTGGATTCGTCCCAGCGCCCGACGCTGTCGTTGCCGCGCAGCCCGGCCCTCAACACGCCCACTACATCGGTGAGCAACCGGTTCAGCACCTGCTGCGGCAGTGTGTCGTAAAACTCCATCAACCCTTCCAGCTTGATCATGACCAGCGAGAACACGCCTCCTTCGCCGGCGGATTTTTCGGTTTGCTCCGTCAGCAAAGTTTCGAAGTGTTCACGGTTGAACGCGCCGGATTGGGAATCGACCAACCGGCGCTGCCGGTAGGCTTCCAGCGGGATGCGCAGTTGATCGCGCAGGATTGCCAGGATCACCCCGACCAGCAAACCCAGCACGCCGCCCAGCGAGAGGTCGCGCGCCGGCCTGGGGCTGATCGGTTCGGTCGGAACGACCGCCGCATCGAGGATATTCACCTCGTAAACCTGGTAGAGGTTTCGCATATAGTCGATGCCCGTGCGCGCCACGCCGTTCGCCCATTGGGCAGTGATTTCCGCGTTCGGCCCAGTGACGTAGATCTCCAGGACGTTGGAATCCGGGAGCACGACCGTGCTCTGGCTGTATTCCGCAATTTCATCCTCCGTCAGGTTCAGCGTGTTGATGAAGGCTTGCTGATTGAACTCGCTGTCGAACACGTCCGCGTAGGTCGTGACGATAGATGAGTTATCCAGCGAAGAAAGGCTGCTGACAAAATCCTTGCCCGCGAAGCTCTCCGCGTTGGGCAGCACGATCATGCGCGTGGTGGCCTCGTAGATCGGCGAGGAAAACATGTCGATGATCAGGATCACGTTCAGCGTCGCCAGCACCGTCAGCACGATTATCCACCACCCTTTTTGGATCATTCGAAAATACATTTTGATATTCATCTCTCACCTGCCAATTTCTCAAATTTTGAAAATAAATCACTTAATTCCTTCACACTCGTTTCTAAATTAAATTCCTCGCGCACCTTCCGGCGGCCGGCTTCCGCCATGCGCGCCGCTTCTTCAGGGTGCGTCTGAACCCACTGAATAGCTTCGGCGATGGCTTGCACGTCTTTCGGAGCGCAGAGCAAACCGGTTTTCTGGTCCTCAACTAATTCCGGGATGCCCGAAATATCCGAAGCGACCACCGGCAATCCGCTGGCCAGCGCTTCCATCAACACCACCGGTATTCCTTCCATTTTTCCCGTGCGGGTGACGATGCTTGCCAGGACAAAACAATCTGCTTCTTTTAACAGTTTAGCAATATTCTCTTCGGTTTGCGCGCCTGCCAAATGCACTTCTCCCGTCAGTCCCAGTTGCGCGATCAAATCGCCCAGCATTCCTTTCAATTCCCCGCCGCCCGCGATCGTGCATTGATAAGCCGTGCCGCTGTCTTTCAGGATGCGGCAGGTTCTGATCAGAAATTCATGGCCTTTGTATTCCTGCAGGCTGCCCACCGAGATGATTCTGAATTCGCCGGAATTCTTCTTTTTTCCGGCCGCATAACGCTCCGCCTGGATGCCGCAATGGATGACGAAAGTCTTGGGGGCAATCCAAATCCCAAGTTGATCGATCAGGAATTGCTTGTTGAATGCGGAGATAGCGCGGATGAAGGCAGCTTTTTCCAGCTTTTGTTTCAACATGCTGCGCTCGACGTAGATGTCGTGCGCGTGCACGCTGACGCTGTAGGGGATATCCGTGAAACGCGCGGCGATCCAGGCGGCCAGCGCCGGATGGGTGGCGTAATGCGCGTGGATGTGGCTGATTCCCAGGGAGTTCATCTCTTCTGCCATACGCACGGCACACGGGAAAATGTAAATGGCGCGCGCCAGGAACTTGGGGCTGGGCAGGTTATGCCAGACCACCTGCAAGAATGTCGTGAGATACCGTCCCGGTCGGCGCAGCAGCATGCCCAGGTTGGATTTCAGTGTTTTTCCTGTGAACAGGCTGATCCGGTGCATCCTGTCCAGCCAGGGGCGCGCGTCCGTATGCATGACAGCCTGGTCCTGGACGATCAGAGGAAACAATTCCACATCAATGCCGCGCGCCTGCAGCGCGTTCATTTCGCGCAGGATGAACGTCTCGGGCAAATGCGGGAAACGCGAAACGATGTAAGCTACCTTGCCCATCATGTCACCCCTTTGCCCTGGAAAATGGCCAGTACCGTGCGGAAGATGATCTCAATATCCAGCATCAGGCAGCGATGTTGGATGTAAGCAATATCCAATAACAGTCTTTCCTTGAAATCGGATTTTCCCCGCTCGGTGATCTGCCATAAGCCGGTCAATCCCGGTATCACATCCAGCCGTTCCGTCTGCCAGATTTTATACGTATCCGGCGCGAACGAAGTCGGCCGCGGGCCGACCCATGACATTTCCCCTTTGATAATATTGAAGATTTGCGGCAGTTCGTCGATGCTCGTCTTTCGGAGGATTTTTCCGATTTTCGTCACGCGCGGGTCGTCCACAATTTTAAAATCCGGCCACTCCAGGATGTTTAAGTGCATTAGGGCGGGTTTCAGTTCATCCGCGTTGGGCACCATGGTCTGGAACTTGTACATCCAAAAGCGTTTGCCGCCCTTGCCGGTGCGCAGTTGTTTATAGAATATCTTTCGCGAGGGAAACTCATGTTTTACGATCAGCATGGTCAGCAGCATGACCGGTGCCCACACCACTGAAGATAAACCAGTCAGCAGCAAATCGAAGATGCGTTTAGCGCGGATGTAATTCTCGCCTCTCAGGAGGCGTTTCTCCGGATCATATTTCTCTATCCACGCGATTTCCTGATTGAATGTACCGTCGCGCAGCCGGATGCCTTGTTCATTCCGCGCCGTGGCTGGTTTCATCATTGGCGCTGCCTGTGATCTGCTTGTTGATTTCCGACTCGGCCAGGTCCAATTCCGCCCGGCTCAACATATCTTCCAGCGTCAACGCGTCATCCGGAAAAGCGCACATTCCCACCGCAACTTCCGCTCCGATCGATGACGCTGCCTCGAAAATCTTGTCCACCACCCGCTCCGATTCCACCTTCCCGGTTTCAGGCGTGATCACGATGAAACGGCCTTTATCCGGCTGCTCCACCAGCATGTCCGTCCGCCGGATGTATTCCCGCAACGCGCGCGCCAGCGATATGGACACGTAACGCGAGATCATCGATTCCTGCACTTCCCGCACCGACTGGTTCAGGATCATCTCCTGCGAACCCTTCAGCGGTTCCACCATGATCATGGTCAATGGATGGTTGTAACGCCGGCTGCGGTAGATTTCATTGTTGATGCTTTCCACCGCGTCTTTTAAATTGCTGGCGCGTTTGATCTCCGCGAAGGTGATGTTCTCCACCGCCTTTTCAAAATCATCCAGGTTCCTGCCCAGCCACTGCGCCAACGCGATTCCGCAGCAGAGCATGGTCACCTCGATCAGCGTGATGTAGGTATCCAGTCCGCCCCACCACGGGCCGGTGTTAAAGAGATAAATCCGGCTGCCGAAATAAACCAGCAGCCAAAAAACGACCGCGAGTGGATATTTCGCTTGCCTTAAAGGCGAAAGCATCACTGTGAAGGTAACTACGATGGTTGTCAGGATATAAACCGGGGTGTGAATGTTGACCAGGGCTTGGTCGCCCAGGTCCAGTCTCTCCAGGTTGAAAAAAAAGGCTAAAAAGAGAATTAACAGAATAATTGATAGCGGCAGCCTCTTCATATTACCTTCCTCACTAATCGTAAATATAACCGTATAACAATATTATATACACGGATAGATACAATATTTATGCCAGATATTTCAGGATTGGTTTATCGGGAAACGCTAACTGGTTTTTATTGTTTCAAGGAAAAGATCTACCACCCTTGGGTCGAATTTTTTGCCTTTTTGGTCGATCAGGTATTGGATCGCTTCCTGTTTTGTCAGTGCCGCGCGGTACGGGCGCGGGCTGATCATCGCGTCATAAGTCTCCACCACCGCGAAGATCCTGGCTGCCAGCGGGATGTTCTCCCCTTTCAAACCTTGCGGGTAGCCGCTGCCGTCCCAGTTTTCGTGATGGCTATAGGGGATATCGACAGCATCTTCCAGCAGGGTCACATTCGAAAGCATATCGCGGGATATCTCGGGGTGGCGCTTGATTTCTTTCCACTCGTCTTCGGTCAGGGTGCCCTTCTTTTGCAGGATGCCGTCCATGATAGCCAGCTTGCCAATGTCGTGCAGCAGCGCGCCGCGCTCGATGTTCGGAAGCTGGTCCTCCTCGATCCCCATGATCTTGGCGATCTCCAAAGTCTCATTGGTCACCCGGCGGATGTGTCCGTAACTCTCGATGTCGTGCAGCTCAAGCGATTTCGACCAGGTCTCTATTGTCGACCGCAGCGACGCCGCCATGTTTTGCTGCAATTTTTGCAGATCAGAATATTTTTGGGTGGAATCGTATGCCACGGCAATCTGCGTGGTCAGCGCTTCAAAAAAGTCTTCCCAGTCTTTTTCGGGGAAGTACGCATTTTTGAAAAACACTTCAAAAACGCCGATGGTCTTGCCTTTTAGAGAAATCGGCCGGGCATAATAACTGGTGAAATTCTCCACCGGAATATAATTCCGGTTAAAGTCTAAAGGGGTTTCCTTTAGGTTGGGGATGGAGAACTGCTGGTTTTCCAACAGGATTTTTCCAGCCGTACTGGTTGTTATGGGGATGCGCACATTGGTATTGATGGCATCAATAAATCCGCGCCCGCTGACCATTTCCAGGGCATTGATCGGTTCATTCAGGATCAGGATATCAGCTGCGTCTGCTTCCAGCGCCCTGCAAGCCTGGTCCAGAATGATTTTGTTGATCACTTGGATGTCGTATACCGAGGTGATGGCCTGGTCGATCGCATGCAGCGATTCCAGATGCGCCAATTGTTTTTCCGTTCTTTGGTAGAGGTTGGCTCGCTCGATCGCCGTTGCCACCATATCCGCTGCGGCTTTCAGGGTCATAGTCAACTCAGCGGAAAACTTTTCGTCGCAGCCCAATACAATCATCCCTGCCGGTTTTTTGGGGGATTTTAAAGTCATGCATGCCAGGTATCGGTTTTCTGTCCGCATTGACTGTATAAATGGATTGGTTGGCTCATGATCTGCCTGAAGATCGATGTAATTGGGTTGGCTTTCCGCGGAAATCTCCGCTTGACGGAATCCGGATTCATTAATTTTCTGAGCGATCAGGCTTTCCCATCCGCCCAAGGCCATTTCCACCGTGAACTGGCCGGGATAGGAGTTGGCTATCAATATGGCCGCATGGCTTATCCCGCAGATGTGCGCAATTTTTTCCAGCACTTTTCTGGAAAAATCGGTCAACCGGATGACGCCGCCCAGGATTTCACCCATGCTGATGATCACGTGCAATTGATCTTCATGCATCTTCTTTTCCGTGATATCGACGATGAAACCTTCCAGAATGGCGTTCTCCGCGAAACCTTCGGGGGCGTTCCCCTGCTCCCACACCCAGATGGTCGAGTTGTCAGCCGCGAGCAGCCGGTATTCCAGTTGGTAGTGATTCCCCTTTTTGATCGCTTTGTTGATCTCGTCTCTGATCCGGTTTCGATCATCCGGATGAATGATTTCCTCGAAAAACATCTTGGCGTTTTTAATAAAATCCTCCGGATCGCGACCGGTCATGTCTTTGAATCCCCCGCTGATGTATTCCATCGTCCAGTGTTCATCGTTGCGGCAGCGGTAGATAAAGCCCGGCAGGTTGCCGATCAGGTTTTGCAGGCTGCGTTTTCCTTCGTTGACGGATTGGATCGCGCGTTGATGGCTGTATGCCTGGAATAACACCGAACTGACCAGCTTGCTCCCCAACGTTTCGCTGCGCAAAAAACCGTGGGCGCCGCTTTCAATGCATTTCAGCACTTC
>ENA-UOYA01004762-UOYA01004762.1-activated-sludge-metagenome-genome-assembly--contig:-NODE-4762-length-11131-cov-4.879830_pt1 | contig 11131 bp, 13 predicted proteins | sample MGYA00238163_ERZ764804 | MGnify/ENA primary metagenome ERZ764804 (study PRJEB28919, sample SAMN05720223) | activated sludge metagenome | isolation source: Anaerobic digester | place: Hong Kong...
CCCGCGCGCGAGCGGCACGACGCCGGTCGCCGCCGGCGGGCTCGAGCCCGGCGCCGGCCCGGCACCCCGCGCCGCCCGCGCCGGCCGGGTCGACGTCTTCGCCTGACGCGGGCGACGGCGCACCCGCGCGCGCCCTCGCCCGACGGACGGCGGCGTCGACCGAACAGGTCGGCCCGCGCGGTCCTTTTCCGGGCTTCCCGGCCCTCAAGTCTTCCTAAGATCGATCTCGTCGAATCCCGAGACGACCCCGTCGGACAGCCGGAGAGCGCATGAGCGACGCTGCAGAAGCCAAGGACAAGGACGCCCCCAAGAAGAGCAAGAAGGGGCTGATCATCGCGATCGCGGCCGTGGTGCTGCTCGCCGGCGGCGGGGGCGCCGCGTTCTTCCTGATGAAGGGCGGCGACCACGACGAGGAGGCCGCGGCCGCCAAGGCCGCCGAGAAGCGCCAGGCCGCGCGCGTGTTCGTGACCCTCGAGCCCTTCGTCGTCAACCTCGCCGACCGCGAGGCCGAGCGCTACGCGCAGGTCGGCGTCGTGCTCGAGGTCGAGGGCAAGGAGGCCGAGGCCAGGCTCGCCGCCAAGATGCCCGCCGTGCGCAACGAGATCCTGCTGCTGATCTCGTCCAAGCACGCGGGCGACCTGACCAGCCGCGAGGGCAAGGAGGCGCTCGCCGGGGAGATCGTCGTCGCCGCCGCGCGCCCCCTCGGCTGGACCCCGCCCGAGGACGAGCCCGAGGACGAGCCGCCGGCGAAGGTCAAGACCAAGGACGGCGCCAAGGCCAAGGACAAGGCCAAGGCCAAGCCGAAGAAGCACGTCGAGCCGCCGCCGAACCCGGTCGCCGCCGTGCACTTCGCGTCGTTCATCGTGCAGTGATCCGGGACGATGGCCGAGCAGTTCCTCTCCCAGGACGAAGTCGACGCGCTGCTCGAGGGCGTCGACGAGGCCCCGTCGCCCGCCGCGGGCGGCGCCGGCGGTCCGATCCCGTACGACCTCGCGAAGCAGGAGCGGATCGTCCGCGGGCGGATGCCCACGCTCGAGATCATCAACGAGCGCTTCGCGCGCAACCTGCGGATCGGTCTGTTCAACTTCATGCGCCGCAATCCCGAGATCTCGGTCGGGCCGATCAAGGTGCAGAAGTACAGCGCGTTCCTGCGCGGCATCGCGGTGCCGGCCAACATCAACGTCGTGTCGGTCAAGCCGCTGCGCGGCAACGGCCTGGTGATCTGCGATCCCAAGCTGGTGTTCACCATCATCGACAACCTGTTCGGCGGCAGCGGACGCATGCAGTACCGGATCGAGGGCCGCGACTTCTCGGCCACCGAGCAGCGGATCATCCAGCGCATGCTCGAGGTGACGCTCGAGGAGTACCGCAAGGCCTGGGGCAGCATCTACCCGCTGAGCCTCGAGTACGCGCGCTCCGAGATGAACCCCCAGTTCGCGACCATCGCGACCCCGGGCGAGATCGTCGTCACCACCACCTTCGCGCTCGAGATCGGCGAGCTCGGCGGCGAACTGCACATCTGCATCCCCTACTCGACCCTCGAGCCGATCCGCGACGTCCTGTACTCGACGCTGCAGGGCGACTCGATGGAGACCGACAAGCGCTGGGTGAACCTGCTCACCCAGCAGATCAAGGTCGCCGAGATCGACCTGACCGCGGAACTGGCGACCGCGAAGGCGACCGTCGGCGAGCTGATGGCGCTGAAGGCCGGCGACTTCATCGAGCTGGACCTGGGCGAGACGGTGACCGTCAAGTCCGACGGCGTGCCGGTGTTCCAGTGCCGCTACGGCACCTCGAACGGCCGGTACGCGGTCCGCATCCAGGACGTCCTCAGCATCCCGCAGCAGCCGGCCTGAGCGGCGCGCGACCCACGACACGGAGCATCCGATGAGCACCGACACTCCCGCCGCCGAAGGCGACCAGGACGCGCTCGCCGACGAATGGGCGGCCGCGCTCGCGGAGCAGAAGCCCGAGGGCGAGGCGCAGGGCCTGTCGGGCGCGATCGAGCCCGCCGCCCGCGTCGAGGACGCGAGCCACGTGTTCCCGCAGCTGTCGGGCGGCGCCGCCACGGGCGCCGGCCGCCAGGACATCGACATGATCCTGGACATCCCGGTCCAGCTGACCGTCGAGCTCGGCCGCACGCGGATCCCGATCAAGCACATCCTGCAGCTCGCGCAGGGCTCGGTGATCGAGCTCGACGCGCTGGCCGGCGAGCCGATGGACGTGCTGGTCAACGGCTGCCTGATCGCCCAGGGCGAGGTGGTCGTCGTCAACGACAAGTTCGGCATCCGGCTGACCGACATCGTCACCCCGTCCGAGCGCGTGCGCCGGCTCAACCGGACCTGAGCCCGTGCAGGACGCCCCGTCGGTCTGGCCCGCGATCGTCGCGTTCGCCGCGGTCGTCGCGCTGATCCCGCTGGCGCTGTGGGTGCTCAAGCGCCTGCAGCAGGGCGGCGCGCGCGCCGGCCGGGCGGTCCATCTCGTCGGCGGCCTGTCGCTCGGACCGCGCGAGCGGATCGCGATCGTCGAGGCCGACGGCCGACGCTGGATGCTCGGCGTGACGGGGCAGTCGATCTCGATGCTCGCCGAGCTCGACCCGGCCGCCCCGGGCACGCCTGCCGATGCCGCCGCCCCCGTCGCGGCGGGCGCGGCCCCCTTCCCCCCGAACCCCTTCGCCCAGATGCTCGACAGGCTCAAGCGCCATGGCTGAACGCGCCCGCTCCCCCCGGCGGACCGCCCTCGCCCTCCTGCCGGTGCTGCTCGCGGCCGCCGGCCCGCTCGCCGCCCAGACCGGGCTGTCGGTCGACGCGCGCCCCGCCGCCGGCGGCGGCACCAGCTACTCGCTGCCGGTGCAGACGCTGCTCGCGTTCGCCGCGCTGTCGTTCCTGCCGGCGGTGCTGCTGCTGATGACCAGCTTCACCCGGATCGTCATCGTCCTGTCGCTGCTGCGCCAGGCGATGGGCCTGCAGACCACCCCGCCGAACCAGGTGATCATCGGCCTGTCGCTGTTCCTGACCCTGTTCGTGATGGGACCGACCCTCGACCGGATCTACCAGGAGGCGTACCGGCCCTACACCGAGCAGAAGATGAGCTTCGAGACCGCGCTCGACCGGGGCAGCGATCCGCTGCGCGGATTCATGCTGCGCCAGACGCGCGAGTCGGACCTGGGCCTGTTCGCGCGGATCGCGAAGGTCGACGCGCAGACCCCGGCCGCCCGGATGCCGATGCGCGTGCTGATCCCCGCCTTCGTCACCAGCGAGCTGAAGACCGCGTTCCAGATCGGCTTCCTGGTGTTCATCCCGTTCCTGCTCGTCGACCTGATCGTCGCCTCGGTGCTGATGTCGATGGGCATGATGATGCTGTCGCCGGTGCTGGTCGCGCTGCCGTTCAAGCTGATGCTGTTCGTGCTCGCCGACGGCTGGTCGCTGATGGTCGGCTCGCTGGTCGCGAGCTTCGGATGACGGGGCGCGCGCGATGACGCCCGAGACCGTCGTCACCATCGGGCGCCAGGCGCTCGAGCTGATGCTGATCGTGTCGGCGCCGCTGCTGGGGGTGGCGCTGGTCGTCGGCCTGGTGGTCAGCTTCTTCCAGGCGATCACCCAGCTGAACGAGCAGACGCTGTCGTTCCTGCCCAAGCTGGTGGCCGTCTCGCTGACGCTGGTCGTCATCGGCCCGTGGATGATCGCCACGCTGGTCGACTACCTGCAGCGAACGCTGATCGGCATCCCGCAGATGGTCGGCGGCGGCTGAAGGGCGCGCCGATGGTCGCGTTCTCCGACGCGCAGCTGCAGGCCTGGCTCGCCGCGTTCCTGCTGCCCTTCTTCCGGATCCTCGCGCTGTTCAGCGCGGCGCCCGTGCTGTCGCTGCGCACCGTGCCGGCGCGCGCGCGGATCGGGCTGTCGGTCGTGCTCGCCGCGACGATCGCGCCCTCGGTCGCCGCGCCCGTCCGGGTCGATCCGACGTCCTGGGCCATGCTCGGCTTCGTCGCGCAGGAGGTCGCGGTCGGCCTGGCGATCGGCTTCGCCGCCCGCCTGGTGTTCGCCGCCTTCGACCTCGCCGGCGAGGTGATCGGCCTGCAGATGGGCCTGTCCTACGCGGGCTTCTTCGACCCGCAGGGCGGCCAGGGCACGGCGGTCGGCAGCTTCATGAACACCACCGCGACGCTGCTGTTCGTGACGATGAACGGGCCGCTGCTGCTGATCGCGGCGACGCTGCGCAGCTTCGCGACGCTGCCGGTCGGCGACGTGCCCTTCGAGTTCGCCCGCCGGTTCGATCCGGTCGCCCTCGGCGCCGAGGTGTTCGCGCTCGGGCTGCTGATCGCCACCCCGTTCCTCGCGCTCATCCTGTTCGTCAACGTGCTGCTCGGCGTCATGTCCCGGGTCGCGCCCCAGCTGTCGCTGTTCTCGATCGGGTTCCCGGTGACGATCGGCGTCGGACTGGTGCTGCTGGTGCTCGGCCTGCCGTGGATCGAGCGCCCGCTCGCCGACGGGCTGGGGCGGCTGTTCACGCTGTTCGGCACCTGACGTCGGCGCCGGACCGGCCCGCGCCGCGGCGATCGCGGCCGCCGCGGCACGGACGGGCCGGTGCTACACGCGGGAGAGCACCGGTCCCGCCGACTTCAGCTGCGCGAGCACCTGAGCGGCGATCCGCTGCAGCGGCAGCACCTCGTGGACCGCGCCGGCGGCGACCGCCTCGCGGGGCATGCCGTAGACGACGCAGGTCGCCTCGTCCTGGGCGATGTTGAAGGCGCCCGCGTCGCGCAGGGTCTTCATCGCGTCCGCGCCGTCGCGCCCCATGCCGGTCAGCATGATGCCGATCGCGTTGCGCCCCGCGTGCCGGGCCACCGAGTTGAACAGCACCTCGACCGAAGGCCGGTGCCGGTTCACCGGCGGGCCGTCGTCGAGTTCGATCAGGTAGTTCGCGCCGCTGCGGCCGACCGCGAGGTGGCGGCCGCCCGGCGCGACGTAGACGTGGCCCGGCAGCACCCGCTCGCCGTGCTCGGCCTCCTTCACGTGCATCCGGCACAGCGCGTTCAGCCGCTCGGCGAAGCTGCGCGTGAAGCCCGGCGGCATGTGCTGGGTCACCAGCACGGCCGGGCAGTCGGCGGGCAGCTGCGTCAGCACCTCGCGCAGCGCCTCGGTGCCGCCGGTCGACGCGCCGATCGCGACGATCTTCTCGGTGCTCGAGCGCGAGAACACGATCGGCACCGGCTTGACCAGCGGCGGCGCGCCCGCGGCGACGGCGCCCGCGCCCGCCGGCAGCGGACCCGGGGACGGCGGCGCGGGGCGCGCGGCCGCCCGGCGCGCGACGCGCGCCCGCGCGGCGACGCGCAGCTTGTCGGCGATCTCGGCGCTCATCTCCTGCAGGCCCTGCGCGATGCCGATCCGGGGCTTCGCGACGAAGTCGATCGCACCGAGCTCGAGCGCACGCAGCGTCGTCTCCGCGCCCCGCTCGGTCAGCGTCGACACCATCACCACCGGCATCGGGCGCAGCCGCATCAGCTTCTCGAGGAAGTCGAGCCCGTCCATGCGCGGCATCTCGACGTCGAGGGTGATCACGTCGGGATCGAGGCTGCGGATGATCTCGCGCGCCTGGTACGGATCGTTCGCGACGCCGACGCACTCCATGTCGGGCTGGGCGTCGATCATCGCCTTGAGCATGCTGCGGATCAGCGCCGAGTCGTCGACCACCACCACGCGGATCTTCTTCATCGGGATCTCCCTGGTCGCCCGTCAGAACAGCTCGACGCTGCCCGCCGCCGCGGCCGGCGAGGGCCTGGCGAGCCGCCCGCGGAACGCGGACTCCTCGGTCGCGATCGCGTCGACCTGGGTCGCCGCGAGCTTCTTGCACAGCACGCGGGCGCTGCCGGGGAACATGCAGACCTTGCGCGGATGGATGTCGAGCACGTCGCGCGACACGATGCTGATGCGCTCGGCGGCGAGGAACTGCTCGATGAACTTCACGTTCTGCTCGCCGACGTTCATCGTCGAGAAGTTGCGCATCACCTGGCCGCCGCCGAACACCTTGGCCTCGAGCCGCTCGCGCCGTGCGCCGCGCTTCATCATCTCGTTGATCAGCAGTTCCATCGCGAAGGCGCCGTAGCGGCCCGCGCTGCCGCCGTCGGGCAGCATGAAGTGGTTCATCCCGCCGATCCGCGCCGCGCGGTCGACCAGGCACGCCGCCACGCACGAGCCCAGCACCGTCATCAGCAGCAGGTCGTCGGCGTCGTGGACGTAGTACTCGCCCGGCAGGAGCTTGACCGCGTCGCACTTGAACGCCGCGTCGTAGTAGAAGGTGTGCGCCTCGTACTCGCGGGCGGGCCGCTCCCGGAGCGCGCGGATCCGGTCGGGGCCCTTCGGGAACAGTCCGGGGGCGGTCTGGCGCAGCGGCGCGGGCGGCGTCATCGGATGCATTCGGGCTCCCGCGCCGGGCGCTCGGCCAGCCGCTCGTAGACGGTCTTGCCGCGCAGCGAGAACAGGTCGCTCTGGGCGGAGAAGTTCTCGGAGTGACCGACGAACAGCAGCCCGCCCGGGCGCATCGCCGCGTGCAGCCGCGCGAGCACCGAGCGCTGGGTCGCGGCGTCGAAGTAGATCATCACGTTGCGGCAGAACACCACGTCGAACGGCTGCGGGAACCGCAGCGCGTCGTGCACCAGGTTCACCTGGCCGAACTCGACGATCCGCGCGAGCTCGGGCCGCACCCGCATCAGCCCCGCGTTCGGCCCGGTCCCCCGCAGGAACCACCGCTTCAGCCGCGCCGCGTCCAGCCCCTTGTCGCCGTCGACCGGATAGACGCCGGCCCGCGCGGTGCGCAGCACGTCGGTGTCGATGTCCGAGGCGAAGACCGAGACCTGCGCCGACCCGCCCAGCGTCTCGAGCGCGGTGATCGCGATCGACCACGGCTCCTCGCCGGTCGACGCGGCGGCACACCAGATGCGGACCGGACCCTTGTGGCGCTGCAGGAACTCCGCGAGCAGCGGGAAGTGGTAGGCCTCGCGGAAGAACGAGGTCAGGTTGGTCGTCAGCGCGTTCACGAACGGCTGCCACAGCGCGGAATCCGGGCGCTCGACCGCGTCGAGCAGCGCGGCGTACGACACGAGCCCGTGCTCGCGCAGCAGCCGCGCGAGGCGGCCCTGGACCATGCTCTGCTTGCTCGGCTGCAGGTGGATGCCGGCCCGGTCCTTGATCATCCGGCGGACGCGCTCGAAGTCGCCGGGGGCGAGGGTCACGTCGGTGCCGGGAAGGGTCGGGGGCGTCATGCGGCGGGTTCGGTCGTCGTGGAAGGCACGGTCGGCGGGCGGTCGGCGGGGCCGATCAGAACTCTTCCCAGTCGTCGTCGGGCGCCGAGGTCGCCGCCGGCTTCGCGGCCGGCTTCGCGACGGGCTTCGTGGCCGGCGCCCCGGCGGACCCGGCCGCCGTCGCGGCGCGAGGCGCGGACGTGCGTGCCGGCGCGGGTCGGGCGGCCGCGTCCGACGCCGCCGGCGCCTCCCGGTGCACCGGGCCCGCGGAGGCGGTCGACGGCGACCCGCCGGACGCGGAGGGCGTCGGCACCGCGGCCCCGACGGGCCGCGCGGACGGCGGCGCGGCGGGTGTCGACGCCGCGGCGGCGGAAGGCGTCGACGCCGCCCGGGCCGAGGGCGGCGGCGTCGTGCGTGCGGCGGGCCTCGGCGCCGCCGGCGCCACGGACGGCCGCGCCGGCGCGTCCGGGTCGATCGCGCCGCCGGCCGCGGCGGTGCCGAAGCCTCCGGCCGGCACGGGCGCGACACCGCGCACGCCGTCGACCAGGCGGAACGCCTCCACCTCGACCGCGAGGCGGCGGGCCTGCTCCTTCAGGCTCTCGGCGGCAGCGGCGCTCTGCTCGACGAGCGCCGCGTTCTGCTGCGTCACCCGGTCCAGCTGCCCGACCGCGGCGTTCACCTGCGCGATGCCCGCGCTCTGCTCGCCGGTCGCCGAGGAGATCTCGCCGATGATGTCGGTCACGCGCCGCACCGACACCAGGATCTCGTCCATCGTCGAGCCGGCCTCCTGCACGAGGCGGCCGCCCGAGTCCACGCGCTGGACGCTGTCGGTGATCAGGCCCTTGATCTGCCGGGCCGCCTCGGCGCTGCGCTGCGCGAGCGAGCGCACCTCGCCGGCGACCACCGCGAAGCCGCGCCCCTGCTCGCCGGCGCGCGCGGCCTCGACCGCCGCGTTCAGCGCGAGGATGTTCGTCTGGAACGCGATCCCGTCGATCACGCCGATGATGTCGGCGATCTTCCTCGAGCTCTCGCTGATCTCGCCCATCGTGGCGACCACCTGCTCGACGACGTCGCCGCCGCGCCGGGCCACCTCGGACGCGCCGAGCGCGAGCTGGTTCGCCTGGCGGGCGCTGTCGGCGTTGGTCGCGACGGTGCCGGTCAGCTGCTCCATGCTCGACGAGGTCTGCTGCAGGCTCGCCGCCTGCTGCTCGGTCCGGCGGCTCAGGTCGTTGTTGCCGACCGCGATCTCGGTCGACGCGGTCGCGATCTGCTCGGTCGAGTCCCGGATGCTCCCGAGGGTCCGGGTCAGCTGGACCGACATCCGCCGCAGCGCGTCGATCAGCTGGCCCACCTCGTCGGACGGCGGGTCGGGCAGCTCGACCCGCAGGTCGCCCGCGGCGATCGAATCGGCCGCCTCGCGGGCCGCGTTGAGCGGGCCCAGCAGCCGTCGGTTGAACGCCCAGGACGCGGCGAACGCGACGGCGATCGCGACCAGCGCGGCGAGCCACAGCACCGCGAGGTTGCGGCGGTCGCGGGCCTTGGCGGCGGCGACCGACGCGCTCGCCAGCGCGCGCTCGGCCTCGAGCAGCTCGCCCGCCACCCGCGAGACCGTCCGGTAGTGGGCGTCGGCCGTCTGCATCGCCGCCATGCCGGTGTTCGGATCGACCGAGGCCATGTCGACCGCGTCGTCGAGCGCCTTCGCGTAGCGGACCGCGCCCGAGGCGAGCGCGTCGAGCGAGGCGACCGCCTCCGCGCCCGAGTGCGCGCGCAGCGCGCGGATCCGCTCCGCGAGCTCGGCGCTCCGGCGCTTGAAGGTCTCCCGCTGGCCGGCGATCGCGTCGGCCTTCATCGTCTCGATCCACACCAGCGTGCGGTACGCGTCGGCGTGGAGCGACGCGAGGTCGCCCTGGATCTGGTAGGCGGACGCGTAGTTCGAGAACCGCACGTCGGCGAGGGTCTCGAGCTCGGCGTTCGCCCGGGTGAGCAGCAGCGACACGAGCGCGCACAGGGCGAGCATCGCGACGCCGCCGATCGCCGGCAGCAGCAGCAGCTTCACGCGCAGCTTCATGGCATCGGCACCGGGAGCGGAGGGGGGGGTCTGGCCGATCCGGGCGAGGGTCAGGGCTTGTACACGCCGCCGCAGACGACCGCGTCGTCCATGCGCTCGCAGTACATGGACTTCGGCTCGACCTTCTTCGTCACCGGGTTCGTGAACTTGTAGTCCTGCCAGAAGCTCGGCTTGGCCTTGGCCAGCTCGACCCGTTCGCGCACGAACAGCTTGCCGTCGACGTCCTTGAGGTCGATCAGGTTGCGCCCGATCATCTTCTCGTTGGCGCCGTGCGCGTGGACGGTCCCGTCGAGGCCGTAGACCACCAGGTACAGGTCGCGGTCGATGAACGCGCCCTTCTTGTTGCTGATCTCGGCCCAGCCCTTGTCCTTGCCGTTCGCCTTGATGAACGCGACGCCCTTCTTCACCATCGCGGTCGCCTGCTCGGGCGTCGCGTGCTCGGGGCCTGCGTGGAGCGCGCCGCCGGCGACGGCGAACGCGAGACCGGTCACGATCCGGGAGAGATGCTTCATCACGTACTCCTGTGCCCGCGGGGTGGAAGCGCGCGCCGGCCCGCGGGACGCCGGGCCGGTGCGCGACGGCGCCGGCTACTCGGCCAGCGCCATGTCGGCGGCGTTCATCAGCCGCTCGATCTCGATGAGGATCAGCATCCGGTCGTTCAGCGTGCCGAGCCCGGTGATGAAGTCGGCGTCGACCGAGGAGCCGACCTCGGGGGCCGGCTTGATCTGCTCGGGCGTCAGCTCCATCACGTCGGACACCGAGTCGACGACGATGCCGACGACCCGCGCGCCGAGGTTCAGGATGATCACGACCGTGAAGTCGTTGTACTCGGCCGAGCCGAGGTTGAACTTCAGGCGCAGGTCGACGATCGGCACGATCACGCCGCGCAGGTTGACCACGCCCTTGATGAACGAGGGCGAGTTCGCGATGCGGGTCGGCTGCTCGTAGCCGCGGATCTCCTGCACCTTGAGGATGTCGATGCCGTACTCCTCCTCGCCGAGCCGGAAGGTCAGGTATTCGCGGGGATGCGCGGCGCCCGCGGCCGCGGCGTCCCGTTCGAGTGCTGCCATGGTGGTCTCCAGTCCGAAATGGGCTCAGTGACGGGCGCGGCGGACCAGCCACGACACGTCGAGGATCAACGCCACCCGGCCGTCGCCGAGGATCGTCGCGCCGGACACGCCCGGCACCTTGCGGTAGTTCGCCTCGAGGTTCTTCACGACCACCTGGTGCTGGCCGATCAGCTCGTCCACGACCAGCGCGGTGCGCCCGCCCTCGGCCTCGACGACGATCATGATCCCGCCGGAGGACGGCTCCGCGCGGGGCACCGAGAACAGCTCGTCGAGCGCGACCAGCGGCAGGTACTCGTTGCGGACCTCGACGACGCGGCCGCTGCCGCCGATCGACTTCACGTCGTCGGCGGACAGGTGGATCGACTCCACGACCGAGGCGAGCGGGACGATGTAGGTCTCCTCGGCGACGCCGACGGACATCCCGTCCATGATCGCCAGGGTGAGCGGCAGGCGCACCGACACGCGCATGCCCTGGCCCACGGTCGAGTCGATCTCGACCGTGCCGCCGAGCGCGGTGATGTTGCGCTTGACGACGTCCATCCCGACGCCGCGCCCCGAGACGTCGGTGACCACCGCCGCGGTCGAGAACCCGGGCTCGAAGATCAGTCCGTAGACCTCCTGGTCGGTCATCTGGTCGTGGACCGCCAGGCCCCGCTCGGCCGCCTTCTTCAGCAGCTTGCCGCGGTCGAGGCCGCGACCGTCGTCGCGGACCTCGATCACGATCGAGCCGCCCTGGTGCGCCGCCGCCAGCGTCAC
>ENA-UOYA01004763-UOYA01004763.1-activated-sludge-metagenome-genome-assembly--contig:-NODE-4763-length-11131-cov-3.355453_pt1 | contig 11131 bp, 6 predicted proteins | sample MGYA00238163_ERZ764804 | MGnify/ENA primary metagenome ERZ764804 (study PRJEB28919, sample SAMN05720223) | activated sludge metagenome | isolation source: Anaerobic digester | place: Hong Kong...
AAACCTTGAAAAAGGTGAACAGCGATCTGATCGAAACCATCGAAGAAACCCTGCGTATCCAACAGGAGGGCAGAGCAAAACGTCAGGCGGCCGAAACGGAGATCCGGGCTATGGAAAACGATCTGAAGAAAAAACTGATGGAAGTGAAGGATTTTTAGACCGATAAAGGTTTCTAAGGGGACGGGGTGAAAAAACCTCCGTCCCTTTTTCAATGTGACGGAGGTATAATATTACAAGCAACATCCATTCAGGATAACGGGGGGTAGATATTGCAGGTAACATCTCAGTATAGAGGGGTTTACATGGCATACGGCATCTGTTTTATTCCAGGTGTTCCGAAAAGCTTACCAGAAGGATATCTCCATGCCTTTCAGCTTCAGAATGGCCTCGATAAAGAAATAATCCCCATAAATAATACTGATGTGCCTTTTATCATAGTGATAAGCTTCAGAGCCGTTCTGCAGGATGGAATCCACTGCGGGGTTCCAGTTGCAGTGCCCGGTTTCAAGCGCTTTCAGGATCTTAACCGCCGCCTGAATATACATATTTTTATCGGCCTCCGGAACGTACCTGGCAATCTCAAGCAGGCCCGAAGCTGCAATAGCACCGGCTGTAGTATCTCTATAATCCGGTTGATCCGGGCTTCTGAAGTCTAATTTCGGCACATAGTCATCTCCCAGGGCCGAGATGAAATAGTGGGCAACCTTTTTGGCCACATCCAGATAGCTCTGCTCTTTCGTATGCCCATAAGAAAGGGCAAACCCATGCAAAGCCCAGCTTTGGCCTCTTGACCAGGAGGAACCCACCGCATAGCCCTGCCCTGCGAGGGTTTCAAGCAGATCCCCGGTTTCCTTGTCATAGACCATGATATGCGCCACCGATCCGTCAGAGCGCACGGCATTCTGAGCAGTTTTGTCCGCATGCGTCATGGCGATATATTTATACCGCTGATAACCCGTTTGTTCAGTGGCCCAATACAATAACGGCAGGTTCATCATCGTGTCGATAATGGACCATCCTTCCTTTTCCACGCTATTCCACGCAACGATATAATTACCCCTGGGATTAAACCTGGAAGCCAGATAATTGGCGGCTATCAGCCCTTTTCTTTTTGAAAGCGGGTCTCCGGTCATTTTATAATTGGCGATCCCGGAAAGCAGCCACATAAACCCAACGTCATGATGCAGGCCGTAGAAGCTGTCATCTAGTCCATATAAAACCGGATCCAGCATTTTTTCGGTTTCCTGCGCCATTTTCAGATAGTGCTCCTCTTTTGTTCCTTCGTACATCAGCCACAGGATGCCTGTCCAGAACCCATTGGTCCACCAGGAAGGCTGCCTGGCAAAACGGTTGTCAAAAACTCCATTGTCGGTGGTATACGGGATTTTTCCGGCATTCCTTTTACTGGAATGCTCCATTTTAATCACGATCTTCTGCCAGATATTTTCTGTCCAGTTTTTATCGTCAGCACATATATTCAACATTTACCTTTCTTCCTCTCTGTAAATATCATACAGTTTTATCATACCGTGATAGTCATTTAGTTTCAACCAGCATTTCTTCAGAAAGCTCACCCGGCATCATGGATGCATTCACAGCCTGAATGCTGTAAAAATACCTGCGGCCTGCGGTTACGCTCATATCAGTATACACGGCCGTATTTATGGAAGGATTGTCGCTGACACATTCCCATTGGCTTTCGCCTTCCGGCCTTCTCCAAACCCGGTAGTAAAGGAAATCCCTCTCGGTATTGGGCTGCCACTTTAAGAACACCTGGGGGTTTTTCCGATAGCCTTCTTCAAAAACAGCTTTGATGATTCTTGGGGTTTCCGGCTTTCGCATGTTCTCCGGAACAAACAGCAACAGAGATACGGAGTGCATGGGCATTTCAAGCTCAAAATATGTCTCCTGCCGCATTTCCACAGGTTTGACCGGCTCCAGCAGTTCCAGCCCTTCGGTTTCCCTCATTTTCTTCACCTGCTCCACCGTGGGCTCCATCGGGCGGCCCAGGTTCACCCAGGCGTGATAGGAAGAACTGTGGCTGGCGTCTATCCTGAAATGCACCAGGCGATAGCTGCCCCTGAACGGGTTTTCTTTAATGTTCAGGCATATTCTGCGGGTATTCACGCTCTCCTCCATGCCGTCTTCAAAGTTCCATACCAGGATCGACAAAGCATCCCCTTCAATTGTCGGAAGAACTCCGAATTTCCGGCCATAGCCCGTGGCTTCGCAGTCGGAAGCTACCCGCATGTTGCCCAGGCGGCTTAACAGCACATAGGCATTGAAAGCCGGTTTTTTAATCAGATCCGTGGAAGGGTATTTCACAAGCGGCGTAAGCTGTGACCGGTTTCCGCTGAATAAAAACCTTTCCCATTGCAGATGGCAATTGTCGCTGGCCACAACGCTTAAGTTCACGCCCATTTCGTCCTCCGCCGTCCGGCAATAGGTATCCACCATTTTGCACACAAACCCGGGGAAATAGTGTGTGTTCCTGAAGTTCATCCAGCTTTCCTTCCAGATTCCCTGGCTTCCTTCCCACACGATATCCGATTCGTCGTTAAAAAATTCAATATCCCGGAAGCACGGATATTCCTTCAAAATTTCCATATACTCCTTCAACGGGTTGAACATGAATTCCATGGAAGGGCAGTAGGTATTGGGCCAGCCTCCTTTGCAATGCACCGAAATAAAATCCACCCGTGTGCCGAACCTGCCTGTGGCATAGTTCAGCCCATCGCGGCAATGATCCAGAAACTCCCGGAATATCTTTACCCCCGCGGGGCCTTGTTTTACAGCAGGTCCGCCCACCTTCAGCCGGGGGTTCACCGAGTGAAGGGCGTCTTCCATATAATCATACAAGGCCAGAAAAGTGGAGGAATCCTTCACCCAGGGCTTGTGATTATCGGGCTCGTTCCATATTTCGAAATACCATTGCTCTATTTCTTCCGCACCGTAACGATCCTGAAGATGCTCTGCAAAAGCTTTCAGAACCTGTCCCCATTTCCGGTAATCCCCGGGGATGAACCTTTGCTCGGCATTTTTGCGGATACACACCGGAACCGAGATCGTTTCCACGATGGGCCGCATATGGTGCTGGAGCATGATATCATAAACCCTGTCCACAACCGACCAGTTATAGCGCAATTCTCCCCAACTGTCCATGCCCACGGTTTCCACCGTGTTTTCCAGATCTTCCTCAAAACCCGGTATGCCTCCGTATTCCTGGTTTTTCTCCAGGAAGTAGTAATCTCCCCGGCCATGGGCCGTCAGAATGCCGTGCAGCCGCATATACCTGAAGTGCCGGTTGAACGAAGACAGATAATCATACATTTTCAGCGTGGGGGCGGTGTAGGTATAGTCTACATTGGCATACCCCACCGAATCGTAAAAATGCCTGAAGGGGCGATGCCCTTTCGAAACATCGATGTTCACCTGTATTTTTTCCATGGGTTTAATCCTTTCTGTTTGATGCGGAATCTTTATTGTCACTGTTCACACCCCTATGATATTGCACAATGTCTATCAAGCAGTATCCATGAACAGTAACCTTTATTTAATGGATCCGACCATAATGCCCTTCACAAAATACTTTTGCAGGTAAGGGTAAAGAAAGAGGATCGGCAGCGTGGACACCACAATCAACGCATACTTGACATTTTCCGAAACCGCCTGGGCATTGTCATAAATGCCGGTTGTCATGGACTTGTCGTTGCTGATCAGAATATCCCTCAGCACGAGCTGCAGCGGTGATTTCGTCCTTGACCTTAAATACAGCAGCGCGTCAAAAAACGAATTCCAGTGCCTTACGGCATAAAACAGCGTGATGACGGCGATGACCGGCGTTGCCAGCGGCAGGACAATTCGGAACAGGATGGTGATGTCATTGGCGCCGTCAATGCTTGCGGATTCTTCCACTGCCGGGTCGATGCCCATGAAGAAAGTTCTCATGATAATGATATTCATTGCGCTGACCGCGTTCGGAAGAACCATGGCCCACAGGGTATCTATCATACCCAGTTTGAAGACAAGGATGAATGTAGGAATCATGCCGCCGCTGAAAAACATCGTAAATACGATCAGCTTCATAATGACCTTGCTTCCGGGAAGGAATTTCTTTGAAAGCGTATAGGCGCTGAAGATGTTCATGATCATGTTGATGGCGGTTCCCAGAACTACATACGTAATCGTATTGAAGTAGGCCTGGAACAGCATTGGGTTTTTAAACACAATTTTATAGCTTAACAGGTTAAAGCCCTTCGGTAACAGAATAAATTTGCTGCTTCTGTACAGTTCCACAGGATCGCTGAGGGAAGCCGAGATAACATAAAGGTAGGGGTAAAGGGTTACAACGGCCAGGGCGATCAGCAGCGTGGTGTTCACAACGTCAAAAACGATGGAACCAGGGGTTTTTTTATATTTCATACTTTCACGCACCTCACTTTTTAAGGTTTTTCCATAGGGTGTTTATGCCGAAATTTTAGCCAAACGGCGCGGAGAAAGCGCAGAGTCATGATTTATTACCACAAACTGTTTTCACTGAGTTTCCGGCTCATGAAGTTGGCAAACACCAGCAAGACGAAATTCACAACCGAGTTGAACAGGCCAATGGCCGCGCTGTAACTGTAGTTCAACTCTATCAGCCCTTTTCTGTAAACGTAGGTGGAGATCACGTCCGCCGTTTCATAGATGGAGGGGTTCTGCATCAGAAAGACCTTTTCAAAACCTACCGACATCATGTTGCCTATCTGTAATATCAACATGATAATAATAGTGGGCAGGATGCCCGGAATGGTGATCATTCTGATTTGCTGCCACCGGGTGGCGCCGTCCATGTACGCGGCTTCATACAGCGAAGGATCAATCGCGGTTATCGCAGCCAGGTATACAATGCTGTTCCAGCCCAGGTTCTGCCAGATCCCCGAGGCTACATAGATGGGGTAGAACAGCTTCTCTTCGGTCATGAACTGAATTTTTTCCCCGCCCATAAAGGCGATGATCTCATTGATCAGACCGTCATAGGATACAAAGGAAAGAACAATCCCCACCGCAACCACCGTGGAAATAAAGTGGGGAATATAGGAGACGGTCTGGACAAATTTCTTGAAAGGCTTGTTGCGCACCTCATTCAACATGATTGCCAGGAGGATGGGCGCGGGAAAACCAAAAATCAGGCCGTAAAGGTTGATCATGAAGGTATTCCGGATCAACCTGAAAGCATAAATGCCCGAGAAAAATTCCTTGAAGTAGTATAGCCCCCGCCATTCATTCTTAAAAAACGGCACTGCAGGCGAATACTTCATAAAACCGATAACGACACCGTACATGGGCAAGTAGTGAAAAACCAGATAATAGATCAGCACCGGTGCCAGCATGAGATACAAATACTTATATTTTATGATATTATACCAAAAGCCTTTTTTTCCTTTCGCATCTTGCATGATATCCCCCCTGACTAAGGTGTATCGGCGGAAATCGATTCAAGATAATCCGCTGAAGTATGGAATAAAATGTTGTGTATTTTCAGGATATCGTCGTATTGATAGGGGTTTTCGCCGCCAATTACTCCGTGAGGGCTTTCAAAGGTGATGCTCACATCCGCACCCACATGATACAGCATGCTGGTCAGATTCATAGCTGCAGGCACCCTTCCGGCCGGCCCTTCTTCAAAGGTGATCGGGTGCTGAACATAGGAATAGCCTTCCTTCGCCAGACGAGCGTGCAGCGTATCGGTAAACCTGATTTTTTTCAGATTGGATTCCACCGGGATATAAGAAGTTGGCAGAACAGCCGGGTCATGGCTGTGGCTGTGCAGATTCAGAAGAAGATCCGGGCCTTCTTTTGCCGCCAGCTTTAATAGCGCTGTGGTCGTTTTGCTCATCGGGCAGGCCCAGTCATCATGCATCATGTTCACACCGTTATCGTCGAAGTACGCACCTAAAAGCCCCACATCACCTTTCATCGGATGTACGGCCTTGCTGCCCCTCCAGCGATACAGTTCCCCTTTTGTGTTGGTTCCCTGCCCGTATTTTGTCATTTCCTCCAGTTCAAGGCCCACCCAACCGTCATAAGGTACCCGAGCGCGTCCGTCCGGATTGGCCAGCGGTACAATAATCAAGCGCATGTTCGCAAGCTTTTTGAATAGAACGGGCTGTTCTTTTCCGGACAGATCCTTTCCGGTTTCCACAATGTTGATCAGGGAAAGCGCGGCAACCATGCCTTCCACTTCCTGGCCATGAACACCGGCAATCACCATCAGAACGGGATGCTTCCGTACACCCGGGCCCCTTTTGAAGTAATTGTCCGGGTTTCCCGACCCGATCGCCGAATTGAAGTTTGCTTTTCCTCTTAGTTCCGGTTGTGCGGTTCCGTAAGAATATGCTCTGATTTTCCTTCCACCGGGGGAAATTGCCAGGATTTCGGTTTTTCCCTCCATAACCCAGGTGTCCAGGAATTTCTGTATATCTTTCTCTTTTGAAACCCACCAGGACGGTACACTGTTTTCCATCATTACTACCACCTTTCAATTTAGCCTATCCATTTGCTCAGTATGGGAGCAGGCTTGCTGCCCCTGTATAACATTATGTTTACATGCAGCTGCGGGAATGTAAATGTGATAATCTCTCTGGCGTATTGATTAATTGACATCATCGATGTTCAATTCTTTCATCCATACGTAAAAATTGATATTCGAGCGTGAAGCCTCGCCAGAAAGGCTTCATACCTGCCAATTCAGACATTTTTAACCGGTTCACGATGATATGTCGATTATGGTATAGTGATTATGTTAACTAAATCTCCATATTCAAGACCGACCTTCCGGGATCGCTTGGAAAATCATAAGTGTGGGCGATGAACCGGCTTTACGTGTCGGCTCCGAAGTAACATAAAGCAATAAAACCAGACCGGTTTGCGAGAGGTGATATTTTTGCTGAAACATACGGCGGAGAAAATGAAAAAAGCCATGAACCTGAAGAATAAAAAGCTTTTTTTCAGGTTTTTCTTTTCCTTTATGATCCTTGGTGTCATTCCTGTGGTCATCCTGGGTTTGACGAGCTACGGAAGGATCCTGTCCATCATGAAGGAAAACGTCATATCGTCCAATATTGCTTTCATGGACCAGGGTAAAGAGAATATGGATCAATATATCGGCCGTATACAGAATTTGCAGGGGCAGTTGTCCAATAACAGCCTGATCACGGGTTTTTTACTTAAGGAAGATACCGACAGGGTGGATAAGCTGTACCGGATCAAGGCCATCCGGGAGGAGTTGATCAAATATGATCTTTCTGCCGATCAGCTGACCGATATTCTTGCGGTCTATTTTCTGAAAAACAGGGTTACGATCACCTCCACCAGCTTTTATGAAGGAGATGAGTTTTTCAGCAGCATCCGGCGGTATCATGGCATGAACACGGCCGCCAGCTATAACAGGCTGCAGGTTTCGAACCCAAGGCAATACTGGGAGGCAGATACCGTTTATGATGAATACAACATCCCCAGAGAGGTTATCACCTCCGTCCAGTCCCTTCCGATATACTCCAAAAACAGCCATGCTTACCTGATCACGCTGATTAAGGCCGATAAGGTATGGGAGATGTTTGGTGACAGCAATTCCGACGGCTGGAGCAATTCCCTGGGGATTATCGATGCGCACGGGAAAGTCATCGCTTCCTCACCAAGTGGTAGTGAAATTGACATAAGCCGCCTGATTCAGGACCTGAACCCGGCGCAGGGTTCGGGTTATCTGGAAACCGCAAAGGGGCAGGAAAAATACATCATCACATACACAACCTCTCCTATCAATCAATGGACATATTTTAATGTAATTCCCGAGGAGAACATTCTGGAAAGAGTGGCTCCGGTGAGGCGGCTGTTTGTTAAAGCCACGTTGATGGCTATGCTTCTGGCTTTTCTTGTTTCATTTATCCTGTCACGGCAAAACAGCAGGCCCATCCGGGAAATTGTCCAGTTGATTGAAAGCAATATGGATAAAACCTCCAGGGAAAAGCTGAACGACTATAAAATGATCCGAAAAACCGTCTCGGATATGTTTGAAGCTACGCGGGAAATGCAGTCCAAAATGATTACCCATATGGAAATCGCGAAGATGCATTTCTTGCAAACGCTGTTCAGGGGCATGATCGATATGAAGAAAATTAACGAATCCCTTGCCCTTTATGATATTCGCCTGCCGTATCCGTCCTTTGTGGCAGCAGTGCTGGAGGTTGACGTTTATGAGGAACGAAACCGGGATGCCGGGCAAAACTATCAGAATTATGTGCGTTTTGCTGCTACGAGCATGATTGAAAAATCATTTCCGATCCAGTTCCAGATTTATGCCGCCGAATTGAATGAAAACAGAATCGGCCTGCTGATCAATGCGAATTTTTTACAAAATGAAAATAACCAGCGGATCATGGAAAGCACCTTCCGGGAGATCATTGAAATCTTCGACGACAAGTTGAAAGTCCATACACGAATAGGCATCGGAACACAGTATCCTTCCGTTGAAAAAGTCAGCCAATCATACAATGAAGCCATCTCCGCGCTGGAGTATATTTCCATCCGCAGCAGCTATCAGATCATGTACTTTGATCAGGTCCAAACCTGCAACAACAGCTTGTATTATCCTCTTGAAAAAGAGCAGCAGCTGTTCAACTTCATCAAGCTTGCCGATCAGGCTTCCGCCGAAGCGCTGCTGGATGAAATCTACCGGATCAACTTTGTGGAAAGGAAAATACCCGTGAAGGTGGCCTGGTGTTTGCTGAACAACCTGATGAGTTCGCTTTTGAAGATCCTTGAAGAGCTGAAGCTGGATTACCAGCGGTATTTTGACGGCATGACATCATTCATGACGGATATGAGCGGTACCGGCAATGCCGACGAAGTGTTCCGGTTTATCCGGGAAACCCTCGGACACCTGTGCGCGCAGATATTGGAGAAAAAGAACAATCATAACCATGAACTGCGGGATAATGTCATCCGGTATGTGGAATCGACGTACAGCGACAGGAACCTTTCCCTGGTGATGGCCGCCGATCACTTTCATGTGACGGCGCCATACCTTTCAAGGTTTTTTAAGGAGCAGACCGGTTACAACTTTAATGATTATGTGAACCGATACCGGGTGCAAAAAGCAAAAACCCTCATCGAAGAAAGCAGCCTGTCCATTGCCGAAATTTCAGAAAAAGTGGGATACAACAGCTCGGGAACCTTTATCCGGATATACAAGAAATATGAATCTATCACGCCGGGGCAGTACAAAGACAGTTGTAATCCGGAGCAATCCGTTGGCGGCAGAGGGCTTTAGAGGCCTTCCCGCCTATAGTGTTTAATTTTTGCACATGGCCGAAATTCCTGCTTACTGGAAAAATTACCTCCAGGTCAAGTTTTGAGTATTGAACAAAAGCATTGCGCATTTACTTTTCGGGGTTCGGGTTTTATAGTTTGCTTAGGCCGCAATTCAAACCATCAATCATGATTGACTTAATTCATTCAGGAGGGTTTTCATGAAAAGGATGTTAAAAAAATCGGTAAGCATCATTCTTCTTTCCATTCTTATTGCATCGATCACCCTGTCGGGCTGCGGAAATACGAATGTACCGGCTCCCGGCAATCAGGGCACGGTTGCAACGCCGACTCCCGGCAGCAACACGGAACAGAACCAGGACAAACCTGCTTCTATTGTAGACAACAGCAAGCTGACCAAGGTGACGGTATTTGCCGACATCGATCCGACCGTTAAAGAAACCTGTAAAGATCTGAACGATAATGAAGCTTTTAAGGAACTTGAAAAGAGAACCGGCGTACATGCCGAATGGATTCACCCGACAGAAGTAAACCAGCAATTCACGCTGTTGATCGCCTCCGGCCAATACCCCGATGTAATCATGTACAACTGGAAGGCGGCTCCGGGCGGCGTTGTCAAGTATGCCCAGGACGGCGTTATATTAAAGCTGAATGACCTTGTCAGGGATTATGCCCCCGATCTGTCTGCCATTTTGGAAAAATATCCGGGTGTTCACAGGGATTTAACCGATGCCAACGGCGACATTTATTATCTGCCCCGACTGTTTTTACACCCTGAAGCAAATATTTTCAAAGGGCCCCTTATCAGAAGAGACTGGCTTGAAAAGCTGAACCTGGAAGTTCCGACCAATGTCAATGAACTGTATGAGGTTTTAAAAGCTTTCAGGGATCGGGATCCCAACGGAAACAACAAGCAGGATGAATGGGCCATGAGCGGCGGCTGTTATGCAGACGGCGGCGGATTCATCTCCACGGCGGCTTTCTCCGTCGGAATGCTTTCCTGGGCCTGGGATGTGCACTATGACTTTTATCTGAAGGACGGCCAGGTGAAATTTGGCCCGATAGAACCGGCATTCAAGGAAGCGCTGGCATTCGCCAACAAGCTGTATAACGAAAAACTGCTGGATCCGGATTACCTGGTCAATGACCGCTCCAAGCTGGACGCCAAAGTGATGAATGATCAGGTTGGTTTCCTGTTCCATTACCAACCCACCAATTTCTTAAGAAACATGGCCGAGAAAAACCCGGAATTCGACCTCGTGGGTATTCCTTACCTGAAGGGGCTGGACGGACAGAAGGGCGATTTCGACTCCTCCCTCATCCAAACCATGTCCCCCGACGGCATTGCGATCACAACAAGTGCCAAGTATCCGGAAGAAGTGATGAAATGGCTGAACTACGGATATACCGAAGAAGGGCACAAACTGTTCAACTTCGGTATCGAGGGTGAATCCTATGTCATGAAGGATGGAGTTCCCACCTATACCGATACCATCATGAAGAACCCCGACGGCCTGTCCCTGGGCGCCGCACTGAGCAAATGGACCATGGGCGTCAGCAAATGGGCTGTGGCACAGGATATTCAAGTCTTCAGACAGTACGTCATGACCGACTACTCCAGGGAATCCATCCAGGCATGGGCCGACTCGGTAGATTTTGATCCGTTTGAGAGAATTCTGCTGGCCATTGAAAAAACACCCGAGAAAGCCGAACGTTACACCGCCATTATGACCGACGTGAAAACCTATGTGGCCGAAATGACCGACAAGTTCGTATTCGGCAAGGAATCCCTGGACAAGTACGACGAGTTTGTGAATAAGCT
>ENA-UOYA01004764-UOYA01004764.1-activated-sludge-metagenome-genome-assembly--contig:-NODE-4764-length-11128-cov-9.960715_pt1 | contig 11128 bp, 15 predicted proteins | sample MGYA00238163_ERZ764804 | MGnify/ENA primary metagenome ERZ764804 (study PRJEB28919, sample SAMN05720223) | activated sludge metagenome | isolation source: Anaerobic digester | place: Hong Kong...
CTTGTAATAACAGCAGGAGGCATATCCCAAAATCCCCTAACACTAAATTTATAATCAACAGAATTACCAGCTGAGTTTGAAATATCAAGTATTTCAGATACCAATGTATTCAAAGCATTAGATTTTGTTTCTTTATTTTTAATTAGTCTATCTAATTCGTTTTGAAATTGCTTTTTTGAAGCATCTGATGTAAATCTAGTAATTTTTAATTGTTTATTTTTATCAGAAATAGCCTGATCAATTTGATCGATTTCTGACTTTAAAGATTTTTGCTGATTATTTTTATTTTTTAATAAAGTCGAATCAACGCTATCCGTTAAATGCTTATTGATTTGAACAACTTTAAAATTAGAATCAGCTAACACTGGCTTATTTGGTGTTGATGATAGTGTATTTGGTATTTTTTTAGAAATCAAATCTTTTATAACCTGCCCATAATCATAAACATTATCAATGTAATATTGATCCATTGTTGATCCATTACTGGAGTCATCAGAGGATAATCTAAGATCATTTGACCAAAATCCAACTCCTTTACTCCAATCTTTGGATAACAAAAAATTATCCATATTCAGTGGTCTAATAAAAATTACATTTCTCTCATTATATCCAATAGTAATTCTAACTTTTTTTGTATATAAGACAGGGGAGTAGATTTTTAGTGTATTAAATCCAATGGCAATAGGCTGGTTACCTTCTATTCTCTCTAATCTAACTTTAGGATTAGAAGAAACCGTGGAAACCTCAGCAATATTATATATTGTTGAAGTTGGATTCTGATTAACTATAAGATCATCCCCTACAACGAGTTGCTTTATATCACCAGATTGATTATTTATATATTCCAATGTATTCAAATGATACCAAAGTTTTCTATTAATTAGATCCTCTTCTGTTTTTAGTACTGTGAAAGATCCACCAAATTGTAATTTATTTGGTTCTAAGTCAAAAGATTGCTCGTCATAATTGGGATTATTAGAATTCAAAACACCAGGAGTAGTTATATGCCAATTTTCAAATTCTGAAAGAACAATTGCCGAATTATTTCTAAATAATGTATTAAAACTATTGAGAGCCGATTGACCCAAAGGAGTATAATTACCTGAAGCATCCTTTTCAAATTCAACTATATATCTCCTACTTAAAATCTTTCTAACGTTATTTTCTATTTTTTCACTAAGGTCAATCTCAACAAATAGTTCAGGATTCATTAATCCTTCAAAAAACCAATTTTTAGATGATTTAAAACTATTAATTATATCTAATTGTGAAATATCATTGGGCTCCTTATTTAAATCAACAGCAACAACTTTTTTGAAAGAATTGGAAGATGATGTTTGAATAAGCGATCCAGAATTATCTATATTATAAATAGAATTAATATTATTATTTAATCTATCTATTTCAGACTTTAAAAAGCCAAATGATGGTAGTGAAAATTGCTTAAGTACCCCGTTTTGATCAGTAATATCTATAGTTATTGATGACTCAGATGATGTAGCTAGGCTATTTATCTTTGAAAGCATACTAACTAAATTATTATTGAATGTTATAACTTGCTCTGCAATTGTATGATACGAAGTCTGAATTGGCATTTTTAGTACATTTTCTTTTATATATTAATTTTCCTATCTTTGTTAATAATGAATTATATTAAGAAAATAAAATCTATTGGATTCAAAAGAATTCCCAATATTGTAGTATTGGACTATAATTTAGGGTCTGGTATAAAAAGAATTATTCCCGGAATGTATATTGAGACTGAGGTAAACTTCATGAAAAATAAAGAGTCATTGAAGTATATCAAATTTATTCCAAATAATATAATGATTAATAAGTATCAATCATACCAATACAAAATATCAGATAACATAAGTCTATATTTAATTATAGTTAAAGAAGAATATACCTTAGTTATTAATGATGAAAGCGAAGCTGATATAAATAAGTATGGAATAGCTATTAAAAACAATGTGTATGTTCCGATACACTCATCTAAACTAGATTCAAATTTTTGGAAAAAAATAATATCCGTTTTAAACAAAAAAAATACAAAGAGAAATTATAATAAAACAATTAATGAAGTAATTATTTCTTTGAATATGTAATTGAAACGCTTTTGTCTTTATCTCCTACTCTTGTTAATTCAACCTTTTTTTCATAACCACATTTGCATCTATAGGTTTTAACACTTTTAGATTGCCCTCTGACACTAAATTTTTTCCACTCATGACCATCATCCTTTTTAGAAGCTAATCTATTGTGATTTTGATCAGCTTTTTCAGATGTTTTTCCTTTACTAAAATTATAAGTGCTTGGTAATTTTGTCAACTCCTCATTGATAAAGTCAGTAAAATTATATACAAATTCCATTTTATATAGATGATTTTTTTTATATATTAAAAATAAATTATCACTTTTTTTATATATTAAAAATAAATTATCACTTTTTTTATTTATAAACAAGGTAGCTTATTTCCTTTTCTGAGGTTATTCCTGGTAAATATGGTTGAAGTTTAAACTTTAAATTCGTTAACTTTTCTATATTATTTAAAATGCTCCTTGATTTGTCATAATCTGGCCCTATCTCATTTCTTAATTCAGTAAAGCATAAAAATATCTTTAATCCATAAACAATAATTCTAATTTTCTCCTTAATTTCAAAAATGACATCGGGAATTTTCACATAAAAAAGTATCTGTGAAATGTCGCGTAAACTAATTTTTAAATCAAATCTATCACAAACTTTATATATATCTTGCAATTTTTGTGAATAAGATTTTAAATCTTCTTTAGAATTGACAGATTGATTATTTCCACTTTTGAATTTAAAAGAAAAGATATAATATATCCTATCTCTCCTTTCTTGATTCAATCCTCTCATACCAAAATTTAATGTCTTTTGAATAGCTCTAAATTGACCTAAATCACCCATCTCTAAAAAGTAATCCTCAATTTCTTCCGGCAAAATCATTTCCATTTTAGAAAAAGATTCATTAAATTTTAATATTTTCATATTTGATATATATTAAATATTTGGATAAACTAATTAAAAATTTTATATTTGTAGAAATAAATCTATGATAGAAACTTTACGTAAAAGAATTATAGAAGCAAATACATCATATAGGCTCGGCAAACCTATGATGTCAGATTCTAAGTTTGATCAACTCATTGATGAATTATCTTTACTTTCTCCAAATGATGAATTACTCACAAAAGTAGGTCATACAATTATGGATGAGTCAAGGAAAAGTCGACTGCCCATAGAAATGGCATCCATGACAAAGACTAAAAGCTTAGAGGATATAAACAATTGGTGTCGCCTTAAAGGAATTTCAACAAAAGAAACTGTTATAATTACTCCAAAATTTGATGGATTGTCCTTATGTGTTGACGAAACAACAAAAGAATGTTGGACTCGTGGTGATGGTGAATTTGGACAAAAATCCAATGAACATTATAAGTTAATACAAAATCATTTAAAATCTAAAAAATTACTCTTCAAATATACCTATGGTGAAGTAATGATGCCTAAGAAGGTATTTTTAGATAAATATTCTGCTGATTTTGCTAATCCACGTAATCTTGTTAGTGGATTATTAAACTCCAAAGATGCCGCTGAGTCCCTAAAAGATTGTCAATATATTAAATATGGTGCTGATGGATGGAAAGATTTTCAAACGAAACAAGATATTATCAATGAGCTAAACAAAGGGCAATCTCAGAAAGTTAGCTATCATTTGTGTCAAATATCTGATCTAACAGAAGAGATGTTGATTGATTTATTTCATAGATGGTGTGTTGATTTTGAAATTGATGGACTCATTATTGAAATTAATGATTTAAATAGGCAAGAAGAATTAGGACGAGAAACATCTTCAAATAATCCAGTATGGGCACGTGCCTTTAAGCATCCGAGTTTTGAACAATGTGCCCAAACAGAGGTTGTTGGTATCTCTTGGAACATATCAAAACAAGGATATCTTAAACCAACACTCCATGTCAACCCTGTTAAATTAGATGGGGTTACTGTATCTAATGTTACTGGTAATAATGCTCGATTTGTCAAAGATATGGGTCTTGGAATTGGATCAGTAGTCTTAATTAAAAGAAGTGGGATGGTAATTCCCTTAATTGTAGATGTACTAAAATCAGTAGAGTTTGTAATGCCAAATATTCCAGATATTGATTGGAATGACAATGGGGTTGAATTGGTTACTTTAAAGGAAACTGATGAGCAAAATCTAAAAAGGACAATCTCATTCTTTGAAATTTTAGAAACAAAAGGCGTATCAGAAGGAGTTATTAAACAATTTTGGGAAGCAAAATTATCTGATGGCAGTGACCTAATAGATAAAACAAATTTTCATTCAGCTTTAAAATCTATCCTAAGTCTAACCGAGGATGATATGACTAAAATTTATAGATTCGGAAAAAGAAAAGCTACTATAATATATACTGCTATACAATCGTCAATTAAAAATGTTAGCTTATCCAAGCTCCAACACGCTAGTGGAATTTTTAAAGGACTTGGATCAAAAAAACTACTATTACTTGAAGAATTCAACAAAAAGCCACCACTTGATAAAGTAATGGCAATTGAGGGATTTGCTCAAATATCAGCACAATCATATGTTGATAACTATGATAATTTCTTTGATTTTATTAAAGATCTTCCAATTGGAATTAAAAAAGAAGTTGCTAAAGTTGCTACAGGTGGAAATTTAATTGGACAGTCATTTGTTTTTACTGGGGTAAGGCTGCCACAATATGAAAAAATAATTGAAGAAAATGGTGGTAAGGTAAGTAGCACTGTATCAAAAAATACAACCTATTTGATTATGAAATCAAAAGGAAGTGGATCCACAAAAGAAAAAAAAGCAATAGAATTAGGCATTAAAGTTTTAGAGGTATCAGATTTAGAAAAAATATTAAAAATTCAATAAAAAGAGGGCTCCTAAAAAGAGATACAACTATCGGATGTGGCATACATTTTTACGTAGAAAAATATTCCAATGAGGATTACATTGGACCTAAAGATATATCAGAAGATAGGGATAATAAAATAGGCATAATTACAGAAGATGAGTATCTATCTAATCGATATAGATGGATTCCAGCAGATAAATGGGTGATGAATGAAGATTATGACAATGGAATATATTGGGAGGTCCCATATAAAAGAAGTTTCTATTCTGGTAGAAATTACTATTTATTTGCTATTTTAGCAGATGTTAGAAATGACGGAAGTGTTGAACCAATTTCCCAACCAAGAGGGATTCCCGAAGATTGTTCTTATCCATATAAATTATTATTAGATAGGTGGGGTATGGACGCTCACTCAGAGTCATATTTTACTCTAGAGGAACTTTTAAATGTTAAATGGGATGAATATAATTCACATCAGGGTTGGCTGAAGGAATTCATGGAAACTATTGAAAAAATGAAACAGGTGGATCCAGATCCATCCAACGTAAGATGTGTCTTCTTTTTTGATAATTAATAATAAATTAATAAATATGCTGCAACTTTGTTATTTTATCTCTGGAATTATAATTGGATTCATATTTGGATCATTTAGTAATATGAATAAAATAAAATCCAAAAAATTAAATGAAGTCAAAAACTTAAAAAGAGGTATAATAAATAGAAAATATACATCAGAATCACCTTTTGAAAAATCGGAAAGTGTTGATGTTGATATTGAAATTTATGAGGTAGAATGTACAAATACTAAATCAAAAATAAAAATAATACGAGATGAAAAAAATAATCCATCTATTATATTTTCAAATTCCAAATTTAACACAAATCAAAGTAAAAAAAAGGTAATAGATTTCATAGATAATAGTTGGGTAGAAACTAATTCAATAGAATGGATTACAGACACACTATCGACACAAAGAGAACAAAAGATTAATAAAATCCTGAAGTGAAATTCAACATTTTGATATATATATTATATAACTATGATAATCGGCAATTACAGCATTTGATGAAAATCAAAATAAAAATTAAAATGAATTATGTTAAATTTAACGGCAATCCAATCCTTCTCAGAACATGAAGTGCTCTTTAAAGAAAGAACAGGAAATGACTTCACCCATTTTTACAAAAAATATTATCCCAAATTGATTTATTATACAGCCAAAATGTGTAATGATACACAAAAAGCAGAAGATGTTACTACAGAATCTTTTATAACAGCATTTGAAAAAATAGACAAGTATGAAAGGGAAAAATCACAATTTTCTACATGGTTATTTACCATAGCTAGGAATATAATGCTACAAGAAATTAAAAATCAAAAGAAGACAATATCCATTGATGTTCAAATTGATGAAGAAGGAACCACATTAAAAGATTTCATAAAAGAGGAGCAAAGTACGGATCACATCACCAAATTAACAGCAAAAAAAGCTGAAATAATGAGATATCATATCTCACAATTAAAAGATCCATATAAACAAGTAATAGAAATGAGGGAAATCAAAAAAATGCAATATAAAGATATAGCTAAGGAGCTTGGTAGAAATCTAAGTACAATAAAGAGTCAAATAAGAAATGGTAGGGCTATATTGACATCCAAGTCTAAAAAGGAATTTGAAACTTTAGATGATATGTATCTTTAAAGATAAAAAAAAAGGTCGAAAAATTTTTCGACCTTTTTTTAACCCAAAACAGTTTCAATTTTAGATTCTCTAACTTTAGATCTAACAATTGATGGATTTTTTAAATCCTCTTTGGTAATTTTACACTGGTTCATAATAACACCAAGTAAATATTCTTTGTTCTCCCAAACTGGGTCAACTGATTCTGACATCATATCAGCAGAAACTCCTGACATTGGTCCTTGTGAAATTGACATAATCTATATAATTTTTTTATTTATAGTTTATAATAGATAAAAAGTCTAAACATAATATTTAAACATAATATTTGATTTTTTATATAAAAATAAAAATTAATTATGGTAATATACATAACAGAAATAAAAGATGATACATTTAAAGAATTTGTCTCAGGTGATAAGTTATCGCTAATAGACTTCCATGCTATTTGGTGCAGCCCATGCAAGCAGATATCTCCAATTATAGACCAATTATCAATCGACTATTTAGGCAAAGTATCTGTCGGTAAACTAAACGTAGATGACTGTCCAAAAGTATCTAACTCCTTAGATATTAGAAGTATTCCAACAATTATTCTTTTTAAAAATGGTGAAATAGTAGATAGGATCGTCGGAATGTCAAGTAAGCAAAAAATATCCGAAATGATAGATAAATATCTATAACTTTTCGTATATTTACTTAATGAAAATTACAAATCGAAAAGCATATCACGAATACACTATATTAAAAGATTTTGTAGCAGGGATTCAATTAGTTGGATCTGAGGTAAAATCGATAAGAAATGGAAACGCTAGCCTCCAAGATTCATATTGCCTACTATTAAATAATGAAATTTATATAAGGGGATTATATATAGCTAAAAATAAAATGTCGTCTTCTAATAATCATGAGGAAAAAAGGGATAGAAAGCTTCTATTAACAAAAAAGGAAATTAAAAATATTATAAAAGACTCCCAAATTACAGGAACCACAATCATAGCATTAGAAGTAATAACCGGTAATAAAATTAAAATAAAAATAGGTATAGCAAAAGGCAAAAAACTCTGGGATCGTAGGGAAGATTCAAAGAAAAAAGATACCAAAAGAGAAATAAAAAGAGATTTGGATATTAATATATAGTAATGAACTATATGTAATATGGAAAACAATAAAAATCTAAAATTATATTTATCAGAAAATTATTCGAAAAAGTCAAAAAATGATATAATACTTGATTTAAAATTATCCTGGAGATATATTCAAAAAATGGCTCATATTTTTAAAATAAAGAGAAATTTTAATGAGTCAAATAATAGTTTTTCTCACAAAATACTATTATCATATGATAATATTTCTTGCTACTGGATAGGATTCATATTAGCAGATGGGCATATTACAAAAAATAAATACATACAAATAAATCTATCTATTAAAGATAGAGAACATCTTCTAAAAATAGAAAATCATATAGGAAAAATCACAAAATATGAAGATATAAATAAAGTTTATATAAGAATATTTGACAAACCAACTGTTATATCAATTTCTAATGCATTTAAATGGAGGTCAAATAAAACAAAATATCCACCACAAATACCACATTTTTTAAATGAAGATCAGTTATTTAGTCTGATAATTGGATTTATAGATGGTGATGGGAGTATAAGCAAAAAAGGAAACATAAGGATCAAGTGTGATTCATCATGGAAAAATATACTAGAATACTTTTATAAATTTTTAACAAAAGAGGATAAGCAATTTAAAATAACATCAGATAATTGTTCAATGATTTATATATCGAAATATAAAATTATCAAAGAAATAAAAAATAAGGCAATCCAACTGAATCTTCCAATTATGGAAAGAAAATGGGATAGGATTCCTACTAAACATCTAAAATCAGACAAATTTGATTTAGTCAAAAATTTATTTTTGACTGGAAAAAGCTTTAATGAAATTAAATTAGAAACAAAGTTTAGCGATTCTTTACTATACAAAGTAAAAAGAGAAATAGATATTTTTTTATAATCCTCTCAAAGATGCATAAACCTTTTTTCTATTTCTCCCGACTAATTCAACTGTCTCTTTTATCGACTCATGTGTTACTACAATTCCTTCTTTTTTCATTTTTCTAATAATCCAATCCAATTCATATTCCTGTTTTGTTGATATTAACAGTGGGTCCATTTTTGGATGCTTAACTTTTTTTGACATAAAAAGATTTTATTTTATATATCAAAAAATTTCATTTCCACCCAAACTATTTTTTTTATTTTACCTATAAATAAAATAAAAAATATGTAATTATGGAAACAATTATACCAAAGCATCAAAAATCAATTGTAAAAAGAGATTATAGAAATCCAACCATCTTTGTTTTATTTCTTTTATTAGCTCTGCTTGGAGCCTATATAATTTATGATAAAAATAGATCATCTACTATTATAAAAAATCAAGAAAATCAGATAACATCAGTTATTGAAGAAAAAAGTGATGTCCAAAAAAGTTTTGATGCTTCTCTTGCTAGATTAGATAGTATGACTGGAATTAATACTAATTTAAATAGTGAATTAATTAAGAAAAATGATGACATTGAGAAAATGAAAGTTGAAATAAGAACCATTCTAAATAAAAATAATGCTTCATCAGTAGAAATAAAAAGGGCGAAAGATTTAATATCAAAATTAAATAATAATATTTCATTACTTAAACAAGATGTAGATCGATTAACAGCAGAAAATAAATCATTGACCAATGATAAAATAGCTTTAACAGCTGATAAAGAAAAATTAATATCCGATCTTGTATCAACTACAATAATTAAACAAGATTTAGAAGAGAAAGTAAATATATCATCAACATTAAACGCATCTAACATCACAGTAACACCAATTAATATAAAAAATAATGGAAAGGAGAAGATATCAACTACAGCAAAAAGAATTAATAAGCTTAAAATAGGATTTGATGTAGATAATAGAATTGCTCCGTCTGGTAAAGTTGATATCTATGTATTGGTAGTAGATCCTAATGGAAAAACAATTGAAACTGGAACTTTTACAACACGTGAAGAAGGTGAAAAATCATTTACAGCAAAATTATCAATTGATATAGAGACAAATAAGAAAAAAAATGTGGAATTTAATTTTTCTGGAAACTTTGAAGTTGGAAATTATACAATTCAAATTTATCAAAATGGATTCTTAATAGGACAAAAAATACAAACCCTTAAAAAGGGTGGACTATTCTCCTAACAAAAAGGGGAAAATAAAATATAATATATACAAAAATAAGATTTGGTGATTTTAAATAATTATCCTATCTTTGTGAAACAAATAAAATAAAATGTCAGTTAATCTTGTTCATACACATAAATTTTCTAAGTTCCATTTTTGGTTTAGCACCAAAAGTTCAGGATATTTGAATCTTTATGCGTCTGATGAATGGGGATTAGATGGATAATAAAAAAAATTCAAATAAAAAAACCTGAACACAAAAAGTTCAGGTTTTTTTATTGCAAAAAATTTAAAATTATAAAAAATGAAAGAGATTAAAGAAAATACTTATAAAGGAACAAGAATCTTGTTTGGGGATGAGAAAAGAGACATAATAAATAAAATGATATCTATACTCAGGGAAAATGGATATACAGAAATTCAAATTCCTATAATTCAATATTTAGAAATTTTTAAAAATAAAGTGGGTGATGAAAATAGGAACATGATGTTTTTATTGACTGACAGGGCCAATAGAGAATTGTGTTTAGCTCCCGAATATACAGCTGTAGTGCAATCTTTAAAAGATACTTTTAAATATCAAAAGGATGTAAAATTGTTTTACATACAGGAATGCTTCAGGGGAGAAAGGCCTCAATCAGGTAGATATAGACAATTTACACAATTGGGCGTGGAGATTATAAACCCAAGTAGAAATTATGTTGAGGAGTTATCCAAATTAGCTTTGGAATTATTAGGAGATGGTGAATTCGAGGTGAATATGCAAGCAGTCAGAGGACTAGATTATTACAAGGAAGGAAGAGGATTTGAAATTTCTTGTGAGAAATTAGGATCACAAAAACAAATATGCGGAGGTGGAGAATATGAAGGAGGAGTTGGATTTGCGATTGGAATTGATAGATTATCATTATTGGAATAATTATATGGTGATCATCGCTTAAATGGAATAAAGCGTCTCCCTGTGAAGGAGAAGATTGCGAGATCGTACCTCGTTGATCACCCAAAAAGGAAGAGTTAGCTCAAAAATGGATTAAAGAATAGTAAAACTCTATTCTCCTTAAGGAAAGAGCAAAGGGCGGTTGGCCCTTGGGACAATGGTTCGAATCCATTCCTTCCTCTAAAGGTACAGTAGCTGAGATGGTGACGCAAGTCTATAGCGCTCGGTCTGAAAAACCAGAGACGCCGGTTCGAATCCGGCCTGTACCGCGGAAAAGTCTTATGGATCGTTCCCGTTAGTTTTTAGTAATTTTTTTCTATATTCTAAAAAAATTACAATGG
>ENA-UOYA01004765-UOYA01004765.1-activated-sludge-metagenome-genome-assembly--contig:-NODE-4765-length-11127-cov-4.971460_pt1 | contig 11127 bp, 9 predicted proteins | sample MGYA00238163_ERZ764804 | MGnify/ENA primary metagenome ERZ764804 (study PRJEB28919, sample SAMN05720223) | activated sludge metagenome | isolation source: Anaerobic digester | place: Hong Kong...
ATTTTACTTGTTTTACTTACAACAACAGTGTTTACGGAAAATGATTTGCGAAACTTGACATCCATTTTTAAAAGTGATAATCTTTTCCTATCGGCGCAGGTGATTTGCTGCATCCTAAGTCTTTTCATCACGAAGCTAGCCTGCGAGAAATATTTAAGCAAGAAAATTAACAATGGAGTAAAAGCAATGGCAGAACGTCTAACGGGAACCGTAAAATGGTTCAGCCCATCCAAAGGCTATGGGTTTATCGGCCGTGAAGATGGAGAGGATGTGTTCGTTCACTTCTCTTCAATCCAGATGGACGGATACCGGGTCCTCAAACAAGGACAGGTGGTTGAGTTTTCAGTGGAGGAAGGACCAAAAGGACTTCAGGCAGCCGAAGTCGTGCCAGTATCGTAATTCATTCCTGATTATAAAATATGGAGAGGACCCTCAAAGGTCCTCTCTTTTTATTCATCGATCCCGAATTTCATCGAGACCAGCTTCAAATATTCGGTTAATGTAAATCTCCAGCCTGTCCTGGATAAGAACCATGTCCGGGGATTGAACCAGGATGTCCGCACCGGGCGGATAATAATCTTGATGCCGCTGTCGCCGAACATTTCATGAAAGATCTTGGCCGCCCGGCGGGTATGATAAGGATCCGTAACCACGATGGCACTGTTGTATTGGCGGTTCTTTAATAAATCCCGCACCGCCACTGCTTCATCCACCGTAGTATTGACGGAAAGATCCGTGATGATAATATTCCCGTTGGGGACACCGTTGTTCATCAGCTGGATGCGCATATCGAAGCTGTTCAGGTAATCGTATCCTTCGGTTTGCTGTCCGGTTTCAGTCAGGATAATGACCTTTCCATATCCTTCCTTGTAAAGCTGCAGTGCTTCATTCATGCGTGTTTCAGTGCCGCCGCTCAACACAACGATTGCGCTGGCCGGTTCCAATTCGTCGGAGTAAACCAGGTAAGAACCGGCAGCCCGCAGCAGGATAAAGCCCCCCAGCACGGCAACCAGGATCACAACCATTAAACCGAACCCGGTGCCGAGGGTTTTTAAACATCCCCCTTGACTGGTTTTATTTTTCTCTTCGGGTTGCATGCTTATCCTTTTCTGTCGGTTTTATCGAGCGCCTGCCGCATCCTCTCCAATGCACTGGCCAATGTTGACCGTGGGCAGCCGAAATTGAGCCGCACGAATCCCGCGCCATTGCTGCCGAAACTGAGCCCGTCGTTAAGCGCTACGCGCGCCTGTTCAAGGAAGAAACGATACGCGTCCGGCTGCAAATCCAACCGCCGGCAATCCAGCCAGGCAAGGTAAGTACCCTCCGGCGGATGGCAGATGATTTCAGGAAACTCGCGTTCCAAGTAGGATGTTAAATAATCCCGGTTGCCTTCTAGGTAAGTCAGCAAATCCGCCAGCCAGTCATCGCATTGCGTGAAAGCTGCTTTGGCCGCCGCGCAGGCGAAAATTTCGGGATGCCCGATCAATCCCGCTCCCATCGATTGCATCTTTTTTCGTAAATCAGCGTTGGGAACGATGGCAAAAGAGAAGTGCAAGCCGGGGATGTTGAAGGTCTTGCTGGCAGCCATCAGGGTGATGGTGTTGTTTTTCAATTCTTCACTCAATGACGCAATTGGCAAGTGGTGGAATCCGGAATAAACCAGGTCGCAATGGATCTCATCCGAACAGATCAATACCCCATGCCGCAGGCAGATTTCGCCCAATCTTTCCAACTCTTTCCGGTTGAAAACCCGCCCGACCGGATTATGCGGATTGCACAAGATAAATACTTCGGGCTTTTCCAAAGCCACGCACCGTTCGAACGCGTCGAAATCAATCTCATATCGTCCGCCGGATTCAGTTAAAGGCGCCTCGATCAAGCGCAGCCCGGCGTTGGCTGCCGCCTGGAAAAACGGCGGGTAGACGGGAGTCTGGATCAGGTAACCGCTGCCACCTTTGCCAAACGTCCTGGCTACCCAATTGACCCCGGTAACCACGCCCGGCACCAAAAGAATTTCCGCCGGATCGATCCGCCAGCCGTGCCGGCGTTCCACCCATGCGCAGATGACTTCCAGCAATTGTTCGTCATGCCCCTGGTATCCGAAGACAGGATGGTTCAAACGGTTCTGCAGGGCGTCGATTACCGCGGCGGGAGCCGGAAAATCCATGTCCGCCACCCACAACGGCAATACTTCCTGCCCATATAAATCCCATTTTATGCTGTTGGTATTGAGGCGATTAATAGTTTGATCAAATAGTTTTGCGTTCATGGCTTAACGGGAAAGATTATACCCTCTCAAAAAGCAAATCTCGCCTCAGGTTCATTAGTGTATTATTAATGAAATCAATCATGGCAAAAAGACAGTCATCCCAATTCGTAAGGCCTGATCCTGCCGAATGGAGCGCGTATACGCTGCTGGACAGCGGCGATCGGCGGAAATTGGAACAATTCGGCCGCTACCGCCTGATACGCTTTGAACCGCAAGCCGCATGGAAACCCGCTCTGCCGCCTGCTGAGTGGGAAAGGGCGCATGCTTCATTCACCATCCAGAAAGGCAGATCTTCCGGCCAGTGGCATTGTAAACCCGGCTTTCCGCGTGAATGGCAGATCGAATATGAAGATTTATGTTTTCAGTTGCGCGTTCAGGAATCGCGGCATATCGGCCTTTTTCCCGAACAATTACCGAATTGGCTTTGGCTGCGTGAAAATATCGCTCATGCTGAATCGCAGCCGCGGTTGTTGAATCTTTTTGGGTATACAGGTGCCGCTTCCTTATTCGCCGTGCGTGCCGGCGCGTCCGTCACGCATGTGGATGCTTCGCGCTCTGCGGAAAAATGGGGCCAGGTCAACCAGGAGCTTTCCGGTTTGAAAGAAAAACCTCTGCGGTGGATCGTGGATGATGCATTGAAGTTCGTCGAACGCGAAATCCGCCGCGGATCGCTTTATGACGGTATCCTGCTCGATCCGCCCCGCTTCGGGCGCGGACCGCGCGGCGAGGTGTGGAAATTCGAGCAGGCAGTGCCGAATTTGCTGGCTGCGTGCACCTCGCTGCTGACGCCCTCTCCGCTCCTGGTACTGCTGACCGCTTATGACGTGCCAGCCGCTCCGCAGGAATTAGCTGGCTGGCTGGCGGATTTAACGCAGCCTCATCACGGCAGGCTGGAAAGCGGATGGTTAACTCAAAAAGAGAAATCCGCCGGTCGAATCCTGCCACAGGCTATGTTCGCCCGTTGGGCAGCCGATGGAGTCTAGAAACCAGGAGAAATACATGGCATTCTTGCATACTTACTCGATCATCGCCCGGGATGAAGCCAGCGGGCAATTGGGCGTGGCGGTGCAGTCGCATTGGTTTGCGGTTGGGGTGCTCTGCCCCTGGGTTGAAGCCGGCGTTGGCGCGATTGCCACGCAATCCATGGTAGAAGTCGATTACGGCCCCCGTGGTTTGGCGGCGCTGCGATCCGGGCAAACGCCGCAGGAAGCGCTGCAAACGCTGCTCGCGCAGGATGAAGGCCGCGAGCTGCGCCAGGTAGCCATGTTGGACGCCCGCGGATTGACCGCCGTTCATACCGGCAGCCGCTGCATCGGCGCTGCCGGGCACTGCAGCGGACCGGGGTTTTCGGTGCAAGCCAATATGATGAAAAATGATACTGTCTGGCCGGCCATGGCAGCCGCGTATCAATCCGCGCAAGGTTCGCTGGCCGAGCGTTTGCTGTCAGCCCTGAAAGCCGCCCAGGCAGCCGGCGGGGATATTCGCGGCAAGCAAAGCGCCGCTTTGCGCGTCGTAGATGGGATCCGCTCCGGGCAGCCCTGGAAGCACTTATTGGTCGATTTGCGCGTGGATGATTCCCCCGATCCGCTGGGAGAACTGGAGCGGCTGCTGCACATTCATCAGGCTTACGAATTGATGAACGCCGGAGATGATGCCATCACCCGCGGTGATGCCCTGCTCGCGCGTGAGAAATATGATCAGGCTGCCCGCCTGGCGTCGCATATCGACGAGATCCCTTTTTGGCAGGCTGTCACGCTGGCGGATACGGGTAACCTGGAGCAGGCTCTCCCCATCTTCAAGCGCGTTTTCGCTTTGAATCCGGATTGGGCGGAATTGGTGCAAAGATTGCCCGCTTCCGGGTTATTAAAAGCTGACACTGAAATGATGGAAAAAATCATTTCCATGCGAAAATAAATTAAATCTGCGAGGAAAACGATGAAAGAATATCTGGTCAAACCCAAAAAGGATTTCAGTCTTAAAAAATTCGACGCCGGAGATACCAGCCTGGCAAAAGACGGTGAATCGGCAGCGAAAAAAGAATTGAAAGATCTGCGCAAGAAATTGATCAAACTCCAGCAGGTGCTTTACGCAGAGAACAAGCATAAGCTGCTGATCGTCCTGCAAGCCATGGACAGCGGCGGAAAAGACGGAACCATTCGTTCAATTTTCAAGGGCGTCAATCCTCAGGGGGTCAAGGTGGCCAGTTTCAAGGTGCCTACGGAATTGGAACTCTCGCACGACTATCTCTGGCGTATTCACTCCAAAGTCCCCGCCAAAGGAGAAATCGTTATTTTCAACCGGTCTCATTATGAAGACGTGCTGGTCGTGCGGGTGCACGAATTGGTTCCGCAAGAGATCTGGATGAAACGTTATCAACAGATCAATGCATTCGAACGCCTGCTGGTGCAGGAAGGCACCACCATCCTTAAATTCTTTTTATACATCAGCAAGGACGAACAAAAACGCCGGTTTATGGAGCGCATCGAAGATCCGGAGAAACAGTGGAAATTCAATCCCAATGATATCGAGGAGCGCCAATATTGGGATGCTTACATGGGCGCTTATCAGGACGTATTGGAAAAAACCAGCACCCCGCAGGCGCCCTGGTATGTGATCCCCGCCAATCACAACTGGTATCGCGACCTGGTAATATCCCGCATCATCGTATCGCGTCTGAAGGAACTCAAAATGGCCTACCCGCAGCCGGTGGAGAATATCGAACAGTACCTTGAAATCCTTAATAAATCTTGATCGTCTCTAAAGCCCGCCGTCCCTCAGAAAAACCGGAGCGGTTTTTTTACTTTACAACTGTCTATGAAGGATTCGTTGTTTCCATAAATATGCTAAACTAATAGGCAATTTCGTTTTTCTTCCTATGGAAAAGGAAATCCGCCTTCTTCAAACCAAGTTTTTTATACCGCGGATCAGTGGGAACCTGATTCACCGCAAACGCTTGACGCAAATCCTCGCGTCCGGAAAGAATTCTCGAATAATTTTGGTCTCTGCACCGGCTGGATTCGGAAAAACCAGCCTTTTATCCGATTGGATCCATGAAACCGGGGAAAAACCAGTTTGGTTGACGCTGGATAACAACGATAATGATCCCACCCGGTTTATGGATTATCTGGTTAATGCATTTATTTACCGAAAACTACCTGTTTTGGGAAAGTTGCTATCCGAGAATCGGTCACAATTTCACGGCAATCTCCCACAGCAAATGGAGAGTCTGCTGAATTGTATTCTTGATTCTGGAGAGACCATCACCCTGGTATTAGATGATTTCCAACATATTCACTCTCAACCGATCTTAGGATTGATCAATTTTTACATCGAAAATCTTCCTCCGAATGCAAGAATGATCATTCTGACTCGCAGTGATCCTTCGTTGAATCTAGCTAACTGGAGAGCGCGTGGTTACTTGGAAGAAATACGCCAAACCGATTTGTGTTTTTCTTTTGAAGAAGCAAGTGAATATTTCGCGTGTAATATTCCTTTCAACCTATCGCGTGAACACCTTAGGAGTTTGTACTACAAGATTGAGGGTTGGCCTGCCGGAATGCTGCTTGCGATAAACGCCATCACCCGCCAGGGCAATAGAACAGATGCGGAGAAATTTATTGATACATTCAAGGGCACCAATCGTTTTATCCTGGAATACCTTCTGGAAGAGGTGCTCAACAACCAACCCGAACAGATCAGGAAATTTCTTTTTTACACTTCGCTCTTGGATAATTTTTGCGCTTCTCTATGCGATTATGTACTGGAGAAAAATGACAGCCAGGCGCAATTGGACCTTTTGGAGCGCAGCAACCTCTTTATCGTTCCATTGGATAGCACGCGCACCTGGTATCGTTATCACCGTTTGTTTAGCGATTTGCTGAAAAGCCTAATGGGTTTTCAGGATCGCAAGAAAATTCTGCGAATTCACAAGTTGGCCAGCGAATGGTATGAATTGAACGGAGATTATTCTGAAGCCATCGAACACCGTTTTTTTGCGAACGACAATGAAAATGCCGCACGATTGATCCAATCACAGGCAAAAAACGTATTAAATCGCAGTCAATTTTTTACATTTGATAATTGGGTCCGCCAGCTGCCGCGCGAATATCTGGTTTCGCATCAAGATTTGTGCGCCTATTATGCCATCACCTTGATTGTTGAAGGCCGTCCGAACCATGAAATCCGGGAAATCCTTGAGATCATGGATCAGAAAAAGAATCCCGATAATTTCGATCAAACAATTATTCGCATCTTTCTTTTTATTCTTCAAGGAAATTTCCCCGAAGCAATAAAAAATATCAAAATCATCAAAGAACAACCACCTGTGCAGGATGAATTCTTGATGAATCTGCTGGATATGCTGCAAGCCATCGTCTTTGAAAAAGACGCCAATTCGACCTTTAATCAATTATTGACAACCTCGCGCAGAGCCAAAGCTGCTGGAAATTATACGGTTGCCATCACCTCGCTTAGCTATGCTGGCGATCTGGTTAAAGCCCAGGGTAGATTGCATACGGCCCATGATATATACACCGAGGCTTTGCAGATGTCACAGTTGGATAAAGAAACCTACCTGCCCGCTGGCGGTATTCCACTGGGTAATCTGGGAGAGCTCTATTACAAGTGGAACAGACTTGAAGAAGCTGAACAGTTTTTACGTCGTAGTCTGGAACTCTCTCCCAGTTTGGAGATATCACATTTCTTCAGTGTATTAACCACGCTTGCCCGTGTGGAAATTGCGCTCGATAAATATGACGAAGCCAACATACTCATGCAAAAAGCCGCTGCGCTTGCCCAACAATTCGATGCAACCGAAATGGATGATTTCATCGTCGCCTGCCGAATTATTCAATTACGTCTACTGATGGGTGAGGATCCTCAGATCGAAATTTCCGAAGATCAATTTACTTACACAAATCCTTCAATGGATTTCAATACTAGCTGGCTGTTATTGACCATGGCACTTATGCAAGAAATCCGGCAATTGACCCACGCATGGGTATTGCTTCACAAGAAGCAGTATGCTCAAGCAATCCCGCTCCTGACAGACCTATTAACTCGAGCTTCGAACAACCACCTCGAAGATTACATAATTCAATATGCAGTTTTGCTGGCAATGGCTTACCACATGAACCTGAATGAAGAGGAGGCTCTGGAAAACATCGGAATCGCTTTAAAGTATGCCCAAAAAGAAGATCAAATCCAGGTTTTTCTGGAACAAGGTATTGAAATTATGGATCTCTTATACGCCGCCGCTAAACGGGGCATCGAACCTGATTTTGCCGGGAGAGTTTTATCACGTTTTCCACAGATGGATAAAATCGATCATCAGGAAAAGTTGATTCATTACAAAGATGAAATCATCGAGCCTCTAAGCCAACGTGAAACTGAAATCCTTGAGTTGATTTCTCAAGGTCTTTCCAATCAAGAAATCGCCCTTGATCTGCATTTATCATTATCTACGGTGAAAGTCCACACGTATAATATTTTCAGAAAGCTAAATGTCCGCAGCCGTATCCAGGCAGTATCTAAGGCGCGCCTGATCAATTTTTTATCCTGATGTTTCCCTAATACTTAATTAATACTTTCTCTTGTCGCGAATAATCCGGCAAGCAAGTATCTTAACGTCAATACGATGTTGAGGATATCACCTTGACCGATCAATTGCTCTTTTATCAAATGCGGTTCAAAGGATACATCCATGTAAACTGGACAGTTTAGCTTAGTTCATTCTGCGTTTCTCAGAGAGAAGATGGTAATACGATCCTGATCGGCGCAGCGGTTGACCAGGCAGCTTTGCAGGGATTGCTGGATTATCTTTTCGGCTTTGGAATAATTCTGCTCTCTCTGAAACGCATGGAGAAAAGCCCCATTCCAAATCCAGGTGGCAAATTACTCAATGAAATCTATCGTATGAAAGAAAGGTGGAGACAAGTACATGGCAAATAATACGCTTTTTAGGATGGGAATCGATTACATTGCCAGGCATGGGCAATCTATCGCGCACAATCCAATCGCCCGCAAATTAATCATGAATCAGGCTATGAAAGCCGCAGAAAACGGTTATCGGGCAAATCTTCAAGCGGAGGAGTATCCGATTGGTGTTTGTCGCGACCGGTATGAGATGAATAAAGCTATCATCTATACTGCGGAACGGATATTAACAGGGCCGCATCCCATTGCAAATACCTATATCCGAAAATTATCTGAGATTATGATCCAGAATATTGCTATGGATGGCGGGTATGTCAACGCGCAGAAATCCTTTTTTAATCGCCATGGGCAGAGGCCGCCGGGTTTGCTGGTAGTCAGTCCAACCAAATCCTGCAACCTGTTCTGCACCGGTTGTTATGCTAATTCAGGTAACGCGAGTGAAAAACTAACTTGGCAGGTTTTCGATGAATTATTGACACAAGCCAAAGAAATATATGGCAATTTGTTCATTGTCATCAGTGGTGGTGAACCTTTTACATATAAAGATCAGGGAAAAACGCTGCTGGATATGGTCGAAAAGCATGGAGACATGTTTTTCATGTCCTACACCAACGGTACCTTGATCGATGATGCCACCGCCCGACGCCTGGCGCAAACTGGAAATTTCTCGCCGGCAATTTCAGTCGAAGGCTGGCGTGAGCGTACTGACGAGCGCCGTGGAAAAGGAACCTACGACAAAATCCTGGTAGCCATGGATAACTTGCGCAAGTATGGTGTGCCTTTCGGCATCTCTCTGACAGCCACCAAATACAACTGCGAAGAAATTATGACCGATGAGTTCATTGATCATTTCTTTTTTCAACAGGGTGCTGCTTATGGTTGGATATTTCATTACATGCCAATCGGACGTTCATTTACGACAGAACTGATGCCTACGCCTGAACAACGTTTGAAAATGCAACAACGTTCCTGGGAACTGGTACGCGAAAAGCACATCTTCTTGCCAGACTTCTGGAATCACGGTACCTTGGTGGATGGCTGCATCGCCAGCGGGCGCAGCAATGGCGGAGGTTACTTATACATCAACTGGGATGGGAAGGTAATGCCATGTGTCTTTGTTCCTTATGCAGCCACAAACATCAATACCATCTTCGCGGAAGGCAAAGACCTAAACCACGTATATGAAGAACCGTTCTTTAATGATATCCGCTCATGGCAGGATGCTTATCGAAAAAAGAACGGGAGCGGAAAACATGGCAACTTGTTAGCGCCCTGCTTCATCCGCGACCATCATGATGTCATGCGGGAAATCGTTGCCAGGAACGAACCGGATCCCGAAAACGAACCGGCCAGAGAAGCCCTGCTGGACAAGGAGTACCGCGATAGCATGATCAAATATGGAAAGGATTATCAGGAACTGTCCAACCCATTTTGGGAAGAACATTACCTGCGCAATTACGATTATAAAAAAGCGCTGGCAGAATTGGAAAACAAATAACAGGATTTAATTTTTGAAATAGCAGGTCAGATATGAAATCTGACCTGCTATCTTTTTAAGCCTTAATTATTCAAGGCACCTTGTTTGATCCAGTCATAGATGGTTTGGATCATTTCGTCCGGTAAGGGCGCGTCCGGCGGCATACGCTTCATCCCGTCGCCGATCAACGCTTTATAGAGCATGCTGTTTTCCGGATCACCCGGGGTGACGTATTTAAGGATATCGTCGTAACTCTCAAGAAATACGCCGCCTTTACCGCCGTGCGCTGCCAGCGCGTATTTCTCGAGGATCGGCCACACGTCCATGCTAAAACTGACAGTGGCTGCCACATCGCCAGGTGCTGCAGCAGTGCCTTCGGATGCGTCCATGCTCTCTTGCGCGGGCTGCTCAACTGCCGGCGCGGTAGCGGCTTCTACTGCCGGTGCTGCGTCGGCTGTTTCCGGCGCGGCGCTGGCGCAAGCTCCTAAAAGCAAAGCGCCCAAAATGATCAAACCGCTGATTTTTATTTTCATAACAACCTCCAAGTTTTGCACAAGCATAAATGGAACTGTTGTTATGTTTTATATGATAATTATTAATTTATTGGCGTTTTACCGGCCATGCTCCCGCTATTTTATAGAGCTGATCGGGAGCGATTTGCACCAGCAGCGTACCGAAAAAAACAATCAGCATGGCCGCGCTCTGCAACGGTGAGAGCGTCTCGTGTAAAGCGAAGAAAGCGATCATGGCCGTGAAAAATGGAGATAAATTCAGGATCATATTCACCTGGATGGCTTTCAAGTGCATGATGGCCTGGTTGTATAGAATATAACCCAACAGCGTATTGACCAGGATCATCCAAAGCAGGATTCCCCCGGCTTGCGGGGATATAACCGGTATTCCTTCCACAGCCAGCCCCAGGATCAAAGTAACGCCGCCTCCAAAGAGTAAAGGAAAAGCGGTTTGCGCCAGAAAATGGACCTGGCGGTCGCGCGCCATGGAACGCCCCAACGTGGTATACCCGGCAAATCCGAGAATGCCGATCGCCAGCACGAAAAATCCCGGATCGCTGACCGGGATCTGCTGCGGATAAAAATATAAAGCGGTTCCTGCCAGCGCGATGACAATGCCGCAGACCTGTAAAATACACGGTATCTCGCGCAGCCAGGTGATCCCCATGATCAAAACCAGCGGCGTGACAAAACTCGTTAGAAACGAGACCGTTGTGGATGGCAGGCTTTGCAGGGCAAAATAGGTGCAGCCGTTGCCGATTGAAAAAGACAGCACGCCCAGAGCGCATAATTTGAGCCAATGCCCTTTAAGCGTGGAAAAATCAAATTTGCTGTATTTCAGGTAAATTACCAGGAACAATCCCGCGGTGAAGAAACGCAATCCGCCCAGGCTGATCGGCCCGATCTCCCGCACCAGGATGCGCGCCAGCACATAC
>ENA-UOYA01004767-UOYA01004767.1-activated-sludge-metagenome-genome-assembly--contig:-NODE-4767-length-11124-cov-8.167314_pt1 | contig 11124 bp, 14 predicted proteins | sample MGYA00238163_ERZ764804 | MGnify/ENA primary metagenome ERZ764804 (study PRJEB28919, sample SAMN05720223) | activated sludge metagenome | isolation source: Anaerobic digester | place: Hong Kong...
TCCTTTTGGCATTTCAACAAAAAATCCAGTTTTTATTAGTTTTATATCATTTGGATACACTATAGCATCATGATTTGCTCTAATATCAAAACCTGAATCTCCTTCATTTGCATATTTGAAATCATTAATACCATTGTTTACTATTTTTACAATATTGTTCATATATATACCACCCCTTATTTATTATTTTTAATTAATGTAACTTTTTCTCTATATCTCATAGAATATTTTGAATTTAGTGAACTTACAACATGATTACATATTTGATATAAAACAGCTCTTAATATTGCATTGTACAATATAACGCTGTATAATTTAAACAAAACGACTCCAACTATTACCAATAGGAATATATTCATAGAAATCTCCTTATAAATATAAATCAAATATCATTGCCAAAACAAAACCAACAACTACTATTAAAACTACTATTCCTATGTCTATAGTACATCATCTCTTATTCCTAAGAATACTGGCATTCTAGGCTTTTTATCACTACCTATTTCAAAGCATTTATATTTTATAGTAAGTCCTATTAGTTCTTCTCCTTCTTTCCAAAAATCCTCTCTTTGTTTCATTGTAAGTCCAGAACCAATATCAAATTCTATACCAGTTTCGATATCTTTACACATAAAGTATCCAACTGCGTTTATTTTTACTTTACCATCTTTAGATTGACTTTTTTTAGCTTTTCCAAACATATCTGAAGTAGATTCATTAAGATTTATTTCTAATGCACCATATCCAGTGATTATAGCATCTTTTTCTGTAAACTTTTTATATTTTATAAGTTCTTTTCTTGTTTTTGTTGCTCTTCCATTTTTATATGGTGAGTCAGGATTATTTAACATAACTCCTTCATATCCTTCTTCAACCCATTTAGAGTGAAGTTCTTCAAGTTGTTCATGAGTTGTTATTGGAATTTTTTCTACTAATACACAAAAATCAGGAAGTATTCCTTTATCAAATATTCTTTTTAATTTTGCGTATCTATTACAATGATCTTCTCCATTTATTATATCAAATATATAATATTTAAAATCAGGTTTACCAGTCTTTTTTCGTATTCCATCTGTCAATGATGCGAAGGTCTTACCTTTTATTATATCTCCTACTATCAATTCTCCATCAAATACTATGTCAGATGGCATTTCTTTAAATCTTGATTGAATGTATTCATTACTAAAAATTTTCCATGTTCTTGACATTGGTAGTGATTTAGCACATATACATCTCATTCCGTCTAATTTTTTACTAGCCCAATATGTAGCTTTTTTTGTAGCTAATAGATTTGGTATCTTTTCATATTCTATCGCTAACATTGGTTCTATTGGATTAAATTTTTCCAATACAACATCATATGCTTCATATTCTTTTTCAGTTATTATAGCATTCAGATTTCTGTCTAACCTCAACTTTTGATTATTCTTTATCATTTTATCAACTCCATTTTAATTAATAGTTTATAATATTTATATAGTTAATAGCATTAGGAAATGCTTTTATTATTTTATCAATAATTGACTGCTCTAATTCACATATCTTATGGTTTTGAGAATATAAAACAACTGTAACAGTAAGCCCTTTTGACAACTCATCAATTATATTATTTTCAAATAATTTTATAAAATTATTCTTATCAGTATTAAATAGCTCTTCATATTTTCTAGCAATCATATTAACATCTCCTATATAGTAATATTATTTAATATTCTCTTATATCTTTTTATATCTATTTTAGATCTATATCTATCCCATGTTAACACCTCTTTGTTATTATATTTTCTTTCTATGTTTGCTATATCATGAGCAGATGCAAGTTCATACAAATCTGTATCAGTTTTATAAGCATTATTTGATTTAAAAAATGTTCCAGCCATTCTTTTTGTATTTTTTTGCCTATAATATCTACGATACATTCCAGCCTTCTTTAACTTTTGTTTAATTGGATTTTCTTTTTTATTATACCATTCTTTTTTATAATAAAACATTTTAGCATTATTTTTTAGAATTGTAAAGATAATTTCACATATACTAAATGGATCGTCATATCTTTTATCTATTGAATATTTTCCTTTATTTATTAAAGAATCATGCTCTTTAATATATATTGGATATGATAAGGTTATTTTATATTCTTCTTTAATGATACTGTCATATATATTTTTTGTATTAACAGTTGATACAACTATATCAGAACAATTTATTATTTTATTATTATATTCTATATACATGTTTTTATAATTCATATTGCCAGCGTCATGTATATTATCTATGTATATTTTAGTCTTTTTATATGGCATATAATCAACCCCTTATCCAAAGAAATACTCCTCTATTGCATCTAAGACTACTAAATCACCTTTAAATTTGATTATTGATTTTTTTTCATTTATTACTTCAGCTATATTCATTCCAGAAGAGGCTACTTTTCTTTTGCATATATTTAATCTATCTTGGAAATCCTCATATGTAATGCCATATTTTGTACACAATTCTATTATTTCACTATCTGTTTCTTCTACCTTATACTCTGCTTCTTTAAACTCCTCTTCATTGAAGTCATTAAAGTTATTTTCCAAAATTGATTTGGCAACATTTTTTTGTTTAGATGATGAATCTGATATAGCAGTAAGCAATTTGAACATATCATATTCTGTTAAAGTCTCTTTGTTAAATATTCCAGCTTTCTTAAAATATATAGTCTTGCTTCTTTTCCATGTTTTAGGGTCGTATCCTAAGTTATATTGAAAGAAATATTCTGCATTTGCATATTGCCCTCTTATCATTGGAACTTTTGCTTTCCCTTTTTCTTTTTTCAATTAAATCAGCTCCTTTATTATAATTGTTTTTCTTTCTACTAAATCTTTATAAGAATATCCAATTAAATATTCATCGACTTCTTCCATTGTCCATATTTCTTTTATTTGTTTCGCTTTTGTTATGGTATTTATTAATGATTTATATGTACCATATGTGCTTTCTTTTTTTGTATTTCTTCTACTTGTAGTTTTTCCTACTCCAAAATGCTTATTAGTTCTAGCAACTAAGGCTTCTTTATTAGCCTTTTTTAATAATTCTTTTAGTTCTTTGAACGTACAAGTTCTTGCTAATACCACACTTTTAAATAACGAATCTTTCATTTTTCTCACATCTCCTTTTTTTTTATTATAAATAATTATAACTTATTTTTTTAAAAATTGCAAGAATTATTTATACATTTTTAAGAAAATGTGAGAAATATAAAAAATATCCTTTTTATTTACAAATTCTTACAGTTGTTTTATAACTTCCTCAGCTTGTTCTTTTGATTCAATATACACTGCTAATCTCATCTATTTATCATCTCATTTATCTTTTATATATAATTATAATATAAATAATTAAAATTAGCAAATAATTTTTCAAACTTTCCATAGATAAAATCGTTTTATTAGGGGGGTTTTTAGGGGGGGTTTTTATTCAGTTTTCTCGTCATTTCTTTATACCATTTAATAAAATTGTTTAAAAATAAAAAGACCAGTAAAAACTGGTCTATTTAATTACTTTGCCTCTGCAGCTTCTTTAGCTTTTCTTGCTTCAGCTTTTGCTTTGTACTCTCTTCTTTTTTCCATATTCTTTGTAGCAACTGCTATTATTGCACTTTGATTCTCTGCTCCTGAGTCCATTGGAACAGTTTCCATTATTCCTTTTCGCCAAGGCTTAGATACTCTAAATCTTGGAAGTAGTCCAGCTTTTCTTATAACAGGCTCTCCATTTTTAGGATTTCTAAATTCTCTTTGTGCTTCTTCAGTAACTATCATAGTCATAAATGTACTTATATTAGCTCCTCTATATCCTTCTATTATTAGATTCTTAAGAGCATCTGGCAATAGATTTAGAACTTGTCTTACTTGATCTTGATTTAGTACAACTTTTGTTTCCTTACTAAGATTAGCTATTTCTCTTACTACTGTTTGTGTGCTTGCTGTTAGTTTCTCATCGCATTTTGTTGAAAATTCTGATTTCATTATTAAATCTCTCCTTATGTTTTTTTGTTTTTGTTTTCTATAAAATAATTATATATTATTTTTATCATTCTGTCTACCAAGATTTTTATGTATTTAAAAATTTTTTATTTCTTATTCATTATTGCTATGTAATTTTATCTCATTTTTATCGTCTAGGCAACAAAAATTTTATAGCAACTTGATTTTTTCATATATATAATCAAATCCTTCACTTAAGTCAGGTAATTCTAACTGTGAAAACATTCTTATTGGAACTGAAATTGGCATATTAGACTCTAATGCTCTATCACATAATGTTTTTAAATCAGCTTCAACGAATATTCCAATTATTTTATATCCATTTTCCTTTAGTCTATTGATAATTTCTTTTCTTGATTTAATTGTTGTATTTGTATTATCTATTATTATATTATCTTTATTCTTAATATATGTTGATAAATATTTTTCGTGTCTTTCCCATACTTGTGGTTCTATCTTTGCATCAAATTTGACTCCAAAATCATTAATCCTTATATTATCTGCAGATAAAACAGACGCATTTAACATATTTAATATTTCATTTCTAACTGTAGTTTTGCCAGATCTAGCAGATCCAATTAGCATAATTGCTATTTTATCGTTTTTTATACTGTTTATTAAATCTGGAAAATTGTTATAAGATTCATAATTAAACACCACATTTTCTTTATGGAAAGTTTCAAAATCTAATAATATATCATTTAATTTTTCCAAATTAGGATTAGTATGAGCCATTATGTCAGCTTTTAATACATTTATAGTGTCTTCAACTATATCTAATCTTTTTAGATGCTTATATACTCCAATTCTATTTTTAGATGAGTATAACGACTGATGTTGTCCTATTATTTTAACAACAGATTCTATTGTTTTTGGACTTGCAATTTCTTGTAATATATTATAAGCAATTTCTGCTCCTACTAAATCATGTCCATAGTATATTATTTTATCTTTTTCTTCAATTCTTTTTTTACATATTGGTTTTCCAATGTCATGATATATCGCAGTTAGTAAAGCAAGATTTGTTTTTTCTTCTAATAAATTAGCAACAGTTGCTGAATGTTTATCAATGTTTTCGTAATGATACGGACTATCATGTTCAACGTTTAATGTTTCAAAATATGGAAAAATATTTCTTAAATCTTCTACATTTACAGTATTTCCTTCTCTTATGTAATCAAAATATTCTTTTACTTTACCTATCATATAATCAGCTCCTTATATTAATATATTATTATCTATTATATTATTCTACAATATAGCTGAAATGAACTACTGTTACATTACAATCTTTTAATTCATCTTTTATTATTTCTTTTACTATTTTCCAGTCTCCTCCAGCTTTTCCACAGCCTATTAATGGTAGCCCAATTCTTAATCCTTTATATCTTTCATTTATTTTTTTCATACATTTTCTTATTGCATTATATCTACTATTTTGTGTTTCATACTTATTACATTTACCCCAATAATTTTGAGTATATGCATTTATAACTTTAAATTTATAATTTTTAATATGCACTTCGTCAATATTTCCTAATGTATTGCATTTTGTTATACTATCTTGATAAGCAACTTCTGGAAAATTTTGTTTTAGTGTTAAAGCAATACCAGCTCCCATTTTTCTTTGACAATTACATCCATGAACAATGATATCAAAATTCTCATCTTTTGCTAATTTTATTAAATCTCCATTTATTTCAGTCATAGTATACTCCTTTTATTTATTTAATATATTTTATGTTAAAAATATAGTTTTATCAAATTATTTTTATAAACTTTCCATAAAAAAATCGTGAATTTAAGAGGGATTTCTCCCTCTATTTCCCAATAAATTTTACTTTTGTATCATATTCATTTTTCATAGTTTCTTTATCCCATATAAACCAGCAGAAACACATAGCAGAAGATGTTTCTTGTACTGAATCTCCTCTTAAATATGGAAGTCTATATGTAAATATATGAACTTCAGTTGGTGGAGTTACTTTATGTATTTTATCATATCTTTTTTGTCCTTCTAAGAATTGTATCTTCATTAGCATAGCAACCTTTTTTGTAGCCTTTCCTAATGCTTTTAATACAAACTCCTGACAATACTTAAATGGTGGATTAGTTACTATAATATCATATTTTTCATCATTACTTGATAACAGGAAATCTTCTTCTTGTATGCCATCTACTCTTGCAACTATATCTTTATTTATGATATTTGCGTTTGTATATTTTTCAAGCACTTTTGATATTGCCAATGTTCCACATGCAGGTTCTAATACTGTAGTGTCATTAAAATCAATTATTTTCATCAATTCTTTTGTTGCTATTTCTGGTGTTGAATAAAAATCCAAATCTTCTCTTTTTCTATTCGTCAGATTTGATGCTCCTAATGTTGCAAGACCTTTATCAGATGTTTTTAATGCCATATTACCCTCCTTGTATTTTATAGTTATCTACTATAATGTTTTTTTCAAATGTTAATGTTCCTTCTATGTATTCTAATGTTGTGTTTTTCTTTATTTGTTTATCATAATTTGAAAAAAATAATCCTTCTATTAATTTACTTTCAAAACAATTATTTTCTTCAAATTCTAATAAACAAAACTTATGTTTTTTAACTTGTTTAATATCTAATATCTTTATATTAAATAATCTAAATTTTGGTGGTTTGTTTCTTTGTCCAAATGGTGATAGTAAATGTAGTAAATCAGATAGTTCATCTGACATTAAGATATCATAATCATCACTATGTATATCAAATATAATATCTGAATTTTTTATCTTTTCAATATATATGCTATCTAAATATTCTTTTAAAGCTTCTATATTTTCATTATCTATAGATAATCCAGCAGCATAGGTATGTCCACCCATTCCAATATACTTTCCATTAAAACCTTTTAATATATTATATATGTTACAATGCTTACTTCTAGCAGAACCAGCATAGAAATTATTATATTTAGTGAAAACTATATTATCAACATTATATCTATTCAATATAAAGCTACTTAATAATCCAACAAGACTTTTATCAGCATCATTTATAATAAATATATTAACTCGATTTTCTTTGATTGTCAAGTTTAATAATTTTTTTTCTAATTCAGTTTGTAAATATTTTCTATTCTCATTATTCTCTTTCATATCTTTTAATATTGCCTTTGACTCATTTACTGATGATGCATATAAGTAGTCTTTGATCATAGTTTCTTTATAAAATCTACTAAGTGCATTAATCATAGGACATACTCCAAACCCAAAATCCATTTCTGTTATATGTTTTGTAGTGAAATTGTATATAGTGGACTCTAATAATAAATATAATTTATTATATTCTTTTTTTAAAAACATGACATCTTCTATATTATTTAAAATACGTAATGAATTTTTTACAAGTTTTCTATTTATAGATTCTTTATGTAATTCTACCATATCTCCTATAGTAGCAAATCCAGCTATTACTTCTATTGCTATATTATTATGATATTTTGAGAATACTAAATAACATAATCCAGCAGCACAAACATAAAAATCATCATTTTCTTGAAATTTATTATTAATATAATATATTTTTTCATAATCTGATATTTTATCATATTGTACAGTATGATGATCAAATACAAAACAATATTTATATTTTAATTTATCTATACAATATTCTAATTCTTTTTTATTTGTTATACCACAATCTGCTGTTATTAATATATCACAATTATAATCTTCTGTAATATTTTCTAATACATTATTATGTATTCCATAACCATCTTTTCTATTTCCAATTTTCCAATAATATGGTATATTTAATTTATCAAAAATGTTTGTTATTATCATTCCTGATGATATTCCATCATTATCAAAATCAGTATATATCAATATCTTATTATATTCTATTTCTTTATTTATTATTTTATCTAAAATAATATAAAACTCTTTATTATAGAATATAGGAATAAAATTATTATATATATCATCATATTCTTTAAGCTCTTTTATTTCTTTATCGAAATATTCTAACATAATTATCTCCTATATTTATTTTATTCGTTGAATTATTGGTTATTTATATTGTATCATATCATTATCCATTTTGTCAAGTTTAAAATAATATATCAACTTTATATTTAATATAAATAGAAAACACTATTTTATATTTTTGCATAAATTTTTTAGTAGACAAACTTGTAAAAATTGGATAATATATTAATATACTAAAAAATTATAAGGAGATGATTATATGCTTAAAAATGCTTTTATATTTTGTAATGGAAATGAAAGTATTATAAACAATGAATTTGCAACTAGTTTGAACACAGATAAAGATTATTATAAATATCTATTTTATTCTGATAATGAGTTTTATAAATTAGTTAATGTATTATATGAAAATAATGGTTATGAAATACAATATGTATCAGTTGGTGAGTATGGAGAATTATTAGGATTTTTCTCTGGAACTATAAGTCGTGGAACAAAACAAATATATGATGTATTTATATGTAAATTTATATCAAATAATACAGCTGAAAATCAAATTATATTTAAAACTGATTTATATAATTTCTTTAATATGCTTTTAAATAAAACTGATATAAACTTTGTTATAGTAACAACAGCATCTTGTAATTATAGAATGAAAAAAATATTGAATAATTTATGTATATTACATAATGGAAGAATAGTAGGAACAGAATATGGAACAGTTGTTAAAGATAATGTATTATCCGATAGATTAATATATCAGTTTTATACAAAAGATTTTCTTGAAAAATATAATGCTAACATAATAAAGTTAAACGAATCTAATATTAAAGATATCATGGAGTAATAAATGACTATTAAACCTCTTTTAAAAAATGAATTATTGGTGAATGTTAAAAGAATTAAAAATGGAAACTATGAAATTGGTATAATAAGACATGATAAACAATCTGCTTTAGGAAGATTATCTTGGTTAAATTTAAATTATAACAATGAATTTTTATTGCCTTCATATTTTCATAGAGATGAAGCTGAATTAGTTGGATTACAAATTGCAATTCTATTATGTAATAAAAATAAGTCATATGACTCTATTTTTGTAGACAAAAGTAGAATTACATCGTATAATATAAAAAGTCGTGAAATTATCGAAAAGGCAAAGAAGTATATAACAACTAATAAAGGAAATATAAAAATATTAGATATAAAGAATAAATTCTTATAGAGGAGGTAAATATGTTTGATTTAATAAGTAACGTGAAAGTATATGAACTTAAAGAGTCTTTGATAGCAGCAGGATATCCAATGAAAATATTTCCTGATATAGATATGGGAGATTATAAATTTTCTGAAGATGATTTGTCTGTCCTTAATAAAGACACAATTTTAACTATGGAAAGTTTAAAAAAACTTAAAGAACGATCTAAAGCATTAGGTGGAACTAATATTGGAGAAGGTCATGATAATTTCTTATGTGGTATAAGAGTAGCTTTTGATTTAAAATATCCACAATATTTAAGCCCTGAGCTACAAAGATATCATTTTATTGATATAGTAAGTAGTTCAAGTAAGATGCATAGATTAACTAAAATGGAAGTAAAAAAATGTGTCAATGAACATGTAGATCAAGTAGTAATTAAAAATCTGCAATCTCATATAGATGAATACAATAAAAATCCTACTCATGAAAGATTTATGAAAGTAATTTCAAATTGTCCACTTGGATTATATCTATTTATGAGGCTTAATACAAATTATAGACAATTAAAAACTGTATATAATCAAAGGTGTAGTCATAAGCTACCTGAATGGAGACAAATATGTGCATGGATAGAAACATTACCATTGTTTGTAGAATTAACAAAAATTAAAAGAAAGTTTACTGATGAAAATGGAAAATTACTAAATCTCTAAACTTTCCATAAATAAAACTGCGAATATTATATGAAAAGAAATTAGTAGACTTTATGACAAAAATTGGATATAATAATTTTACAATTTTGAAAAAATAATATTCGCTGAAAAATTTTAGTTGAATATATGAAATAATTTTGATATAATATTTGTATAATGCGGAAAGCAAGTAAATTATAAACTGATAAAATTTCAGTTGAAAAGTTGAAAAATTTCTGATATAATATTTGTACAACTGATAAAGAAACAATTAAACTAATAAGATTGTTACATACTTAGAATGTAGTTAAGTCATATTGCTTATAAGAATAGATGATTTCTACTCTAATCTGATAATAATCTTATAATTAGAATAAAGTAGACTAATGGTTTCTATTAGATTACTGCAGAATGCTAATAGTGTTAGCATTAGTTTCTAGGTTATTCTATAAGTTTAATTATCAACTTAAACTAAATCTCATACAGCAATCTAACAGTTGAATTAATTTTATTGCAAATTAAAATAATATTTGAGATTTGTAAATAAAACTCAACCAGCAACTAAAAAAATTAAACAAAATTAAAGTATTGATTAATAATCGACAAATTAGATATAATTGAATCTTGAGTTTAAAACTGACATAGCACATAGTAAGGTGCAAACAGCAAAAAGAATATAATTCTATGGTAAATTACAAAAGAACGTTCAAGAAAGAAAATGGAAGTATCTATTTATGAGATACAAATTAATAGCTTGTTGGATGGTTGGCTATTAAACTTTAATAATGTCTGGTTTGTGTAATGCGAGCACTTGTCTGTCGAATAGGTAGCGAGAGATTGAAACTCTCATAGTACGCCATATACGATAGTAAAACTCTTATATTGCAATACCAGATTTAACTGTGATCGAACATTAGATTGTTGAGTGCACTAATGTCAATAACTTAAAATTAATAGGTGATTTTGTAATACGGTAGAGGAATTAAGCTTTACGCCCACTAGTGCAATAAACTCAGTGGTTTTGTTCACCTTTTTAAACATAATTACATTAAAACAAATATTGTTTTATGAAAATTATGCTGAACTGTAAGATCTAACAAGACGAGTCGCTCTCTAATGTTAGGCAGGAAATTGTTTCCTATTCAATAAAAAATAGGCGTACTGGTAACAGTAGTGGATTTGCTCGTAGAGAGCACGAGCAAGGTAATCAAAAGAAAGCTTATTTAAT
>ENA-UOYA01004768-UOYA01004768.1-activated-sludge-metagenome-genome-assembly--contig:-NODE-4768-length-11123-cov-5.879021_pt1 | contig 11123 bp, 9 predicted proteins | sample MGYA00238163_ERZ764804 | MGnify/ENA primary metagenome ERZ764804 (study PRJEB28919, sample SAMN05720223) | activated sludge metagenome | isolation source: Anaerobic digester | place: Hong Kong...
AAAAATTTTTCTATAAAACAAAACTATTAAATTTAATGTATTTAGAATCCAATACTCCATTTTTATTTTCTTATGATTGTGATGCTCTATTTCCTTATCAACAAATAGAAAAATGTATAAAATTATTAAGAGATAATGTTTACGATGCTTGTTTTCCATTTAAAGATATTGTCGTCCAAGTCCCTAGAGATTTTTATAAAATATTATATGAAACTTTAGACTTAAAAAAAATTAAAAAACCAAATAATATAAAAGATGAAGAATGGAAAAATGATTTTCAATTTGAAGGATTAGCTTTAGCATTAACGAGAAATATGATTTTAAAAATGGGGTTTGAAAATGAAAATTTTAAATCCTGGGGACCTGAAGATAGTGAGAGAATTTATAGAATAAAGTTTATGAGAGGAAAGATAGGTAAGGTACTTGGGTGTGGATATCATATTAATCATTTTAGAGGTTTAAATAGTACTAATAAAAATGTTCATTATGATAATAATAAAAAAGAATTTGAGAAAATAAAATTATTTAAAACTAAATCAACTTTAATTGATTATCTAGAATCATTTTCTTGGTATAAAGATTTAAAAATTAAATTTAAAAACTCTAAAGAAATTAAAAAAATTGAAATTAAAAAAGAATCTATAGTACAACAGCAAGAAGATAATAGATTAAATTTTTTAGATAAAATTACTTTTATTATACCTTTTCATTATGATACAGATGATAGAATTGAGAATTCTAATTTATCATTAAATTACTTATATAGAAATGTTAATGCAAACATTATTATAGGCGAGATGGGGTATGAATCATATTTTCAATATGAATTACATAAAGATAAAAATAATTTTGAATATAAGTTTTATGATGAACCTATTTTTTCTAAAACGAAATTAATTAATAGTCTAGTAAAAGAAGTAAATACTGAGTTTTTTTGTCTACATGATGTTGATATTTTTTTAACATTGGAACAATTAGATGAATTAAAATCTCATGCTAATCATAGTTTAATTGATGTTATTATTCCTTATAATGGATTATATTTAGAAATCCCTAGAAAGTTTAAAGATAAAATAAAAACTATAAAAAATATTAAGGAATTAGATCATTACTGTTCTTATAGATTTTTAAAAGAACACTATATTGGAACTGGGGCGTGTGTCGTTTTTAGAAGAGACTCCTTCATAGATTGTGGTATGATGAATCAATTTTTCAAAAAATGGGGATTGGAAGATGACGAAATAATTCATAGGATGTTTACTTTAGGTAAGAATATTTTAAGAATGAACTATAGTGATCCAATACATCATTTAATACATGATGTTAATAATAATGATTTTGGATATATGGAGCATGATTTAACAGAAATTCAAAAAAATGAATATAATAAAATTAAAATGATGGATTATGGTAGTACTAAAATATATGCAAATAAGTTATTTAAAGAAAATATTTAGAAAGGATCATTTATGGATCCATTTAAATTTAAGAAAAAATTAGATACAGTTGGCCCAGGTTTTTGCTTAGCTAAATGGGAGCAAGTAACTTTACATTTACATAATGGAACAACGCATAGTTGCTATCATCCTAGGGTTCATGCAATTCCATTAAATGAGTTAAAAAATAATCCTTCAGCAATTCATAATACTTTTTACAAAAAACTTCAAAGAAAAGAAATGCTTGAAGGAGGAAGACCCGAAGAATGTTCTTTTTGTTGGAATATTGAAGATTCCTCTAATGAATGTTATAGTGATAGATTGTATAAGAGTTCCACTTTGGCTCCAGAGAATTTTGAAAAAATAAAAAATTTAGATTGGAAAGGGGATTATAATCCGGCTTATGTTGAAGTTTCTTTTAATAATCTATGTAATATGGCTTGCTGTTACTGTAGTCCTATTGTTTCATCAAGATATATGGAAGAAATAAAAAAATATGGGGGATACTATATTACTATTAATAATTATCCGCATGCAATATTGCATGACTTAAAAATTCATGGGGATAAACTTCCTATAGATAAAAATAAACATAATCCATATATTGAAGCATTTTGGAAATGGTTTCCTGAATTATATAAAACATTAAAAAATTTTAGAATTACTGGCGGGGAGCCATTAATTAATAAGAACACTTATTTAGTCTTAGATAAAATATTAGAAAATCCTAAAGAAGATTTACAGCTTTCTATTAATAGTAATTTATCAATACCTGAATCGTATTTTACTATATTTTTAAAATATTTAGATAAAATACAAGATTCTGTTCTTAAAGATAATTTTATCTTATATACAAGTTTAGAATCAACTGCAAAGCAAGCAGAATATGTAAGGTATGGTTTAGATTATAATAAATGGCTAAAGTATGTTAATAAATTAATTGATGAATATGATATTAAGATTTCTATAATGTGTACTTATAATGCTTTATCTGTTTCTTCATTTTTAGATTTTCTAAAACTAGTTAAAAAATTTAAAATTAGAAAACCAAGTAAATTTTTTGTTGATGTTCCTTACTTAGAACTCCCTAAATTTATGAGTGTATTAGTTTTAGATAAAGAATTTTTTATTCCAAAATTAAATGAGCAAGTAGATTTTGTTTTAAATAATGATATATTTACTCTTGATGAAAAAAATAGAATAAAACAAATAAGTGATTTTTATAATCATTTTCATAATAATTTAAACGAGCAAGAATTGAAAGATTTAAAGAAATCCTTTTATTCATTTTTTAAAGAATATGATAAAAGACGAAATTTAAATTTCTTAGAGATTTTTCCAGAATATGAAAGTTTTTGGAAACAATGTGGAGTTATAAGTAATGGATAATTTATTGACAATGGAAGAAAAAAATAAATTATTTAGTAAGGATAATAAAACATTTTGTGTGTTCCCTTTTTTACATTTATATGTTTCTTCATCTGGTGATGTTCTTTTATGTTGTGTATTTTCTAATCATAACGAGTTTCAAGAAAAATTAGGAAATATAAATGACAATAGTATAGAAGAGATTTTAAATGGGGAACAATATAAAGAAATTAGAAGAAAAATGATTAATGGTGAATTAATCAAAGGGTGTGAATACTGTTATAACTATGAGAAAAGTTCTGATCAAAGTATTCGTAATTCTTCCAATATTCGATTTAATGAAACATTTTTAAATGAAATACAATGCCATCATAATGGAAGTTTGGATAAAATTATAATAAAATATATCGATATTAGATTTTCTAATATTTGTAATTTAAAATGTAGAACCTGTTGCTCTTATTCCTCTTCTTCTTGGTTTTCTGATTCAAAAAAATTAGGAATAACTCCAATTCAAAACTCCCCTATAATAAGAGCATCGAAAGATAATGCAACTTTTTTATCTCTTTTAAAACTTTTTAATAAAGATGTTTGTGAAATTTATTTTGCTGGTGGTGAACCATTGATAATGGAAGAGCATTATCAAATATTGAATCGTTTAATAGAATCTGAAAATACGGAATTAAGAATTAGATACAATACGAATTTTTCTACTTTAAAATATAAAAATTATAAAATATTAGAGTTATGGAAAAAATTCAAAAATGTTATTTTATGCGTTTCTTTGGACGGTATGGAAAAACGCGGAGAATTACTTCGTAGTGGATTAAAATGGGATCAAGTAATTGAAAATAGAATCTCATTAATGAGAGAATGCCCTCATGTAAATTTTATATTGAATCCGACTGTATCAATAATGAATGTTTTTCATATTCCAGATTTTTATTATAATTGGATCGAAAAAGGATTTCTAATTCCAGGTAATATGCATTTTAATATTCTTCAAGTTTCGGATTTTTATTCTATACAATGTTTACCAAAAAAATTAAAAGAAAAAGTAGAAAAATTATATTATCAAGTATTTTGCATAAAAGAAGATAGGAAATATTGGTATGATCAAGTAATAGAGTACATGAATCATGAAGATAAAAGTGAACTTCTACCAAACTTTCTACATTACACGAAGCGTTTAGATTTAATTAGAAAAGAAAATTTTTTTTCAACGTTTCCAGAGTTAAAAGAAATACAAAATGATAATCAATTTGAGAAATAAATTTTGTAAAAAATCATTTAAAAAAGATTGAATGGTAATATATCATTTTGTTGATTAGATTATTTAAAAAATGAGAAAAAGATAATTGATAATAATTATATAGTGATAAAAAAATTTTTAGAGATTTTTCCAGAATACGAAAAGTTTTGAAAATAGTGTTTATATAAATAGGAGAAAGTTATTGTTTACTTTTGGGATAGATAGACCCCCTATTGGATTACATTTTTATAATCCATTATTTTTTTATAATAATAAATTATTTGAGAACATTGAACTAATAAAAAATCAAAATTATGTTTATCTTATTCAACTGAGAGCTTGTGACAGATTAGATGAAAATTTTGAATTATATAATAATTTACCAGAAAAAGTATTATTTGATGTGAAAAAAGGTAACTGTGTTGTTTTATTTGAGTATTTATTTGAAGGATTTAGAACTATTCAAGGTATTCATGTAAAAACAATTATTAAAAATTTTATTGATAAATTTAATTTTCCAGCTAATAAAATTTATTATATTGATTCTAATAATCTAAATAATAATATAGATATACCTTGTACTTGTCTTTCATTTAGATTTTTATTTGAACATTATGAAAGTGGGTTGTCGGATAATGAAATAAAAGAAATTTACGATAAATATAATAAATATGAGAAAAGAGAATATAAATTTAGTTGTCTTAATAGAATTCATAAACCATTTCGATTTTATTTACTTTATCTATTAAAAGATATTTGCAAAAATAATGATGTTATTTATTCATATCAGGCATTAGATTATAATAACAATATAGTTAAAATAGATGAATTGTATCAAAATGAATTGAAGTGGTATATTGGCGATATTAATTCGTCAGAATTTATAAAATTAAACAATTCAATGCCTTGGAATATAGACAATTATATATCATGTGTAGAAACAAAATATGAATTTTATACAAATTCATATTTTCATGTTGTTGTTGAAACTCTTATAGGAAACGATTCTATATTCTTTTCTGAAAAAACATTCAAACCTATTAAAATGATGCAACCTTTTATTTTGGTTTCATGCCCGCATTCATTAAATGTTTTAAAAGAAGAAGGTTATGAAACTTTTCCAGAATTATTTAATGAAGAATATGATTTAATTGAAGATAATAAGGAAAGAATAGAATTTATTTCAAATGAAATAAAAAGAGTTTATCATATGAGTCATGATGAATTAACAAAAAAATTATATTTAATAAAAGATAAATTAGTGCATAATGCTGTTTTATTTAGAGAAAGAAATAAAAATTTGGGTGAAAGATTATACAAAGTTCTGCGGGAGAATATATCATGGTAAAGAATTTAATTTATATAGGTTATGATAATTATGATGAACTTAATAATAAAATATTAATTCCAAATGGGTTTTCATCTTTAGAAGAATATCAAAATTTAAGTTATCAAAAAGATAATTTTGGTGATATTTTTTCTTGCTATCATTGGAATTATTCTGAAGAAATATTTATAAGAAAGAACATTAAAAATATTTCGGAAGATGATAAATATATTTATCCTTTTCAATTTTTGTTTGGTACGAAATTTTCACAATATAATCCTTCCGAACTATTTTTTCAAATTCCAAATAATGTTTTAAATGATCTAAAAAATAAACGTGCTGTTTTATTACTCGATGTTAGTTTTGAAGGATTTTCGACATTTGATAGTATAAACCTTTTTAAGAAATTCAATCAGATAATTGATTATTATTCATTACCTAAAAAATCTATATTTTTATTAAATGGTAATTTTAAAAATGAGAAGATAAATATAAATCATCTTAGAATTAGTCTTTGGGAGTCATTACACTCTTCCAATATATCAAATTTTCAATTAGATCAAATAAAAAATAATATAAAAAATAAAGAAATAAAAAAATTCAAATGTAGTTGTTTAAATAGACTTAATCGTAATCATAGATCATATCTAGCATATTTACTATATGATGATATAATTAAACATGGTAATTGTATATATACAATGTCTAATGATTTTAAAAATAGGATTTATATCAAAGATGGGAATCAGGACAAAATTAATGAAATTTCTAATAGCTTACCTTGGAAATATGATATTGATAATTCAAATATTTATGATCCAAGTTTAAATTGGGATATTAACATTGATATTCATTTGAATTCATATTTTCATATCATTACTGAAACTCTCGTTGAAGAAAATTCTATATTCTTTTCTGAAAAAACATTCAAACCTATTAAAATGATGCAACCTTTTATATTGGTTTCATCATGTGGTTCATTAAATAAATTAAAAGAATTTGGTTATCAAACTTTTCCAGAATTATTTAATGAAGAATATGATTTAATTGAAGATACTAACAAAAGAATAGAATTTATTTCAAATGAAATAAAAAGAGTTTATAGTTTTTCAAAAGAAGAGCTATCTGAAATATTATTTAATATGGTTGATAAGTTAGAATTTAATTCTGTATTATATAAAAAAAGAGGGCAGATTAATGTTTTAAAAACTATATTAGAAGAAATTAAATCAAAATGGGATTAAAAAGACCTAATTTTAATAACAATAAAAATGGAATATTATATGAAACTAATAACATTCGCACATGAAAACAATGGAATGTGGCCAAATTCTTATTTAGCTGAAAAAATAGCCACTTTAAATTACCTAAAAAATGGGTTTAATGAAAACGAGATAATTAATTTTAGAAATGAGGATATAAAAGATTTAATAGAGAAATATCCAGAAATACATTCTTTTGAATTTGGAAGTAGATATTTTGGATATTTGTGGAAACCATATTTAATACTAAGAATGTTTAAAGATGTAATTGATAATGATATTATTATATACAGTGATGTGGGGTCGATAGTGTCAGGTGATATTAAGAATTTTTTATATGAATATCTTATTAATGATAATAATGAATTTTTTTATTTTTATGATTTTTCTAAATTATTTTCACAATGCAAAAAAGATCTTTATAGACAACTTAATTTAAATTATAACGAATTTCATGAAAAATATACTATAACAACATTTTTTCTAGCTGTAAAAAAAACGAATAGAATGATTTTTCTTTTTCAAAAAATATTTGAAAATATGTCAAAATTAGAAAATATTGATTACATAAATAGAATTGAAAAAAATGATGAAAGATTTATATATTATATTCCTGATCAATCCATATTTACTTTGACATTATTGAAATTAGGGTTTGAAGATATCTATAAGAAAAATATGATTTTAGATCCTTTATTTTCAAAATTTAATATAAAACGTCATATACATGTCCCGAAACATCCGGGAATTATAACCTCATTTAATGATATTTTTAAGATATTAAATTTTAATGAGAATGAAAAAAATATAATAATGAAAATGTTGATTAATAATTAATAAAGTTAATCATACGCAATGTTCTAAAAAAGGAGATTTATAAAAATGAAACAATTAAATGTTGGAATAATTGGTTTGGGAAAACTTGGAAAACCTGTTTTTGAATTTTTTTCTGAAGAATTTCATAGACTAGATAATTACAAAAATTCAAAATTTTATGGATTTGATATTGTCAAAGAAAATAGAGAATCAGATCATTATATATTTTGTAATAGTATTGAAGAACTTTTTCGAAAAAATTTAAATATTATTTTTATAGCTGTTCCCACCCCTCATAATTTAGATTACGATGGATCAAAACCAACATCTTCCTTAACACCTAAAAATTTTGATATTAGTATTGTCAAAAATGTACTTAATGAAATAACAAAATATAAAAAGGAAAATCAAACTATTGTTCTAATTAGTACGGTTCTTCCTGGAACCACACGAGAAAGTTTTGGGGAAATTATTCCAGATTTAATTTATAATCCATATTTTATTGCAATGGGAACAGTTAAGGAAGATATGAGAAATCCAGAAATGATAGTTATTGGTATAAATAATAAAACAAATAGTGAGAATACAGAAAAATTAAACAGACTTCTATATTTTTATGATATACTGTATAATAAAGAAAAAAGAATTGTAGTTGGCACCTGGGAAGAAGCAGAGGCAATTAAAGTTTTTTATAATACATTCATATCAACCAAAATTTCATTCGTAAATATGATTTTAGATTTTTCGAAAAAAATTAAAAATTTGGATCCAAATTTCGTTTGTCAAGAATTGTCAAAATCTACATATAGATTAATAAGCGATATGTATATGAAACCTGGTATGGGGGATGGTGGACCATGTCATCCTAGAGACAATATTGCTTTAAGCTATCTTTCACAGAAATATGATATGAGTTATGATTTTTTTGGGTTTATAATGAAAATAAGAGAAGAGCAAGCAAAGAATGCCGCGAAACTATTAATATCTACATTAATAGAAAATAACTATGATAAAATAATAATTAATGGAAAATCCTACAAAGATAATGTAAATTTAATTGATGGTAGTTATTCAATTTTAATTGGAAATTATTGTAAAGAACTTGGGTATGAACCATTCTACATTGATAATAATACTCAAATTAAATTAGATCCAAAATTAAAATATGTGGTTCTACTTTCACATAAAAAACTATATTATGAATTTTCTAGGAATACAATTATTATTGATCCCTGGGAAGGATACAAAATTGAAAAGTTATGAATAAAGATTTTAAACAAAATAATAAATTTGAAGATATTAAAAATTTTTGGAATGAACGTCCATGTAATATTAAACATTCTAATTCTACGTTTGGAAGTAAAAAATATTTTAATGAAATTGAGGAAAGAAGATTCTTTGTAGAACCTCATATATTAGAATTTGCTCAATTTGAAAAATGGAATAATAAAAATGTTTTAGAAATAGGATGCGGGATAGGAACAGATACGATAAATTTTGCTAGGCACGGCGCGAATGTTACATCTATTGATTTGTCGGATAAATCAATAGAAATTGCTAAATATCGAGCTAAAATCTTTAACTTAGAAAATAAAATAAAATTTATAAATGGTAATGCAGAATGTTTAGAAGATCTAATTAATAATGAGAAAAAATTTGATTTAGTTTATTCTTTTGGAGTATTACATCATACTTTAAATCCTGAAAATATTCTAAAACAAATTTATAAATTTTCTAATTCAGAAACTGAAATTAAAATTATGGTTTATAATAAATATTCTTGGAAAGCACTTTGGATATTATTTAAATATGCAAAATTTAAGTTATGGAATATAAAGGATTATATACAAAAATATTCTGAAGCTCAAATTGGATGCCCTAGAACTTTAGTCTTCTCTAAAAAAGAATTAATTAAATTAATGGAAAAAAATAATTTCGAAATACAAGAAATTCAAATTAAACACATTTTTAAATATAAAATTGAGGATTATATAAATTATCGTTATGTAAAACCTTTGTATTTTCGTTATATTCCCAGTTTCTTATTTTCTTACTTAGAAAATAAATTTGGATGGCATTTATGTGTAAATATGAAAATTAAATCATAAAAAATGATTCCTTTATATTGTCTTCTTAGAGAATATTCAAATAATTATCTAGATAAAAAAGTAATTAGTTTCTCAGAAAATAATCAGTTATGTTTCGATTGGGTTAAAATTAATGAATTGTATTATGAGTTCATTCAAATTTGGAATTCTTTATTTAAAATAGATATATTCAAATTTAGATCATTAGTTAAAAATGAAATTGTATTACCTAGAATATTAAATTCCAATTTTGATAAAATATTTTATAATATTGAGGAATATCTAGAATATATTAAATATAATAAAAACCCATTTTTCTTATATTCTATAGATAATGATGATTATCTAATTAATGATTTTTCTGAGATAATTTTAGAATATTTAGAAAAAAATTTAGATTTAGTATTTTGGAATCATTGTGATTATTTAAACGATAAAAGAGAAATTAAATTTTATAATAATTTTGATTTAAAAAATAAAGATTGGTTTATTCATACTAACAACTTTGTTTTTAAGAATATACAAACTCCTTTAGTTCAACATTGGGAGATTCAACACAAATTTTTTCCTAATATGTTGTTAGAAAATAACTATAACGTAAAATATATTCCACAAATTCTTTCTTTAAAAAACAGTAATTTATCGGCGTACACAACTTGCATAAATTTGCATGATAATGAGATAAATGGACCTAAATTATTAATTATCAATAAAACTCAATTATTAAAAAAATATCAAAATTGTTTAAGTTTTCCTAAAAACTTTAATTTAATTCCTAATGTTTTTCAGGAAGATATAAGAAAAATGTTGGAAATATATAAAGTTCTTTTATAAAGGTATTTATTATATGTCTATCAAAATGGTTTATCATAATATAGATAATATACTTTGTAGAACAGATCTGTTGCATATTATTCACTATATAAATAAATTTTCTAAATCTAAAGATTTATTGTTAGTTGAAATTGGAACATTTCAAGGTAGATCAACATTTTTCTTTTCTAAATTTTTTAATCATGTAATTACTATAGATCCCTATGATAATGTTAATGCAGAAAGAGACTTTCTAGCGAATCTTGGAAAATTTAATAATATTTCAAAAATAAGAATGAAAAGTGAGGACGCTGTTAACTTATTTAATGATAATATAATTGACGTTTTATACATAGATGGAAATCATGATAAAGAGTTTATTACTAAAGATATTTTATTATGGTTACCTAAAATAAAAGAAAACGGATTTATTAGTGGGCATGATTATTATAAAAAAGAAGATGTATCTGACGAAGAAAAGAAAAAAGGATTTTATGTTGGAGATGTCTTTTATGTTGTAAATAAAATTTTAGGAACTCCAGATTATAAAGATAATTATATGAACTGGATATTTCAAAAAAAGAATATTAAGGAGAATATATATACTGATGATTAATATTGAAAAAATGTGGGAAAACGATGGTTTAAAAGAACATGTAAATACTAACAAACAAATGTTAATTGATTTTTATGATATGCAGATAAATGACTGCTTAAATTATAATATTCTAGATAATTATGAGAATGATCTAGTAATTACTA
>ENA-UOYA01004769-UOYA01004769.1-activated-sludge-metagenome-genome-assembly--contig:-NODE-4769-length-11119-cov-5.685647_pt1 | contig 11119 bp, 3 predicted proteins | sample MGYA00238163_ERZ764804 | MGnify/ENA primary metagenome ERZ764804 (study PRJEB28919, sample SAMN05720223) | activated sludge metagenome | isolation source: Anaerobic digester | place: Hong Kong...
CCGGTATAGTCAATTTCTTCAGCGTTATTCTTAAGCCGTTTGTTATTTTGCTTACAGCTTCGACAAACGCGGTACTCAGATTGTTCAGGATAGACCCGGACGACAATGATAAGGCGGTTACCGAAGAAGAGATAAGGATGATGGTCGATGTCGGCTCGGAGAGCGGAAATATCGAAGACACCGAGAAGAAAATGATAGAGAATGTTTTCGAGTTCAACGACAAGGAAGTCTCCGAGATTATGACCCACCGCAAAAGAATCGTGTCACTTCCGATAGATTCTGAATATGAAGAAGTCATGAAAGTTGCAATGGATGAGAAATTCACAAGAATTCCGGTCTACCGCGACACGATTGACGATATTGTCGGAATACTCAATATCAAGGACCTTCTCGGTATAGAGGCTCCGGACACTGAACGCCCGTTCATTCTCGCGAATATTATCAGAGATCCGCTTGTGGTTCACGAGACCCGCAAGATATCATCGCTGTTCGGCGAGATGAAGACTTCCGGCATGCAGATGGCTGTAATTGTTGACGAGTACGGCGGAACGATGGGTATATGCACTATTGAAGACATGCTCGAAGAACTTGTCGGCAACATTACCGATGAGTACGATGATGAGGAACAGGAGCTTGTGAAACTGTCCAACGGAGATTACATTGTTGACGGAGACATGACTCTGAGCGATCTCGAAGATGTTATCGGAATAGAGCTGACAGACGATGAGTATGATACAATCGCCGGTCTTGTCATCTCACTGCTCGACCGTGTGCCTGAAGAACGCGAGAAACCTGTTGTTCACTACAAAAACATTGACATCAAGGTACTGAAGGTCGCCGAGAATGCGATTGCCAAGGTAATGATCCACAAGAACCCGGTTATAACTTCGGAAGACGGCGATAATGGCGAAGAAGCATCCAGAGAATAAATACGACCTTGTGCTGTACGATCTTGACGGAACGCTTCAGGATTCCGTTCCTTTGATTGTAGAGTCCTTCCACAAGGCGTACGAGCGTGTCTTCGGTCGCTGCGACAGAACCGATGCCGACCTGATGACCTACATCGGCAGGCCGCTTATGCAGACATTTGAGATGCATGACAGCGATACTGCCCGTAAACTTTTCGACGCGTACATCGACTATAACGAGACGGAGATGCGAAAGGGCGTAATCCGGCTGTTTCCGGGCGTCATGGACGAACTTGCCTGCCTTAACCGTGCCGGCGTAATGCAGGGCGTCGTCACATCGAAAAGGCGTGAGGCCGCAAAGATTACCATTGATCTGCTTGACATAGGTCAGTTTTTCGACACCGCGATTTACCGCGAGGACTGCGAGCTTGCAAAACCGCACGGAGAGCCTCTTGTTGCAGCTGCCTCAAGGCTGGGAATCAGCGATATGTCGCGTGTTCTTTACGTTGGCGATGCTGTTGCCGATATTCTCAGCGCCCACGACTGCGGGGCCGATATGGCGGCAGTCTCATGGACGCGTATGCCGCGGGCTGATCTGGACAGGCAGTCACCCGAATACTTCATCAGCGATATGAAAGAGCTTTCTTGCATTATCGGTGCAGGCGAATTATAATAATCAATGCTTTTTTGACAAAAATAATTAATTTAAGGCAGGTTCCTCAATTATGGCACAGACCAATATCAGACCGCAGAAGAGCAGCGCCCGCAAGGCAAAGTTCATTATAACCACAGCAATGGTTGTCATCATCTTATGCATTGTTTGCTGGTTCGTATACATAACAGGCATTCTTCCGAAGGTTCTGACGGGAATCTCCATAACAGAGACTGCGGCAGACGGTACATCCACGCAGTCTGTCGAGAATATCTCGGTACTTGAGGCCAACTTCAAGTTCAAAGAGGTATTCAGTTCTTTCTCGAATTATTACGGAGTTACCGAAGATAACCTTGACGAGACTGCATCAACTGATGCAACCACAGGTGAGGGCACGACTTACCGTGACATGATTTTCCAGGAGGCTGCGAATGAACTCATGAACTGCATCATGGTAAACCGTTCTGCTGTTGCAAACGGATTCATGGATTACTCACAGGCAGCGCGCTACGCCGAGCTCTCATCCGATCAGATCTCATCAATGGCAACGCTTTACGGCTATCAGACGGCAGACCAGTTCCTGTCTGCACAGTATGGCACAGGAATGACACTTCGCGATTACAAGAAGTTTATGACGCGTGAAGTTCTCACGAATGAATATGAGCAGTACATCAGACAGTTTACATATATGCCTGCAGCAGACGCGATTCAGGCCGAGTACGATGCCAACAGTTCAGAATATATTCAGGCTGATTTCAACTATTATTTTGTAACGGCGGCAACCGATGATTCAGGCAACGTAACCGGTCTTGACGATGCAAAGGCTCAGGCTCAGGCTATCGCCGACGCTTCAACGGATTCAGCAAGCTTCCGCCAGGCTGTTATGGATTATCTCACACAGTCCGGTGATGACACGGCGCTTGATTCTTTTGCGGACGACGCAGATCCGACTTTGTGCGAGAATTACACATCTTCATACACAGACAGCATGGCAGCAGGACTCACGGATTTTATTTTCGGTGATGACACAAAGGTCGGTGACACGATTGTTATTCCTTCTGACAACGGAGCTTATGTGGCAATCCTTAACGACCGCGGTACAGATGATTCAACAACAGTTGCTTACAGAATCCTTACTCTTGATAACAACACGACTCTTGATCTGACAACTGCAGATCAGGCCTCGATACAGGCAGACGCGGAGGCTCAGGTAGCGGCACTCATGCCGGCACCGGTTGATTCACTCGGCTTCTACAATCTGGTTAAAGCAAATTCGACCGATACAGACGCAATTATCGACGGCGGCTATAATTCAGGAATTACAATTGATAAGTTTACTTCTACGGATGACAACCAGCTCACATCTGATGTTGTTGCTGCAGGAGAATGGCTTTTCGATGCTTCAAGAGTGCAGGGTGACTACATGGTCTCGCTGTCTGAAGACAACAGCACCATCAGCGTCTATTATTTTGAAGGTTCGATGCCCGCATGGCAGAACACGGCGCGCAACAACCTTATCAATGCTTCGGTCAACACATGGTCTGACTCAATCAAGTCAACCAACCCGCAGTATACAATCAATAAGGGTCTTATCGAGAGACTTGCTTATTGATGATAAAGCAGCTGCCGGTTCAACGGATACCACGCTCAATCAAGCGGTTCCGGGCAGAAGATAATTTGCAGCTTGCGGCGCAGCCTTTGTGAGAAGGGCCGCGCCGTTTTTGTTTTTGGCAATCAGACGAATTCACGCCATACAGCGTTTTTCCTTCCGGGAAGTTTTACTATGAACTTAATCCGGCTTGTGTCACGGAAAGGGAAAAAGGGGTAGCCAAACTCCGGAAACGTGCTATAATTTCCCGTAGTTATTGGTCTGACAGTATTGCGGAATTTGTTTGTCCGGAAAGTACTGTTGACTTTATTTGAATTTCCTTGTATAATTCTTTACTGCGTCATAATGGGTTAGGGGTATTTTGCTCTTTTCTCTTGACGGGAGGCTGCTTTTATGCATTATAAATGCGCCTTCAACCGTAAGACTGCTTGGAACCGCAGGGTTCATAAGCTTTTTGTGAGGTGATTCGTTAAATATGGTCCATTCCGTTAAACAAGGCAAGACTGAACGCCAGTCTTATTCCAAGATCAACGAAGTAATTGAAGTACCAAACCTTATTGAGAATCAGAAGCAATCCTATCAGTGGTTTATTGATGAGGGTATGCAGCAGATTTTCGATGAAGTTTCTCCGATTACTGATGAGCAGGGTAAATATGAGATTTATTTTATTGATAAAATCTTTGACCCCGACAGCCCTTGTGATCCTTCGGGAAAGGAAGATAAAGCCAGGGACAAGAAGGAGAAGCCAAAGGGTACGGCGAAGATCTCCAAGTCTTATATTATCGATCAGTGCAAGAAGAACGACAGCAACTATGCTGCACGTCTCAGCATCAGAATCCGTCTTCGCAACAAGGTAGACAACAAAGTAACCGACGAGACAGCTTATGTCGGTGAATTTCCTATAATGACCGATCAGGGAACGTTTATTATAAACGGAGCTGAGCGTGTAGTAATCAACCAGATTGTAAGATCTCCGGGAGCTTACTACGGCGAGTCAAGATCAAAGATGGGCAACCGCCTTCTTTCAGCCGAGCTGATCCCGTACAGGGGTTCATGGATTCTCATCGAAGAGGATGAGAAGGAGACAAAGCTTACGGCCAAAGAGAAGCTTGCTCTTGGCGACAAGGCAACCGACGAGTCCGAAGAATACAACCTTATGTATATTGTCGTGGACAAGTCTCACAAGATTTCACTTTCTGTATTCCTGAGATGTCTCGGCCTGGTTACCGATGAAGATATCATCAATATGTTCGGTGATGAAGAGTGCCTGAGAAAGACGCTTGAGAAGGATGAGACAAAGGACGCTGAAGATCCGCAGGTCGCGGCTCTCGCAGAGTTCTTCAAGAAGATCCGCAACAATGAACCGTTCTCTGTCGATAATGCAAAGAGCATACTCAACAAGACATATTTTGATTCGCTCAGATATGATCTTGAGAGAGTCGGAATCTTCAAGGTAAACAAGAAGTTTGCCCTGTCCGCGAGAATTGTCGGTCACAAAATGGCTGAGAATATTACAACGGAAGACGGCGAGGTCATCGTCAAGAAGGGTACCGTTATTACGGCGGAAATCGCGAAGAAGATTGAAGACGCGGGCGTAAGCGTATGCACAATCTATCCGAAGAAGCTTGTAAAGGCTGCCGATGAAGATGATTTTGAAGAGATTCCTCTCAAGGTTATCGGCAACGGAAGAGTGGACGCGGATCTGTTCATAAGGAACAGCTTCCCCAAGAAGGAGCTTAAGGGCTTCGACATCAACAACACGCCTGTTAACGAGAAGGTAAGAGTTTCTGTTCTCCGCGAGATAATCGAGGATATAAGAGCCAACGCCGACAAGGCCGATTATGCCGCAAAGCTTGAGTCGGCTCTTGAAGAACGCAAGGCTGACCTCATGCCAAGGAACTTAACCATTGATGATATTTATGCTTTCGTTTCCTACTATATCGGACTCCACAGAGGCGTCGGCAAGATTGATAATATCGACCACCTCGGCAACCGTCGTGTAAGATCCGTAGGCGAGCTGCTTCAGAGCCAGCTTCGCACAGGTATTGCCCGTGTAGAGAAGAACACACGCGACAGAATCTCACAGATTTCAAGCAAAGAGGGCGAGGACATTACGGCCGGCAGTCTTGTCAACACAAGACCGCTCAGCGCGTCATTCAGAGAATTCTTCGGTTCATCACAGCTGTCTGCGTTTGCCGATCAGAACAATCCTCTGGCAGAGCTTACGAACAAGAGAAGACTTTCAGCTTTGGGCCCGGGCGGTATCTCAAGAGAGAGAGCTTCAATGGAAGTCCGAGATATCAACCCCACACACTACGGCCGTATGTGCACGATTGAGACACCGGAAGGTCAGAACATCGGCCTTATGACCTCACTTGCCATTTACGCGCGTATCAATAAGTACGGGTTCATCGAGACACCTTATCGCAGATTCGACAAGGATAATCTCGTTGTTACGGATGAAGTCAGATATATGGCAGCTGACGAAGAGGACGATTATAATATCGCCCAGGCAAATGAGCCTATTGACGACAGCGGTAAGTTTGAGAATGCAAAGATAGTCTGCCGTCATCTGGACCAGTTCCTCCAGCTTGATCCTGAGCAGGTCGATTACATGGATGTATCGCCGAAGCAGCTGGTATCCGTATCAACAAGCCTTATTCCGTTCCTCGGAAACGATGATGCCAACCGTGCGCTCATGGGTTCAAACATGCAGCGTCAGGCCGTGCCTCTCGTCAAGCCTGAAGCACCTATCATCGGTACAGGCATGGAGTATCGCGCTGCCAAGGATTCCGGAGTATGCGTCGTCGCTTCACATGAGGGCGTCGTATCGTTTGTAGGCGCGGATAAGATTGAGATTACTACAAAGGACGGAAGCGTAGACAGCTATCTGCTCGCGAAGTATCAGAGATCCAACCAGAGCACATGTATCAACCAGCGTCCTATCGTTGCAATCGGCGAGAAGATAAACGCGGGCGATACAATCGCGGACGGCCCTGCAACAGATAAGGGCGAGCTTGCTTTAGGAAGAAATGTACTTATCGGCTTTACCACATGGGAAGGCTATAACTACGAGGATGCTGTACTTGTCAATGAGAGAATCGTCAGAGACGATGTATATACTTCAATCCACATAGAAGAACATGAATGTGAGGCGCGTGAGACAAAGCTCGGTGCCGAGCAGATTACAAGAGAGGTTCCGAACGTCAGTGATGACGCGCTTTCCAACCTTGACGAGAACGGTATCATAATGGTCGGTGCCGAGGTCAAGGACGGAGATATCCTTGTAGGTAAGGTATCGCCGAAGGGAGAGACGGATCAGACCGCTGAAGAGAGACTGTACAAGGCAATTTTCGGTGAGAAGGCAAGAGAAGTTAAAGACACATCCAAGCGTGTTCCGCACGGCGGTTCCGGTGTAGTTGTCGATGTTGTTGTTTCCACAAAGGAGACCAACGGCAACCTTAAGAACGGCGTAAACAAGAGAGTTCGTGTTTATGTAGCCCAGAAGCGCAAGCTGTCTGTCGGAGACAAGATGGCAGGACGCCACGGAAACAAGGGTGTTGTATCGAGAGTTCTTCCTGAAGAGGATATGCCGTTCCTTCCGGATGGCACAACGCTTGATATCGTACTCAACCCGCTCGGCGTTCCTTCACGTATGAATATCGGACAGCTCCTCGAGGTTCACCTCGGAAGAGCAGCCAGAGCACTTAACTGGAAGATAGCAACGCCTGTTTTCGACGGCGCGAACGAGAATGATATTGCAGATGCCTTCAAGCTTGCAGGAATTGATTCTGACGGTAAGACTGTTCTTTACGACGGCCGTACCGGAGAACCGTTTGAGAACAGAGTTACGGTAGGCGTTATGTACTACCTGAAGCTCCACCACCTTGTAGATGATAAGATGCACGCGAGATCAACCGGACCTTACTCTCTGGTTACACAGCAGCCTTTGGGCGGTAAAGCCCAGTTCGGCGGACAGAGATTCGGAGAGATGGAAGTCTGGGCTCTTGAGGCTTACGGCGCGGCTCATACACTCAAGGAAATCCTTACCGTTAAGTCAGATGATATCGAAGGCCGTTCCAAGACCTATGATGCAATCATCCGCGGCAAGAACATACCTGAGCCTGGTATCCCGGAGTCATTCAACGTTCTTGTAAACGAACTTAAGGCTCTGGCTCTTGATGTCCGCACTTATACGGACAACAAGGAATATGTTGCCGAGAACAAAGAGTCATTCGAGTCTTATAACGAGATGGATGAGCGCACACGTGCTTCTCTTGACGGTGATGACGCAGCCATGTCATCAGATATCCTGAGCGATTGTTTCGTTGAGGCTGACGAGAACGGCAATATCAAGGAAGACGACGGTTTCTTTGATGCAGGTGAGGACGGAGATGAAGAAGACACCTGACGTGCTGTTCTGACTGACAAACATACAGGCTTTGCCGCTGACCCGCCGCTGTCCGGCGCGCCGGCGCGAATTGGAAGGAGACTTCAAATATATGAACGAGACAAATCATCTTACGAAAATCAGCATCCAGCTTGCCTCACCCGAGGTTATAAAGGGCTGGTCGCACGGCGAAGTTAAGAAGCCGGAGACGATTAATTACCGTACACAGAGACCGGAGGTTGACGGACTTTTCTGCGAGAAGATTTTCGGACCTACAAGATCATGGGAATGCCGCTGCGGCAAGTATAAGAAAATCAGATTTAAGGGAATGGTATGCGACAAGTGCGGAGTTGAAGTAACGAAGAACACTGTTCGTCGTGAAAGACTCGGACACATCGAGCTGGCCTGCCCGGTGTCACATATCTGGTATTTCAAGACACAGCCGTCGAAGATCGGCACGATTCTTGACCTTACAATCAAGCAGCTTGAGAACGTTCTCTATTACTCAAAGTACATAGTACTTGACCCGGGTAATGTTGAAGAGACCGGTCTTAACAAGATGGACATCATAACGGAAGACCAGTACAAGCAGGTTAGAACAAAGTGCGGGAAGAACAGCTTTGACGCAAGAATGGGCGCCGAGGCTATCAAGATCCTGCTTCAGGAAGTCGATGTCGATAAGATTATCGAAGAGCTGAGCGCAGAGAAGTCAGGTTCCATCAGCACGCAGAGAAGACTTAAGATTGACAAGAGACTTGAGATCTGTGAGTCATTCAAGGCATCAGGGAACAAGCCCGAGTGGATGATTCTTGACGTTATTCCTGTGCTTCCTCCTGAGCTTCGTCCTATGGTTCCGCTCGATGGCGGACGCTATGCGACATCAGATCTTAACGACCTTTACAGAAGAGTTATCGGAAGAAACAACCGTCTTAAGAAGCTCCTTGATCTCGGTGCGCCTGAGATTATCGTGAGAAACGAGAAGAGAATGGTTCAGGAGTCCGTCGATGCGCTTATCGATAACGGACGTCACGGAACGCCGGTAAAGGGTTCAACCTCTGCCACATCCAACAGACAGCTCAAGTCTTTGTCGGATATGCTCAAGGGTAAGCAGGGCCGATTCAGACAGAACCTTCTCGGCAAGCGTGTAGACTATTCAGGCCGTTCGGTTATTATCGTCGGTCCTGAGCTTAAGATGCACCAGTGCGGTCTACCTAAGGAGATGGCGCTTGAGCTGTTCAAGCCTTTTGTCATAAAGAAGCTCGTTGAGACCAACGAGAAACTTAATATCAAGACCGCGCGCAAGGAAGTTGATACAAGAGCTCCTGAAGTCTGGGATATCCTTGAAGACATAATCAGAGATCATCCTGTTCTTCTTAACCGCGCGCCTACACTTCACAGACTTTCGATTCAGGCATTTGAGCCTGTACTTGTCGAAGGCCGCGCAATTAAGCTTCATCCGCTCGTATGCACAGGCTTCAACGCCGACTTCGACGGAGACCAGATGGCTGTACATGTACCGCTTTCCGCTGAAGCGCAGGCAGAGGCAAGATTCCTCATGCTTTCGACAAATAACCTCCTGAAGCCTCAGGACGGAAAGCCTGTCACAGTTCCTACACAGGATATGATTCTCGGCGGATACTATCTGACTTCGGAGATTCAGGGCGACAAGGGCGAGGGAATGGTATTCACGTCCATAGATGAGGCTATGATGGCTTATAACGAGCATCAGCTTACACTGCACGCGATGATCAAGATCCGTATTACCAGAGATATTAACGGCAAGTCTGAGACAGGTCTTGTAGAGTCAACACTCGGAAGATTTATTTTCAATGAGATTGTTCCTCAGGATCTTGGATTTGTCGACAGATCTGTTCCGGAGAACCACCTTAAGCTTGAGGTTGATTTTCCTAAGATTGCAGACCAGAAGGCAAAGGCCGAGTCAAGCCATGCAAAAGATGCAAAGCTTGAGTTCGCCATGGGCAAGAAGAAGCTTGAGAAGATTATTGCGAGATGTATCGCAGTACACGGACTTGAGAGAACTTCTGTTTTCCTCGATGACGTCAAGGCAATGGGCTACAAGTATTCAACAATCTCCGGTATCTCTATCGGTATCGAAGACATGATTATCCCTGACATCAAGGATAAGATGATTGCAGAGGGCGACGTTCAGGTTGAAGAAATCAATGAGGCTGCACAGGCAGGTTTCTACAGCGAGAAGGAGCGTCACGACGAAGTTGTCAAGGTTTGGGGTGATACGACAAACAATATCACACAGGCCCTCATGGACAACCTCGACATTTACAATCCTATTCGTATGATGGCTGATTCCGGAGCGCGTGGTTCAAACAACCAGATTAAGCAGCTTGCCGGAATGCGTGGACTTATGCAGGATACAACCGGTAACACCATTGAGATTCCTATCAAGTCAAACCTTCGTGAAGGCATGAACGTGCTCGAGTTCTTTATCTCATCGCACGGTGCCCGAAAAGCTCTTTCAGATACGGCGCTCAAGACGGCAGAATCCGGATATCTTACCAGAAGACTCGTTGATGTTGCACAGTCAGTCGTTGTAACCGAAGAAGACTGCGGTACTGATGACTTTACATGGGTCAAGGAGATTACAGAGGTATCCAACAACCATACCAATGTCATCAAGTCACTCTATGACAGGCTCTACGGCCGTTTCGCTGCCGAAGACATCAAGAACCTCCAGACAGGTGAGATTATCGTCAAGAGAAACGATCTTATTGACGCACTTAAGGCTGAAGATGTATGCAATTCAGTTGATAAGGCCAAGGAAGACGCGAGAGCTGCACGTGCGGCTGTACGCGAGACCGTTAAGATCAGCGGCGAGATGACTCCGGAGAAGATCGCCGAGAAGTCAGCCAAGGAAGAGGCAAAGCTCAGCGATGCAGAGACTGCAGGCAAGGTTCTTACCGAGCAGCAGATTGAAGACCTCGGCAAGATCAAGATCAGATCAGTATTTGACTGCCGCTCAAGACGCGGTGTCTGCACCAAGTGCTACGGCATCAACCTTGCGACAGGACGTCCTGTTGCAGTCGGTGAAGCTGTCGGTATCATTGCAGCTCAGTCAATCGGAGAGCCTGGTACACAGCTCACAATGAGAACGTTCCACTCAGGCGGTATCGCTGCTTCAGGTGAGGATATCACGCAAGGTCTCCCTCGTGTTACGGAGATTTTCGAAGCCAGAGATCCTAAGGGCCACGGTATCATATCGTCTGTTCCGGGTACTGTCAGAATTACAGAGAATGAGAAGAACAAGCAGAAGACTATCACGGTAACACCTACCTATGATGCTGACACTGCGCCGATTCTTGATGCAAAGGGCAATCCTATCGAGAAGATGGAATACAAGGTTCCTTCACATGCTACACTGACTGTTACAAACGGTCAGGTCATCGAAGCAGGAGACCAGATTATCGACGGTAAGATCGATCCTAAGGAGATTCTTAAGGTTAAGGATATCCGTGCCGTACAGAAGTACATCATCAGCGAGATTACCAAGGTCTACTACAGATCGGAAGAGCACACGTCTGAAC
>ENA-UOYA01004774-UOYA01004774.1-activated-sludge-metagenome-genome-assembly--contig:-NODE-4774-length-11114-cov-5.229768_pt1 | contig 11114 bp, 18 predicted proteins | sample MGYA00238163_ERZ764804 | MGnify/ENA primary metagenome ERZ764804 (study PRJEB28919, sample SAMN05720223) | activated sludge metagenome | isolation source: Anaerobic digester | place: Hong Kong...
TTAAATACGAAGGTTCTGTTGACGCTTCGAATGTAATGGTGGTTTGTAAAAAATGCAATAAACCCACCCGTGTCGGTATTTCGCGAAATGGCGACACGGTTGTTCGTGTCTGCAAAAAATGCGGAGGCTTGCTGGATTGATCCTTGGATCCGCAAATGGAGTTGCTGAATGAATGCATTAAAAGAAAAATATAGAAAAGATGTAACACCCGCGTTGATGAAAGAATTCGGGTTGACCAATGTGATGCAAGTGCCTGGTCTGAAGAAGATTATTGTCAATATCGGAATGGGCGAAGCATTGGACAATCCCAAAGCTTTGGAAGCTGCCAGCGGTGATTTGGTAAAAATTACCGGCCAGCGACCAGTGATTATCAAAGCCAAGAAAAGCATTGCGAATTTTAAATTACGTGAAGGCAGACAGATTGGCGTCAAAGTGACGTTGCGCGGTGAAAAGATGTGGGCGCTGCTTGACCGTCTGGTCAATATCGCGCTGCCCCGCGTGCGTGATTTCCGTGGCGTTTCAGAAAAATCGTTTGATGGTCGTGGCAATTATACGCTTGGACTGAAAGAACAACTGATTTTTCCCGAGATCGAATTTGATTCGATCGATAAGGTAAGAGGAATGGAATTGACTTTCGTAACCTCTGCACCCAATGATGAGCAGGCGTTATCTTTATTAAAGCATTTAGGAATGCCTTTTAGGAAGGTCTAACTATGGCAAAAACATGTATGGAATATCGGGAACTTCGCAGGAAATATCCCAATCAGGTTAGAAATCGCTGCAAGATTTGCGGAAGACCGCGAGGATATTTGCGTCGATTTGGTATCTGCCGGATTTGTTTTAGGGATCTGGCATTGAAAGGCAAAATTCCTGGTGTGACCAAGTCATCCTGGTAAACCGGACCGGAGGAAAAGATGAGTGTTAATGATCCAATTGCTGATATGCTGACCCGCATCCGGAATGGTGTAATGAGCAGCCAAACCGTGGTGGCAATGCCTAGCTCGAAGATCAAGATTGAAATCGCAAAAATCTTGAAAGAAGAGGGCTATATCGAGGACTATGAAGTTGCGGCGGGAATCAAACCCGCTCTACAGGTAGTCCGGTTAAAATTGAAATATGTGGGTGAACGACGTTCGAAACGTTCAGTAATTACCGGACTTGAGCGTGTTAGCCGACCGGGCCGCCGTGTCTACACCCCAAAGAAAGAAATCCCCTGGGTGCTATCGGGCATGGGAATTTCAATACTGTCGACTCCCAAGGGCATAATGACTGGTCAAAATGCCCGCAAGAATGGGGTTGGCGGTGAAATCCTTTGCAAGATTTGGTAGAACCCTGAAGAGAATGGAGGTATAGCACAGTGTCTCGAATAGGAAAACTACCCATTGTAATTCCCAATGGTGTGGATGTGGAATTGAATGGGTCCAAAGTAACGGTAAAAGGTCCGAAGGGAACCATGCAGCGTGAGTTTTCTTCTTTGATTACGATCAAGAAAGAAGAAAACCGCATTGTGATCACCCGCGATTCAGAAGAAAAAACGATCCGCGCTTTGCATGGGACAACCCGTGCGGTTTTGAACAACATGGTTACGGGTGTAAGCGCGGGTTTCGAACGAATCCTTGAGGTTGAAGGCGTCGGTTATAAAGCCGATATGGATGGCAAGAATCTGGTCCTGAGTGTCGGTTACTCTCACCCGGTTGTAGTGGAACCGCCAAATGGTATTGAATTCAACGTTGCTGAAAAGAACCGCCAGGTGATTATCAAAGGTATGGATAAAGAATCATTAGGGCAGATTGCTGCCGATATTCGCAAGATCCGCCCGCCCGAACCGTATAAAGGCAAGGGTATTCATTATCTGGGTGAAGTCATCCGCAGAAAAGCGGGAAAGAAAGCCGCTTAGTCGGAAAAACTGAAGCAGGAATTATATTATGGCAAAAGTATCTCGAAATGAAGCAAGATTGCACAGGCATCAAAGGGTTCGCAAGAATATCTTTGGTGTGGCAAATAAACCGCGTCTCTGTGTATTTCGCAGCTTGAATGATATCTACGCTCAGATTATCGATGATGAGAAGGGTATTACCTTGGCTTCATCATCCAGTATCGACCATGAGCTGAAAAGCCAGGTTCAAAAACTGAGCAAGACCGAGCAGGCTATCGCGGTCGGTAAGAATATTGCGGAGCGCGCTAAAGAAAAGAATATCACTGAGGTCGTTTTCGACCGCGGCGGTTACCAATACATCGGCCGTGTAAAAGCTCTTGCAGACGCTGCGAGAGAAGCAGGTCTTAAGTTCTAACTGCAGAGCGATATAAGAGGTAATGATGGAAAAAATGGCTTACCAGGCAGTCGAAAAAGAATATGATGAAAGAGTAGTGGATATCGCGCGTGTTGCGAAGGTAGTAAAAGGCGGACGCAAATTCCATTTCCGTGTAACGATCGTCGCTGGCGATAATAATGGAAATATTGGTCTGGGCGTTGGAAAAGCAGGCGCAGTGCCCGAAGCGATGGCGAAAGCTACACTGCAAGCCCATAAGAACATGCGCAAAGTTTCTTTGTCCGGAACAACCATTCCTCATGAAGTGGTTGCCAAGGTTGGTGGAGCCGAAGTGCTGTTGAAACCGGCTTCAATGGGTACCGGTGTAATCGCCGGTGGTGGCGTGCGTGCGGTTGTTGAAGCTGCCGGTGTACGGGATATTCTAACCAAGTCACTCGGCAGCTCGAACATGCTGAATGTTGTTAAAGCAACCTTCAAAGCGCTGGAACAGTTGCAATCTTCGCAAAAGATTGCTGAACTGCGCGGAAAACCCGTAAAAGAATTAGCGCCTTTCTGGGAACGGAGGAAAGATGGCTAAAAAAGAAAAAATGATCAGAATCACGCTGGTCCATAGCCCGATTGGAAATACAGAAACCCATAAGGCGACAGTGCGTGCATTAGGCCTGCACAAGATTGGCCAGACGGTTGAACAGAAAGATTCACCGACAGTTCGCGGTATGCTCTCTAAGGTGAATCACCTAGTCAAAGTTGAAGATGTTCAGGAATAGAAATGAAATTAAACGACTTGAAACCCAATGAGGGTGCAAAGAGAGATCGAAAACGTGTGAGCCGTGGTATTGCCGCCGGGCAAGGTAAAACTGCTGGTCGTGGTACCAAAGGTCAACACTCCCGCCAAGGCTTTGGTGGGCACTTGTACCACCAGGGTGGTAATCTGCCCTTCTACCGCCGGTTGCCATTCCTGCGTGGTGAGGGATTCAGCCCGATTAATCGGATCGAATACAATGAAGTTAACGTGGCAAGCCTTGAAAAATTTAAAGCTGGCACTGAAGTAACTCCAAAACTTCTGGCAGATAATAAAATGCTGCATAAAAATCAGAATCCGGTTGCCATTCTGGGAAACGGTGAATTGAAAAAAGCGTTAACCGTGCGGGCCCATCGCTTCACCGATGGCGCCAGGAAGAAAATTGAAGCCGCCGGTGGAAAAGCCGAGATCATTGAAAGCTAGGGTTTCTGGAAATAAGGAGAATCTAGGATGAAAAGATCAGCTTGGCGTTATTTGTGGACTTCCATTGATATACGGAAAAAACTGCTGATAACGCTTGCGTTGTTAGTCCTTTATCGTCTTGCTGCAAATATCCCGGTGCCTGGTATTAATCGGGAAGTGATCGCGAGCATTTTCCAACAGCAAAGCGCTGCCAGCAGTTTGCTGGGTGTGTTTGATATGCTTTCCGGCGGTACGCTTTCCAATTTCTCTATCTTGGCAATGGGTGTTTATCCCTATATTACCGCCCAAATCATTATCCAACTGTTGGTTCCGATCATCCCTTCATTGCAACGTCGAATGCAGGAAGACCCCAAAGAAGGGCGCCGGCTGATGGAAAAATGGACAATTCTTTTAACCATTCCCATGGGCACGTTATCCGCCTTGGGTCAAATTCAGCTTTTCCGCCAATTGACAACCAGCGGTTCCATCCTGAATTACACCTTTGGCTTTTCCAGCGGAAATGTTTTGCCTACTTTGACCACTGTGATCAGCATGGTTGGTGGTACGATGTTGGGTATTTGGTTGGGAGAGTTGATTTCGGAATATGGAATTCCCAATCAAGGTCTCTCACTGATCATTTTCTCCGGCATCGTTTCGCGCATTCCCAACAACATCTACAGCATCATCATTTCGGGTGAATCGGTGTTCTTCCTCCTGGCTTTGATCGCAATTGTCCTGGTGATGACCATCTTTGTGATCATTTTTGTTCAACAGGGCCGTCGCAATGTTCCGGTTCTATTCCCCGGCCGTCGCATCGGTAACCGCATGTCCATGCCCGTGAAGTCCAACTTACCGCTGATGATCAACCTGGCAGGTATGATCCCGCTCATCTTTGCACAGACAATTTTGTCGCTTCCCGGGATCATAGCGCAGTTCTTCATCAATTCAAAAACACAATGGTTGGCAAGTGTGGCGCTTTGGATGCAAAATACTTTCAATACCAGCAGCGTAACCTATATGGTTGTTTATTTCTTCTTCGTTCTGTTACTGACCTTCTTTTATACCGAAGTGTTATTTGAGCAGCAGAACTATGGAGAGAACCTGAAACGGCAGGGAGCGCAAATCCCGGGTGTTGTACGCGGAGCCCCCACCCAGAATTATTTGAACAAAGTCCAACGCAGGATTACTTTGGTTGGTGCGTTGTTCCTGGCTGTCGTGGCGACCATGCCGTACCTGTTTAGCTTCATCCTGCCTGCCAATATCGGGAAATCATTATTCCTGGTATCCGCCTCCGGTTTAATTATCGTGGTTGGCGTTGTTCGCGATACATTCAATATCATTGAGACCGAGTTGAAACTGCACGGTTACGATGAGAAACTGATTAAAGGCTGATTGAGTGTAATGGTACGCTTTTATGTCTTGTTAGGGCCGCCCGGTGCGGGAAAAGGAACTCAGGCCGCGATTATTGCGGAAAAGTGCGGTATCCCGCATATCTCATCCGGTAATATTTTCCGGGAGAACCTGGAAAAAAATACTGAATTGGGAAAACAAGCTCGCGTGTTTATGGAAAGAGGCGAACTGGTTCCGGATGACATCACGATCCGCATGGTTGAAGATCGGCTGCTGAAAAGTGATTGCGCTAATGGCGCTTTGCTCGACGGATTCCCGCGCACTCCTGCCCAAGCGGAAGCATTGGCTGTGTTTCTGGCTGACCATCAGGGCGAGATATTCTGTGTTCCATTCATCAATGTAGACTCTAACGAGTTGATTGATCGCTTGAGTGGGCGTTGGACATGTAAAGCGGAAGGTCATGTCTACCACAGTAAATACAATCCACCGAAAAATGAAGGTGTATGCGACCTGGATGGCTCGCCGTTATACCAAAGGAATGACGATAAACGCGAAACTGTTCAACAACGCATTGAAGTTTATTTCAAGCAAACCGCTCCGCTGATTGATTTTTATAAAGAAAAAGGCCTGTTGGTGGAAATCGACGGTGCCAAACCCATTGATGAAGTAACGCAAGCTGTTCTGAAAGTGGTTGCTTGCGAGGCTGAATAGATTTACGAGATGGCAATAATTGGTTATAATAAAAAATTTGCGGCTGCAGGATTATAGAAATAGGAGAAATAGAAATGAAAGTGTCACCATCAATCCGCAAAAGATGCGCTAAATGTAAAATTGTCAAGCGTAAAGGGATCCTTTACGTTATTTGTGATAATCCTAAACATAAACAGAGACAGGGATAAGAAACATGGCAAGAATTGAAGGTATTGACTTACCGCGTTCGAAGCGGATTGAGATAGGGCTGCAATATATTTATGGTATCGGCCCGGCTCGCGTCAAGGAAATCCTCGCGGCTACAAAAGTAAATCCTGATATTCGTGTGAACGATCTGACGGAAGCTGACGTCAGTGCTTTGCGCGACTATATCTCCAAGACTTACAAGGTCGAGGGCGATTTGCGTCGTGATGTTCAGATGAATATCAAGCGGCTGGTTGAAATTGGATGCTATCGGGGCCTGCGGCACCGCAGAAGCTTGCCTGTTCACGGACAGCGCACCCGCACCAATTCGCGCACCCGTAAGGGACCGAAGCGCACCGTTGCCGGTCGTGGTCGCCGCCGTGGTGCAACCAAGAAGTAGTCTTGAGTGTAGATTAGGACAAATATAGAGGAATTATGGCACAAAGTACAAAACCAGCCCGTAGGACTGCCGCAACAACCAAGAAAGTGCGCCGATCCGTATCGGCTGCGCAGGTTCATATTTTTGCGTCATTCAATAACACGATTATCACCGTTACCGACCAACAGGGAAATGTCATAACTTGGACCAGTTCTGGTTCAGTTGGCTTTAAAGGTTCCCGCAAGAGCACTCCCTTTGCGGCCCGCCTGGCAGCGGAAGAAGCAATTAAGAATGCAATGGCGATGGGTGTCTCCGAGATTGACGTGATCATCAAGGGCCCTGGCCCCGGTCGTGAATCTGCGATTAGAGCGATTCAGTCTAAAGGCTTGAAAATCAGATCGATTACCGATATCACCCCAGTTCCGCATAATGGCTGCCGGCCACCCAAGAAGCGCCGTGTATAGGATTCAGGAGAGAGATTAAAAATGGCACGATATATTGAACCAGTCTGCAAGTTATGCCGCAGAGAGAATGAAAAACTTTTCCTGAAAGGCGAACGGTGCTTTACCCAGAAGTGCGCATTTGAACGCAGAAGCTATGGCCCCGGTCAACATGGCCAGGCCAGCCAGGGCAGAGGCAAGCGCATGTCCGATTATAGCCGGCAATTGCGCGCGAAACAAAAAGCCCGCAGCGTCTATGGCGTTCTGGAAAAACAATTCCGCCGTTATTTTGGAATGGCTATCCGAACGCGTGGTATTACCGGTTTGATCATGCTTCAAATCTTGGAAGCCCGCCTGGATAATGTTATCTATCGCATGGGTTTGGCGCCCAATCGCGCGCAAGCCCGGCAGATGGTTTCGCACGGCCACTTCCTGGTGAATGGACGCAGAACGGATGTACCTTCCATGGTATTGAAAGCTGGTGATACCATCCAGGTTCGTGAAGAATCCAAGAAAAATGGTTTATTTAAAGATTTGGCGGAAACAGCTGAAAAAACAAATTGTGCATTGTGGCTGGAGCGTGACCTGAAAACATTGAGCGGCCGTGTATTAAGAATGCCGGATCGTGGAGAAATTGACGGAAATCTCAATGAGCAATTGGTCGTTGAGTACTATTCAAGGTAATCCGGTAATTAATAGATGAGGTTTATAACAGGAAGAGAGGGTGACTGTGGCTCAAAGTAGTATGGTTACACCGACACTTGAACGGGAAGCTGAAGCGCGTAATTACGCGAAGTTTATTATCAGCCCCTTGGAACGTGGATATGGTGTCACTTTGGGTAATTCGTTACGCAGAGTGTTGCTTTCCTCGTTGGAAGGCGCCGCAATTACTTCGATGCGGATTTCAGACACGCTGCACGAATTCAGTGACATTCCTGGCGTTCGCGAAGATGTGTTGCAGGTAATGCTTCAGGTCAAACAGATTCGCATCAATATGCATGAAGGCGAAGTGTCGCACATGCATTTGGATGTGAGCGGCGAAGGCGTAGTGACCGCTGCTGATATCCAAACCACTGCGGAAATCGAGATTATGAATCCCGAGCTGTATCTGTTTACTGTGGATGATCCCAAAACTCGTTTGTCAATCGATTTCTCAGTCGAACGCGGTCGCGGTTATCTGCCATCGGATGAAAGAGTTGGCGATCTCCCCATTGGTGAATTGCCTGTTGACGCCATTTTCAGCCCGGTAAAACGAGTCAACTTCGATGTGGGCAATGCTCGCGTCGGGCAGAGTACAAATTACGACCGTCTTGAATTGGAAATCTGGACAGACGGTACGACTTCGCCTGAGAAAACCCTTGCCCAGGCTGGCAAGATTTTGATCGAACAATTCCGCCTGATCGCGGGTGTGAAAGAAGAAATGCTGGATATCGTTGAAGAACGCGAGGAAACCTCGAAACAGATCAGCAGCGAAACTGCCGATATGCCTATTGAGAACCTCGATCTATCTGTCCGGGTTTTCAACTCTCTGAAACGCACCGGCGTTACGACTGTCGGAGATGTCATCGAGTTGTTGGATAAAGGCGAAGAAGCCGTGATGTCGATCAGGAATTTTGGAGAGAAAAGCCTGGATGAATTGCGCCAGAAGATGCAGGAAAAGGGCTTTTTGAAAGAAGAAAACGACGAAAGTGAAGTGGAGTAAGGTACAATGCGTCATCAAGTTTCAGGATATCAACTAAACCGGAATAAAGATCAGCGCATCGCCCTGCGGCGCACACTGATCAAACAATTGTTTGAAAACAACCGGATCCAGACCACCTCTGCGAAAGCCAAAGCGATTCGCGGCGATGCTGAAAAACTAATCACGTTGGCAAAGAATAGCGCCAAAGGCAGCGATTTGGATAAAGTCAATGCTCGCCGCTTGGCAGCTTCTTCATTGGCGGATGCTGGCACAGTCAAGAAATTGTTTGACGATGTTGCCCCTCGTTTTGAGAATCGCAACGGCGGTTACACCCGCATGATCAAGCTAGGACCTCGCGCCGGTGATTCGGCGGATATGGTTGTTTTGGAATTGGTCGAAGAGTAATCCTGCCGGAATTCCGGTTGGAATGGCACCTTACCAGGTTACAATAGCATACGACGGCACTGAATTCAAAGGATTTCAGCGCCAGCGAAGCGCACGCACGGTTCAATGCGATCTTGAAAACGCCCTAAAAAAATTGGGTTGGGCAGAGAGAACCATTACCTCTGCCGGAAGAACAGATACCGGTGTCCATGCTGAAGGGCAGGTGATCGCTTTTCAGCTTGAGTGGAGACACTCTACGGATGATTTGTTGAATGCATTGAACAAACATTTACCGAGGGATATTCGGGTGTTACGGGTGCAGTACGCAGAAGCTGACTTTCACCCGCGCTATAGCGCGTGCATGCGGAGATATCGATATCAGGTGTATTTCGGAGGTGTTGAAAATCCGCTGCTGGAACGGTTTTACTGGCGAGTTTGGCCGAAACCGAATTTAGAGTTGATGAATGAGTGCGCCAGGTTGTTCATCGGCAGGCATGATTTTCGGGTATATGGTAAACCGCCGAATTCCCGTTCCTCATCATTCCGCAATGTGCAAACGGCAAACTGGGATCTGACAGGGGATGGCTCCCAGGCATTATTTAGGATCAGTGCAGATGCATTCTTGTATCATATGGTCCGTCGTATTGTAAACGTGCTGGTGCGAGCTGGGCAAGGGCGTATCAGCCAAAACGAAATATGTGCAAGTTTGGAAAGACAATTGGAATTACCCGCGGGGATAGCGCCCGCCAAGGGTTTAATTTTAGAAGAAATAATTTATAAATAAATCGGAGTACGGATTGTGGAAAAGACATATGTGATAAAAGGTAAACCTGAAGCGAACTGGGTCTTGATTGACGCAGAAGGTGAAACGCTTGGACGCTTGGCAACCAGGATCGCTGCGACCCTGATGGGTAAACACAAACCGGATTTCACCCCAGGCGCGACAATGGGTGATTCGGTGATCGTGATCAATGCGAAAGGGATTCAAGCCAATCCTACGCGTGTGAAAGAAAAAATTTACTATCGCCACTCGAATTATCCCGGTGGTTTAAAAGCAGTCACTTATACTGACCAGCTTGCCAATCACCCGGATCGCATCATCAAGATTGCGGTAAAGGGTATGCTTCCGCATAACCGCTATGGCCGCGAATTGATGAAACGGCTGAGAGTGTTTGCTGGTGCGGAACATCCGCATAAAGGTCAGCAACCTAAGAAGTTAGATTCATAGATGGAAGTCAGGAGATTATAGAATATGTCGGGACAATATTATGAAGGCGTTGGCCGCAGAAAAGAAAGCACCGCCCGTGTGCGTATTATGCAAGGTGAAGGTAAATTTGTAGTCAATGAGAAACCGCTGGCAGATTATTTCACCCGCCTTGGCGATTCTCAGGCCATCCTCCAACCTTTTGCCGCGACTGGCGAAAACCAGGCGCAGTATGACGTTACGGTTATTGTCAATGGTGGCGGTGTTTCCGGCCAAACCTCGGCAGTTCAGTTGGGTCTTGCCCGTGCATTCACCAAATTGAACCCCGATTACGTTTCTGCTCTTCGGCGCGAACATTTGCTTACCCGCGATCCCCGCGTTAAGGAACGCAAGAAACCAGGTCTCAAGCGCGCCCGCAAGGCACCGACCTACACCAAACGTTAAATCGCAGCTCCGAATTATTCCGTGCACAATTACTACCCACTTAATCCGAATTGAGTGGGTAGTATAATTTTTGGGCATATTTGCCCCGGAAGGTCATCATGGATTATTCTCAATTTCTGTCTGCGTTGCAAGCTCTGCATCTGAAAGAGGAGATCCGCCAGATTCGCCTGGTGGATGGCAGCCTGCTGGCAGGCAAACATACGCTTCTGCACTCCATTGACGAACCGGCTTTGTATTATTTCAAGGATTTAGGGCAATATCGCGCTAATCTTGTGGATTTGCTTCTGGCAACCTATCCGGATGATGAATTATCTTTCCTGCGAGAAAATGATTCTGCTTGGAAAATTGACCATTTTAACGGGAAGACAAGCGGTGAGTTTCTAAAAGAAAAATTGGAAGGATTTATTTATTTTCCGGCTGTTTGTATGAATTCCTCATTAATCGCCTTTCGCGAACTTGTCGCTCACCTGCGTGCGCCCGAGGGTTGTCCCTGGGATCGTGAACAAACCCACCAATCCCTCAAGCCTAACTTATTAGAAGAAACCTACGAGGTGCTGGATGCCATTGATGGCGGTGCTCCGGCGGATTTGTGCGAGGAATTGGGCGACCTGTTGCTGCAGATTGTCCTGCATTCCCAGGTTTCCGCTGAAACCGGTCAATTCTCCATCGATGACGTCATCCAGGGTATCCATGCCAAGATCACCTTCCGCCATCCCCATGTGTTCAAGGATGTGAACGTGGAAGGCTCTAAAGACGTGATTCGTAATTGGGAAGTTCTGAAGGCACAGGAGCGCGAGAACAATCACAAGAAAAAAGGCAGCATTCTGGATTCCATCCCCCGCGCCATGCCGGCTCTTTCTCTGG
>ENA-UOYA01004778-UOYA01004778.1-activated-sludge-metagenome-genome-assembly--contig:-NODE-4778-length-11101-cov-10.316314_pt1 | contig 11101 bp, 6 predicted proteins | sample MGYA00238163_ERZ764804 | MGnify/ENA primary metagenome ERZ764804 (study PRJEB28919, sample SAMN05720223) | activated sludge metagenome | isolation source: Anaerobic digester | place: Hong Kong...
AATATAATAGTATTAACAATTTAAATTCGTCTACTTTTTAAAGTGGGCTCATAATTAGATTAGCTGTAAAATTATTTCGACAAAATTAGTTAAGAGAATAATAAATGTAAAAAATGGAAGGCATTATTATTTTCGGAAACGGTTCCAATCGTCGGAACCGTTTCCGATGAAAATCCATTATTGACGCTTTTTACACATCCTCACCATAAAATTGTGAGTAAGCAAAAAGTTTCGGAAACCGTTTTCGTTGAAAAATAAACATTTTCGGATAAAAAGAATGTGAAAAGTTGTGATGTGAAGAAGATTTTTCCGATATTTGCGGAATTAATTAAAAACCGATTAAAAGAGACATGAAAAAGCATTTATTTAGTGCGGTATTATTTTGCGCCGCTGCAATGATGATGGTTGCCGGCAGCCTGCGGGCGCAGGAGTATGCGCCAGCTCCCGAAAACCTGAAGGCGAGGGCAGAATTCCAAGACTCCAAGTTCGGCATTTTCTTGCATTGGGGATTGTACAGTATGATGGCCCAGGGCGAATGGTATATGCAGAACAAAGGCATTGACTGCCATGAATACGCCAAGTATGCGGCAGGATTCTGTCCGTCAAAGTTTAATGCTGCCCAATGGGTGAGCGACATCAAGGGCGCAGGTGCCAAATACATTTGCTTCACCACTCGTCATCACGAGGGCTTCTCGATGTTCAAAACAAAATATTCAGATTATAACATTGTGGATGCCACACCTTTCAAGCGCGACATCGTGAAGGAACTGGCAGAGGAATGCCACCGCCAGGGACTGAAGATATTCTGCTATTATTCGCTGCTCGACTGGACGCGCGACGATTATTATCCACTCGGCTGGACGGGTCATAAGACGGGCCGCACAAGTCACGGCGAATGGAAATCGTATGACCAGTTTATGAAAAACCAACTCACCGAACTGCTCACCAACTATGGTAAAATAGACGGTATCTGGTTTGACGGATTCTGGGATCAGCCCAAGGAGTTCAATTGGAACATGCCTGCCATTTATCAGCTCATCCATAAGTTGCAGCCTGCCTGCATGATAGGCAACAACCACCACAATACGCCGATTGCGGGCGAGGACTTCCAAATGTTCGAACGCGACCTGCCAGGCGAAAACAAGTCGGGACTCTCCGGACAGCAAATCAGTCAGTTGCCGCTAGAGACCTGCGAGACCATGAACGGCATGTGGGGATATCAGATAGAAGACCAGAACTATAAGACACCGAAACAATTGATAGATTATCTCGTCAGGGCTGCGGGCAACAATGCCAACCTGCTGATGAATATCGGCCCGATGGCTAGCGGCGAACTGCCTGCACCAGCCGTTCAGCGTCTGCACGACGTGGGCCAGTGGATGGCGAAATATGGAGAAACCATCTATGGCACGCGCGGCGGTGAAGTGGCCCCCCACGATTGGGGCGCAACCACACGCAAGGGCAACCATCTGTTTGTCCACATCCTGAACCTGAAGGAGAAGGTGCTCTATCTGCCGATGACATCGAAAGTGAAACAAATCGTGCCTTACGGTGGCAAAAACAAAATTCGGTTCACACAGGACAAAGACGGTGTAGTGGTACATCTCGGCGCTGCTCCTACCGACATCGATTACATACTGGACGTACAAACTAAATAAAAAAATATCATGGAATCAAACTCTCTATTCCGGGGGAAAAACGGTGAAAACTATCTCTTCCCTTTCATCATGGTGACTTCCCTGTTCCTGATGTGGGGTTTCGCTCATTCGTTGTTGGACGTACTCAACAAACATTTTCAGGACATTCTGCATATATCAAAGGCTGTGTCGGGTCTGGTGCAGTTTTCGCTTTATGGCGGCTATTTTGTGATGGGAATCCCCGCAGGACTTTTCATCAAGCGGTTCGGTTATAAAAAAGGTATTGTGGCAGGTCTGCTGCTGTTCAGTTTGGGCGCATTTCTGTTTTATCCAGCTACCCTGATTAAGACGTTCCCGCCGTTTCTCATTGCGCTGTTCGTGATAGCGTGCGGCCTCACGTGTCTGGAGACGGCTGCCAACCCTTATACCACGGTGCTGGGCCCGAAACATTCGGCTGCCCGAAGAATCAATTTCGCCCAGTCGTTCAATGGTCTGGGATGGATACTGGGTCCGTTGGTAGGCGGCGCGCTCATCTTTTCGGGTGGCGACCCGTTTGCCGTGATGGCACGTCCATATATGGTCATCAGTTTGGTGGTGCTCATCTTGGCGATGGTATTCATCAAGATGCCTCTGCCGGTGATTGTGGAAGAGAGCAAGGATGAAAACGGCGTACAGGTGAAAGGGTCGTACAAAGACCTGCTGAAGCATCCGCTGTTCATCTTCGCCGTTGCTGCACAGTTTTTCTATGTGGCTGCGCAGACGGGCATCGGCAGCTTCTTCATCAACTATGTCATCGAGGTGCAACCCGACGTGAGTCAGCTCGAAGCATCGCGCCTACTAGCATTGGGCGGCATGGGACTGTTCATGGTAGGCCGTATGTCGGGCAGTTACATCATGAAAGCCATCTCCCCTAAAAAACTGCTCGCTCTCTGTGCCGCCGTCAATGTGGTGCTGATGATTGTGGTGATGATGGGACTGGGCATGGTTTCTGTGGTCTGTCTGTTTGGTTCTTATCTGTTTATGTCGATTATGTTCCCCACAATCTTTGCATTGGGCATCAGCGACATGGGCGACAACCGCGAGCGTGCATCATCGGTATTGGTGATGTGTGTGGTTGGCGGTGCTATCGTCCCGATGCTCATGGGATTCATCGCCGACATCTCATCGATGACAATCGGTTTCGTCGTCCCGTTGATTTGCTTCCTCGTCATCATGATGTTCGGATTGTCAAAGGCTAAAAACTAAAGGAAATAATAAGTTATAGGCGAATAGTAATGATGTGATAGATCGCATCTCTACTATTCGGCTACAACTTCTCCCACTTGCCGTGATGTCAGCGTTTCGCATGTGGCACTGGGCACGGTAAGGGTGATGCGCACGGGTGGAATGTTGGGCGAAGTTGTCGGCATGGCTGCTACCTTATGTCATCAACATCATTGCAATCCGCGTGATGTGTACAATTCCTATTTCAAAGAATTGCAGGCATTGATGACGAAGGGTGCCGGAAAAACAGGATTACCCAACAATCAAAATTACAATGTAGGCTTAACGCTGATGAAGGAATCAAAGAACTGAATGAGAAAGCATTGATATCTCCGACCAATATACCCCTATATTGGTCGGCGTTTAACATCAAAACGCAGTGTCAAAAGCATCAAATGGCAGACCAATATAGGGGTATATTGGTAGATGAGTAGAATGCTTTGACAATCCATCATGATGTTACTGGCGTTTTCATTGCATACAAGTTGCTAGAATAAACGGGAGAAGCCTGCCGATGAATGTCCATCAGCAGGCTTCTCCCGTTTTTGTTGTTATGCTATACATCAAGTGCATTCCCTCCCGTGAAATTCACAGAGAGGGGATACAGATTGTATATCTTGTTATTTTACATTCGGTTTCATCGTGAACGAATATTCGTAGTTGGCGTAGGGCAGCATGTATTTGCTCATTGGTATTGCGCCCCAAGAGTTGACGCAGCCAAGTCCCATCTGAATCTTGTCGATATTCATGTTGATGTTGCCGTTCTTGTTGAGCAGCTCCGAGTGGCGCTGTCCCTTCTCAGTACCGTCGGACAGTTCCTCCTGTGAATACTCCAGAGCGGAGATTGATAGTGGAGTGGATGCGAGGAACATCAGTCCGTTGCCGTTGCCATCGGTCTGTTTCCACCATCTGATATCCGTTTTGTTGCCGTTTTCCTGCGGACGGATGTATGAGTAGAACTGCTCGGCTGAGGTCTGTTTGTATTTGCCTACGAAGGTACAGTTGTTGCGGTCGGCATAATTTTCCAGTGGTCCTCTGCCGTAATAGTTGCTGATGTTCATGTCTCCAGGCATCTGCATGCGCATACCCACTCTGAACATATTTGCCACTTTTGCGGTGTCCGACGCATTGAAACGCTCTTTCACCGTGATTGTGCCATCGTCATACAAGGTGTAGTCCAGCATCAGCTTACCCTTTACCTCAGGCATGTCGTAAGAAGCGCTCACTGTATAACTGCCATCTTTCTGCTTGGCGGTGGTCAGTGTGTTCAGTTTATAGGTCGGATTTTTCCATACCTTATATTTCTTTTGGAGACTTGCGCCATAATCATTGTCTGTGCCGGCGCGCCAGAAGTTAGGACGCAACTGTGTGCCGTTGGCCATCATCTGCTTGCCGTTGATTTCATATTGAGACAGGAAACCAGTCTGTTTGTCGAATGATATTTTCACATCTTTGCTCACGTAAGTGATGCCAGCTTTGTCTTTCTTGTCCAGTTTGATGCGTCCGCTCTTTTCCTTTGCTTCACTGCCCTTGGTGTCATTGGCATTCCAGTCGTAGCCGCTTACCTCCAGTTGTCTGCGAGCCACAACGGTACCTGCATCGAGCACACCGTCGGCAGACTTCAGTTTGTATTCGAAGTTGACGAAACTTTCTTTGCCGGCTTTCAGAAGTCCGAAGTTTACAGGCAGTTGCACATCAATCGTCTGATGAGGTACTACATCCAGCGTGCTTATCTCTCCAGTCTGCACAGCCTTACCATCACATACGAGAGTCCATGTCATGCTGTATTTGCTCAAATCGCTGAAGAAGTTCTCATTGTAAATGCTTACGATGGCTTTCTTGCTGTCTTTCCATTCGGTCCAGATGTTCTGGTAATAATATTGCACCTCATAAGCATGAGGATTCGGTTTGCGGTCGGGGCTCACAAGTCCGTTGTCCAAGAAGTTGTTGTCGATCGGATCGTATTTGTTGTAATCGCCACCGTAAGCATAGAAGCGTTTTCCGTCGCGTGTGGCGTGCAGACTCTGGTCTACGAAGTCCCAGATATATCCGCCCTGATATTTAGGATATTTGCGTATCAGCTCCCAATACTCCTTGAATCCGCCTTCGGAATTGCCCATGGCGTGAGCATACTCGCACTGAATCAGCGGTTTGGTCTTGGTGGCGTCTTCGCTATATTTGGCGCAGTCGTAATATCCCAGATACATCGGACAGTAGATGTCGGTGAATTCTGATTGCACGGCGCGCTCATATTGTACAGGGCGAGACGGGTCCATCTTCTTGACCAGATTATAGCACTCCTCGAAGTTCTTGCCCATACCGGCCTCGTTGCCCAGCGACCATACGATGATGGCGGGGTGATTGTAGTTGCGTTCCACGTTGCGCTCGTTGCGCTCGATGTGTGCTTTGAGGTAATTGGAATCCTTGGCAAGAGTCTCTTTCCCATAGCCCATGCCGTGGGATTCCACATTTGCCTCGGCTATCATATAGAGTCCGTACTCATCGCACAGGTCGTACCACTGAGAGTCGTCAGGATAATGGCAGGTGCGCACGGCATTGATGTTCAGTTGCTTCATCACTTTAATGTCCTGAATCATGCGCTCGCGCGATACCTCGTAACCGCCATCCGGGTCCATCTCATGACGGTTGGCACCCTTGATCAGCACGGCTTTGCCGTTCACGAGCAGCTGAGCGTTCTTGATTTCCACTTTTCTGAATCCCACTTTCTGCGGTATCACCTCGATGACTTTGCCTCCATCCTTCAATGTCGTGGTCAGTGTATATAAATAAGGTGTTTCTGCCGACCATTTGTGAGGATTCTCCACGGGCAGTACCACGGATTTGTTGGCTGCGATGTCTTTATTGAAAACGCTGTTGCCCTCTGCATCGGTCAGCTGAACATTCACCACAGGAGTTTTCATTCCTTTCTTCACTTTGTCGGCTTTCATCTTCACGTCGATGGCAAGACTGCCGTTCTTGTATTCGGAATCCAGGTCAGGAGTGATTCTGATGTCATCGATGTGCTTCACATCCTGAGCAAAGAGATAGCATTTTCGTGCCACACCGCTGAGGCGCCAGAAGTCCTGACACTCCAGATAAGTGCCGTCGCACCAGCGGAACACTTGGAAAGCGAAGAGGTTTTCGCCTGGCTTTACAAATTTTGTTACGTCGAATTCGGATTCCAACTTGCTGTCTTCGCTATATCCCACGAACTTGCCGTTCACATAGAGACAGAGGTTGGATGTCACCGAACCGAAATGGGCAATCACGCGTTTGCCATTCCATGAAGCGGGAATATTGATAATCTTGCGATAACTGCCAACGTGGTTTTGTTTGATGGGCACGATAGGCGGAGTGTATGCGGCATGTCCGCGCCATGCGTAGGCCACATTCACATAGAGAGGGTCGCCGAAGCCGTTTACTTCCCAGATGCCGGGCACAGAAATCTGTGACCACTGCGAGTCGTCAAGTTTCGCTATAAAGAAGTCGGTAGGGCGCTGGTCGGCATCTTCCACCCATTTGAATTTCCAAATGCCTTCCAGTGAAAGATAGTTGGCAGACTTTTCCATCGCTCCAACCTGAGCGGCGTCTTGATTTTCGTATGCAAAAAACGAGGTGTGCATGGGCAATCGCCCCTCTTGATTGATTTGCGGATCTTTCCATTCGTTGCCAGTTTGGGCATTCACCGCACTTGCCGAGATGAATAATCCGGCAAAAGCAAACAACATCTTTATAGCTGATGTCGAGGTTTTAAATTTGTATATCATTGTTTTGGTATTGATTCGGTGACAAAGATACAAATTATATTCGATATATATTGGGGCCGCATATACAATTGTATTTAATAAAAGTGGGAAAATCATCGAAAACGTTTCCGATGATTATTCGGATTTTGTGGCGAATAATTTGTTGATATTTGGAAATGATAAAAAAATAGTATAATTTTATGGTCGAAATCAAAACTACCTTCTATTATGGGAACAATAACGATCAAGGATGTCGCCAAATTGTTGAATATTTCAATATCAACAGTTTCGAGAGCTTTCAATAACAAGTATGACATCAATCCGGAAACACGAAAAATGATTCTTGAGAAGTGCAGGCAATTAGGCTACTCACCTAATCCGATAGCGAAGCAGCTGTCTACAAAAAAATCATATATGGTAGGCATTGTAGTTCCCGAATTTATCAACGCTTTCTTCCCACGTGTGATCATGGGCATCCAGCGGGTGATGAACGAAGCAGGTTATCAGGTGCTCATCATGTCGTCGGATGAATCGGCTCTGAAAGAGGTGGAAAACCTCAAGGCACTGCAGAAAAACAATGTAGATGGAGTCATCGTTTCGTTGTCCCAGGAGACCAGAGACGTCAGTTATTATCAGAATTTGCTGGAAGACAAAACTCCCATCGTGCAGATAAACCGAGTAAGTCAGAAACTGGAAACCCCGAAGGTGGTGTTCGAGGATTACAAGTGGGCTCGTTTGGCCACGGAACATCTTATCAGTATGGGATATAAAAAGATCTATCATCTGGCAGGACCTGTCAATATGATTGTGTCCCACAACCGCGCCAAGGGGTTCACCGACATGATGAAAGAACACGAATTGTATTTGGATGCCAAACAACCCGTGATAGAAGCTGGCATTTTCATCGAAGATGGCAGGAAAATCGCGGAACAACTGATACGTGACAAAAACATCCCCGAGGCCTTCTTCTGTTTCAACGACCCCATCGCTATCGGTGCCATAGAGGTCTTCAAAGAGCATGGCTACCGCATACCGCAGGATTTGGCATTCGTAGGTTTCACGGAATCACGTCTGGCAGCGCATTTGGATCCGCCGCTCACGAGCGTGGAACAGCCGGCAGACGAGATGGGCTCTCTTTCGGCACACATCCTGCTGGACATGATCAATGGCAAGAAATACAATTCAGATACCATCGTCAGACTTGACGGCAAATTAAATATCAGACAATCTTCAATACGGAAATAGAACAGACTCGTGCTGTTGCTAGGCACTCTCATTTCTGCACCTTATCAAAACATAAATTCCATGTGAACTGAATGTTTCGATAAGGTGTTTTCTTGATTTGTTACGTATGAAATATCTTATCATGCAAAATAATGACGGGACTCGAAAAATATAAAATGTGCCATGATGAATTTGTGGTAATCGGTTTTTGTAGTATATTTGCAGTTGAATGTATTATTCCAATTTAATAATAGCATGAAAAGGAAAATATCGTTTGACAAGAAATTAGCAGTAGCCATTCTAGCTATTGCAAGTGCTGTTCCTCTTTTTGCCCAAGAGTGGAGCCCCGCGCCATGGCCTGTGATGAAACATTATGACCGGGACCATTTGTATCAGATCGCTTTGCCACTGGGAGGTATCGGAACGGGAACTGTTTCTTTGGGAGGAAGAGGCGAATTGCGTGATTGGGAAATCATGAATGTGCCAGCAAAAAAATATAGCGGGGTGAAGATTGGCAATGATGCCCCTTTCTTTGCGATTTATGTAAAGCCGGAAGGCGGCAAGGCCATAACTACAATGTTGGAAGGCCCTTTGTATTCTCAAGAATATCTAGACCAGGAAGGCTCGCCAGTCAACAATCATGGTATGCCGAGATTCAGAGACGCTTCATTCGATGCCGCCTATCCATTAGGGCAGGTGCATCTTTCGGATAAAAACATTCCTGTGCAAGTGACTATCAAAGGATTCAATCCTTTGGTTCCTTGTGATGCCGAGGCTAGCGGACTGCCTATAGCCGTGATATCTTATAAAGTGAAGAACATGACCTCGCGGACGATGGAAGTGTCGGTGTGCGGTTCCATCCGCAATTTCATCGGCGAAGACGGTAGCAAATACAGGAAGGATTGGAAAGGTGATTATATCTTCCCGACAGGGGCCAAAAGCAACCGTAACAAATATATCGATGGCGGAAAGCTGAAAGGCATCTATTTCTATTCGGACAGCGTGAACCATGCCGACCCTGCTTGGGGCACAATGGCTCTGACCACCGAAGCATCAAGGGGCGTTAGCTTCAGAACTTCATCCTGCAAGGATGATTGGAACAATGCGATATTGAATTTTTGGGATGATTTCAGTGATGACGGGTCTCTGCAAGAACAACAGCCGTCGGGTGAAGACGACCCCATGGCTTCACTGTCCGTGAAAAAACAAATCGCACCAAATGAGAGCGAGACCTTCACGTTTTATCTCACGTGGTCGTTCCCTAATCGGAAGTCGTGGTCGAAGACCGTAGTGGGCAATTATTATTGCACGAAATATCCCGATGCATGGAAGGCGGCAGAGGACATTGTGCCCAAGATTCCTGCACTGGAAAAGAAGACATTGCAGTTTGTAAATACATTGGCAGAGAGCTCCTATCCCGATGTCATCAAGGAAGCCGCCCTGTTCAATCTCTCCGCTTTGCGCTCGCAGACGACATTCCGTTTGCCCGACGGCCATCTGATGGGTTGGGAAGGCGTGTTCGACAGAATCGGCTCGTGTTTCGGTTCTTGCACTCACGTGTGGAATTATGAAGTGGCGACACCTTTCCTTTTCGGTGATTTGGCGAAAAGTATGCGTGACGTTGAGTTCAATTACGCGACAAAGGATAATGGACAGATGAACTTCAGAGTCTCTCTGCCTTTGCAGAACGGGAAAGACGGATATTGGTCGGCTGCCGACGGACAGATGGGATGTGTGATGAAGATGTATCGCGAATGGCAGTTGTCGGGCGACAATGCCTTTCTGAAGAACAATTGGGCGCAATTGAAAAAAGTGTTGTCTTATGCCTGGGTGAAAGACGGATGGGACGGAAATCAAGACGGAGTGATGGAAGGCGCACAGGGGAACACCATGGACGTGAGCTATTACGGTCCTAATCCTCAGATGGGATTCTGGTATACGGGGGCTTTGCGCGCGGCGGAAAAGATGGCTGATGCTGTGAACGACAAGGCTTTCGGCAAAAAGTGCAAGTCGCTCTTCCTAAAAGGAAGCAAATGGATGGATGATAATTTATTCAATGGGGAATATTATGAGCAACGGATAACAGACCCTGCCACTCATCAGTATTTGGATATGAACAGTGAGAAAACGGTCGTTCCCAAGTTTCAATTGGGGAGAGGTTGTTTGGTCGACCAGCTGGTTGGACAATACATGTCGGATATCTGCGGACTGGGAAATCTGGGCAATCAGGCCCATCTGCATAAGACGATGGAAAGCATCATGAAATACAATTACTTGTCAGACTTTAGTGGCCATTTCAATAATATGCGTTCGTTTGTGCTGGGCGATGAGGCTGGACTGCTGATGGCATCTTGGCCTAATGGCCGTCTGAAGGTCCCATTCCCATATTTCTCGGAAGTGATGACTGGTTTTGAATATTCCGCAATCACTGAAATGATATATCAGGGGATGACCGACGAGGCTCTGAAATGTGCCAAGTCGATACGCGACCGATACGACGGGGCAAAGCGCAATCCGTTCAGCGAACCTGAATGTGGTCATCATTACGCACGTTCAATGGCAAGTTGGTCTATGGTTATCGCATGGAGTGACTTCCACTATTCAGGGATAGAGAAGACGATGAACTTCACATCACGCACGGGAACCTATTTCTGGAGCAACGGCTATTCTTGGGGCAAATGCACGGTTTCGCCTCATGAAGTATTACTCGAAGTCCTGGGCGGTTCTTTGAATCTGAAGAAACTGACATTGTCGGGTCGGAAGGAAGCCGTGGCAAAGAATATTGAGTTGAAAGAAGGAGAAGACAAAACTTTTGAATATTAACGTATCTATTACTGAACTTTTTAAAGTTCAATCTGCCCAACTGTATGCTGAAGGAGGATTGTTAAAAATCCAACAATATTTAGTGAGCCAGGAAATGCAAGGACGTGGATTTTGTTTAATTTTCAAAGATGGGGAATTAGACGGGCAATTTATTATAAATTAAAAAGCTAATTAGTTGATTTACAACTAATTAGCTTTTTATTGTGTACACCTGATAGGACTCGAACCTACACGTCCTAAAACACTAGATCCTAAGTCTAGCGCGTCTACCAATTCCGCCACAGGTGCGTAGTGGGTGCAAAGATACGGCGTTTTTGTCAGATTACAAAATATTTTTCTATGAAGTTTTTGTAATATCAAGCAAAATTGGAAATATGAATCATATCATTCCGTAGCAAATATCGAGAA
>ENA-UOYA01004779-UOYA01004779.1-activated-sludge-metagenome-genome-assembly--contig:-NODE-4779-length-11101-cov-5.183053_pt1 | contig 11101 bp, 7 predicted proteins | sample MGYA00238163_ERZ764804 | MGnify/ENA primary metagenome ERZ764804 (study PRJEB28919, sample SAMN05720223) | activated sludge metagenome | isolation source: Anaerobic digester | place: Hong Kong...
TGAAACATGAGCGGTTCAACCGGCTGGTCGAACTGCTCAACGGGATTTCCGCGGAAAAGAACAACGCCTGCCTGGGTCAGGTATTTGACGTATTGGTGGAAGGCCCAAGCAAGACCGATCCCGGGACTTACGCGGGGAGGACGGAATCCGGCAAGCTTGTCAATTTCAGAGGCGGAAAACCGGAGCTTGTGGGTCGGATCGTGCCTGTCAGAATCACGGAGGCAAAGACGTTCAGCCTTTTTGGCGACACTTTGACATAATCTGTCGACATTTCCTGGCAAATTATTCAACTTTATGTGGAATTATCTTGAAATTGATCAGAAAAAATGATAACGTTGAAATGGTACTCTGTATGAAAGGAAATCACCGTATGACTTATTTATGGATGGGGAGTCTGGCATTTCTTTTCTTTGTGATATATGACATCAACAGCGTTATCTTAAACAGCAGACTGCTTCACAGCGCGTTTTTCATCGGTTGTTTTCTGCTGGTTGCGGCAACGGGCGGCCTCATTTCCGTTACACTCGCGCAGGAGCCGCGGGTTACGGACAGAGTGTTTGTATTTATTCCGTTGGCGGTCGTTTTCCTTTTTCTGCTCGTATATACCCTGTTTTTTGCGGTTCCCTTCGAGGATACCTATATGAAATCAGACGGATCCCCAGAAATCTGCACCACAGGATTTTATGCGCTGAGCAGACACCCCGGCTTCCTGTGGTTTGCCGGCTTGTATTTCTCTCTCTGGCTTGCATTATCGGGAGACTTGCTTTTATCTGCCGGCATACTTTTCTGCTTATTAAACCTGCTCTATATCATTTTTCAGGATCGGTGGACTTTTATGAAAATCTTCCCCGATTACGGTGACTATAAAAAAATGACGCCATTTTTAATTCCAAACCGTCAGAGCTTCAGCCGCTGTATTCGGACCTTTCGTTAACACGGCGCACAATCCGCTGTCTGTGCGATGACTTTCGGAAGAAGGTGACATGGTGAGATTTGAGGAAAAATTGAAGAATCTGAATCCCGACGCCATCTGGCAGGAGTATTGCGGTTTTTTGGATTTGGATATCGAGGGTTATATGCAGATACAAAACCGTCTGATGCTCGAGCAAATTTCACTGTGGAGCAATTCAGGGCTGGGGCAGCATCTTCTGAAAGGGAAATGTCCCGAGACGATTGAAGATTTCAGAAAACAGATGCCGCTGACCACCTATTGGGATTACGCGGACATCCTGCTGCAGAAGCAGGAGGATATGCTTCCGGAAAAGCCTGTCATCTGGATCCAGACCACCTGGGAGGGAGGCAAGAATCCCATCAAGGTTGCGCCATACCCCAAGAGTATGCTTGACACCTATAAAAACAATATGCTCGCCTGCATGCTCTTTGGCACCAGCTCGGAAAGAGGCAAATTCAACGTCAAAGGTACCGATACCTTTCTCTATGGATTGGCTCCGCTCCCGTATGCCACGGGCCTTTTGCCGGTGCTGCTGAATGAGGAAATCGGGATCGAATTCCTGCCGCCCGTGAAGGAAGCGGTGAAAATGTCCTTTTCAGAGCGGAATAAAAAAGGATTCAAACTGGGATTGAAAAAAGGGATCGACTATTTCTTCGGACTGGGAAGCGTTACATATTATGTCAGCCTCAGCCTGAGCGCATTGGGGAGCGGCAGGTTAAAAAAGCCGGACGAGGAAAAGACCGGCGGTTTATTTCAGTATTCTCCGTCCATGCTCCTGAGGATTCTGCGAGCGAAGTATACCTGTAAAAAGGAAAACCGGGAGCTGAAACCTAAGGATCTGTTCAAGCTGAAAGGCTTAATGATCGTCGGAACGGACAATGAATGCTACAAGAGCGATCTGGAAGACTTATGGGGCATCCGCCCGATGGAAATGTTCGCCGGAACGGAACCGGGATGCATCGGATCGGAAACCTGGGCACGGGACGGTTTATACTTCTTCCCCGACGCCTGCTTCTACGAGTTTATTCCAGAGGATGAAATGTACAAGAGTCTGGATGATCCGGAGTACCAGCCGAAAACCTATCTCATGAATGAAGTGATCCCGGGTGAAAAGTACGAGCTTGTCGTTTCCGTTTTAAAGGGGGGCGCATTTGTGAGATATCGCTGCGGAGACGTATATCGCTGTGCCGGCTTGGAGAGCAGCGTTGAAAAGACAAAAATCCCGCGCTTCAAATATGTGGACAGAATCCCGGCGATTATCGATATTGCCGGGTTTACCCGCATTTCGGAGAACAGCATCCGGGATGTGGTGGAGCTGTCCGGCCTGGCGATCCAGGATTGGTGTGCCGTCAAGGAATACAACAATGAGAACCGGCCGCTTCTGCATATGTATGTGGAAATGAAGCGGGAGTCGCTTGTGAGCAGTGCGGTTACGAAGGATATTTTAAAGGAGCATCTAAGCGTCTATTTCAAATATATCGATAACGACTATAAGGATCTGAAACGCATCCTTGGTATGGATCCGCTTGAGATTACCATTCTGAAGTGCGGTACGTTTGAAGAGTATGAAAGAAAAAATAAGAAGTCCATTCGGGCTGTCAATCCGTCTCCTTACGAAATCAAGGAACTGATCGAGCTTCAGAAGGAGGACTATGAACTGAACAGGGGGTGGCACTTTTAATGGGTAACTTCGTCGCGGTGCCGGTCGCCGCTCTGCTGTGCTACACCTTCCTGATGCTCGCATTTATGGCTGCCAAGAAAACGAAGCTGATCAATTCGTTCCTGGCCGTATTAGGGGCTCTGATTTTATGGACAGGCGGCTCGTTCTGCATGAGAATGCTGTTCTGGCCTTCTATTAAATTCTGGTATGACGTGTCCATCGTCGGATTGACGCTGCTTCCGATTGTCTATATCAACTTTGTAAAGGAATTTGTCGGCGCAAAAAAAGGCCTTGTTGATAAGCTCTGGATGTTGCTTTTTGTGGCTTTCAATGCAGTCAATATATCGACCGGAGCGTTTCTGGCCCATCCCGTATTAAAGATGACCGAAGGAGAGCTGAGGTTCGTTTATGCGCCGACCTGGACGGTGGGGATCCTGTTTGTCTTCTTTGTCGTCGTCGCCGTTCATGTACTATATGTTCTTGTCAAAAGCAGCAGGAATAATGAACTGATCAGAAAGCAGTTTACGCCCATAGTCTTTGGAATCATGATCATGTTTGCCGGACATCTTTTCATCATATTTTCCATATTTCAGGGATTTCCGACAGACGTGCTTTCCGGAGTCATCAACGCATTTTGCATCTTCTATGCTCTGTATAAGAGAAGGCTTTTCAAATTGACGCTTCTGGTTTCGAGAGGGATCTGCTATTTCATCACCCTGGGGCTTGCGATCCTGATTTTCTCCAACGTTATCCATTTCATGGAGAAGATGATCCAGACTTACCTTCCCAGGTTTGCCCGGTATGACGTACTGATCATCGCCGTGTTCTTCACCCTGGCTATATTGCTGATTTATTACGGGATCAAAAAGTTTATCGATAACGTCTTTATCAAAGAAGAGATCGTCAGGGCGGAAAACCTTAAGAAGTTCAGCTACTCTGTTTCGAAGAGCCTGAGGATTGAAGAGATCCTGGAAGAACTTGTCAGCGTTATTCAGAGGACCATCGGCGTGAAGAAGGTCTATGTCTGCGTTGCAGACAGCAGCACCGGAGAGTTTACCGTAGCCCACAGCACCAGCCCGCTGAACTATCTGACCTTCTCCCTGCAGAAAGACAACCCGCTTGTCGTCTGGCTGTCTGAACACAGTGAGTGTCTGCTGATGAAGGATTTCAAGAGAACCATAGCATACAAATCCATGTGGGAAACGGAGAAAAAGCAGCTGGCTGATCTGGATATCGAATGTCTTGCGCCATTAAAGGATGAGGATCAGCTCATCGGAATCGTCCTCCTCTCATGCAAGGAGAAGGGAAACAGTTTCACTTTCGACGACGTCAGCTTCCTCGCTTCAGTGGATTCCATCGGTTCCATCGCGGTGAAAAATTCCAAGCTGTATGAGAAGGTCTACTATGAAGCCCGGACCGATGAGCTGACAGGGCTGCTGAACCGGAAATACTTCTATGTGACGATTCAGGAGGAATATGAGAAGCATAAGGACCACAGCCTGGCTCTGATCATTTTGAATATCGACGATTTTAAATTGTATAACCAGCTTTACGGGAACAGGGAAGGTGATATCGCACTGCAAAGAGTTGCCCAGATCATTCGGGCGTCGGTAGGCAGCAACGGATATGTCGCCCGTTACGGCGGAAAGGAATTTGCGATCATCCTTCCCATGTACGATATCTTGGCGGCGAAGACTCTGGCGGAGAATATCCGCAGACAGATTCTTAACATGAATAAGCGGGCAAGGGATTACACACTGAAAGTCCTGACAGTGAGCGGAGGAATCTGCGCGATCCCTCATTCCGCCAGCACGGTCAAGCAGCTCATCGATAACGCCGACATGGCTGTCTATCATGCGAAGCGCAAGGGCAAAAACCGGATCCTTGCTTATTCCGTCGAAAAGAAAGAGCTTGGCATACCGGCGGAAAACGTCGGAGAGGAAACCAAGACCGATATCTATGCGGAATATGCACCGACAATCTATGCGCTGACCGCCGCCATTGACGCCAAGGACCACTATACCTTCAACCATTCCAAAAGAGTCGCATACTATGCTACAAAGCTTGCTTACGCATACGGTATGGACGAGGATTTCGTCAGAATCATCAAAGAAGCGGCGCTGCTCCACGACATCGGAAAAATCGGGGTTCCGGAGCAGATCCTCAACAAGGCCGGTAGGCTGAGCGAAGAAGAATTTGAGGCGATGAAAAGCCACGTGGAAAACTCCATCGGCATCATCAGGCACCTTCCGTCGCTGGACTATGTGATCCCTGCTGTGATCGGACATCATGAACGCTATGACGGCAGAGGTTACCCGAGGAGAATCGCAAAAGAGGATATCCCGATCTCAGCGAGGATGCTGTGTATTGCGGACTCCTTTGACGCCATGATCTCGCAGCGTACATATAAGGAACCGGTCCCCGTCGAGGAAGCCCTGCAGAATCTGGAGGCAGGAGCAGGGCGGCAGTTCGACCCGGTTCTGGTCCCCATATTCGTCCACATGGTAAGGAACGGGTTGATCAATGTTGATGAAGAAATGGATCAAGTATACGAAGAGGAGGCCTTGTAGAAAGGCCTTTTTCTTTTGAAAACCGCTTCTCCGGTACGCCAAATCTCTGCGGGGAATTGCTTATCCTTAAAAATTTATGAATAAAGAAATGCTTCCTCTAATATATTGTACAGATAGTAACCAGCCCAAGCTGCAAAGCGGATTGATGGCGGACGAACTAAAGTCGGAGGAGGTTAAAGCATTGGAAAACCTAAATATATATGAAAGCATAGCTGAGAGAACTCAGGGTGACATCTATGTAGGAGTCGTAGGTCCCGTAAGGACCGGGAAATCGACCTTCATCAAGCGTTTCATGGATCTTCTCGTCATTCCGAATGTTGCGAACACCTATGTCAAGGAACGGGTAATCGACGAGCTTCCGCAAAGCGGAGCAGGCCGGACCATTACGACGACGGAGCCGAAGTTTGTGCCGGCGGAGGCTGTTTCCCTCGAGCTGCCCGGCAATATCAATTTCAAGGTGCGCGTGGTGGACTGTGTCGGATATATGGTAAAAAATGCGCTTGGCCATCAGGAGAACGGAAAGGCCAGAATGGTGAACACGCCATGGCAGGCACAGCGGATCCCATTTGAGGAGGCGGCTGAAATCGGGACCAGGAAAGTCATCGCCGATCATTCCACCATAGGAATTGTAATTACGACCGACGGATCCATCGGCGACATCGACAGAGAAAACTTTATCCCTGCAGAAGAAAGAGTGATCAAAGAACTGAAGGAACTGAACAAACCCTTTGTCGTCGTGCTGAATTCAACGAATCCGGAAGGCGAGGTCGCCCAGGAAATAAAAAGCCTGATGGAGGAAAAATACAGAGTCCCGGTCATCGCGGCAAACTGCGCCAGGATGAGTTCGAAAGTCCTGACTCATATTCTTAGTGAAACGCTTTATGAGTTCCCCGCGGCACAGATCAAATTCCATCTTCCGGGCTTTATCGAGGGGCTTCCCAACGACCACTGGATCAAAGCGACCATCATCAATAATATCAAAGAATGGAGCAAGACCTTTGATAATATCCGGGACATCAAAGCTTCAATCAACTCGCTGGAGGATGGGAATGTTGTTCAGGCAATCGAAGTCAGCAATATGGATCTGGGTACCGGAGACATTGAGGTTGAGGTTACCCCCGTAAGCGGATTGTACTATAAGGTGATCGAAGAGATCATGGGGGAGGAGGTCAGCAACGATTATCAGTTCTTCAAACTGATCAAGGAATTCTCCCAGGCCAAGAAATCCTATGACAAGATCAAAGGCGCCATGGCTCAGGTTGAAGAAACAGGCTACGGCATAGTGCAGCCGAAGCTCTCGGAAATGGTCCTCGAAGAACCGGAGATCTTCAAACAGGGAAACAAGTTCGGCGTAAGGCTGAAGGCGAAAGCGCCGTCTCTCCATCTGATCAAAACGGACATTACAACAGAAGTATCGCCTGTTGTTGGCAGTGAGAAGCAAAGTGAGGATCTCATCCGTTATCTGCTGACGGAGTTTGAGAATAATCCTTCCCGGATCTGGGAAACGAACCTTTTCGGGAAATCGCTCTATGAGATGGTAACAGAGCAGATGGAAAGCAAGCTGACAAATGTTCCCGAGAACGCAAGACGCAAGATCCAGCATGCGCTGCAGAGAATTTCGGATGAAGGCAGAGAATATCTGATCTGCTTCGTACTGTAAAGAAGTTAAAAGGAACCTGCGGGTTCCTTTTTAAATTTAGCCTCAGAGCAACCACCCGTTTGACGGGTGGTTATGATTATACCGGAGGCTTTTTATCATGATCAGAGGATACGTCAAATATAATAGATTATAAATATATTGCTGCCGACCGAGACATTTGATCATTGTAGCTGAAATAAAAATCACCCCTGGAGGAGTATGGATATGAAAATAAAAAGCAGTTTTGATCCCCGGTGCATTACATACAGCCAGATGAACCTGATCGTTAATTCAAGGATTTATTATAGAAGACTGACGACCTGGACCAGGGCATATATCTTAAGCAAATATTATGGGATCGGCACTGAGGAAGAATTATTCGGCCGATTATATCTTGAGTCCCTGGACATCGGGAAGATGATGCAGATCGTCTTCGGCCGTGAAATATCTGAGCAGTACAGTCAATTTTTAAGCCAGTTTCCGATCGCATTGCGCGATCTTCTTAACGCACAAACAGAGGGAGATATGGAAGCGGTTGCCCGGAATATCGACCGGTTATATCAGAATGTCGCGGAAAGAGCGGTTTTCCTAGAAGAAATAAATCCTTACTGGAGCGAAGCCGAATATATTGAATTGTTTAGCACTTATATTCAGCTCATCCTTGAAGTGGCCAATGCGTTAGCGGCAAGAGATTTTAACAAGGGTATGGAGCTTTATGACAGGCTCACGGCTCATTCCAACAGGATGGGCGATGTTTTCGCACAAGGGCTGTATGAATACATTACATCCGGTCAGCAGGCGGCGGAACCCCTTTCACCGCAGCAATGCATTACGTTTGATCAGATGAATACGATTTATTATATCAGAATGTTTTGGTTCGAACTGGTAATATGGATCAGAGAATACATGCTCAGCAGATATCTGAATTTGGGCGATGCAGACGAAATCTATGCCTGGTTAAACCAGGTTACTGCCGATTTTGTGAACAATATGAAACAGATCTTCGTTGAAATTGATACGGCAGAATATTTACAGCTGTTCCGTGATTATTTAGGATTGATAGACGCTTTAATAACGGCCCAGATAGAAGGCAATATCGATGAAATGAGCCGGATCACCCAGAGTCTGTACCAGAATGCAGATGAAAGGGCCGCTTTTGTTGCCTCGATCAATCCCTTCTGGAACGAAGATGATGCGAGAGTCCGATTATATAATAATCTGCGCAGCACCATCGAAGAATCCACTACTTTTCTGACAGGTGATTATGCGAGAAACATTGACATATTCAGCAGACTTTTGGATCAGGCCGAGAGCACAAGCAATTTTCTCGCACAAGGAGCATTTGAATATCTTACAGGAAGGGAGATGTGAGATATATTCCGGACTGTTCGACAAGGGACGAAAACCCTTGTCTTTTTTACCTGAAAAAATATCAAAAAAATACAAAAATTAATGTTAAAGTCACATTTTTCGACAAATTACACCTTGAAGTGCCTTGAATTCCATTGTATATTCTATTAAGGTATATTATTATGGTGACAGTTTATGGATGCTCCGGTTACATCCCGGATTTGGTCAGAGAAGGTTAATACATAGGCTGGAAGGTTAGGATGAGAGGAGGGATTACGTGTTTCGAATTGCGATATGTGATGATGAACAAGTGATCTGTTCACAAATTGAAAACACTATACTGAAATATGCTGCGGAGAATAACGAAAAAATAGATACGCAGGTGTTTTATTCCGGTGAGGAATTAAACAAATTTCTTGGGATGGGGCAGACCTTTGATTTGATTTTTCTTGATATTGAACTGAAGCTGATCAACGGAATCGAGGTCGGGAAAAAAATCCGCGAGGAGATGGACAACCAGACACTGCAGATCGTTTATATATCAGGAAAGGATAACTATTACAGGGATCTCTTTGACGTAAGGCCGATGCACTTTCTGCATAAACCGATCAGCGAGGCCGATATCATTAAAGATGTGCGTCTTGCCATGAAACTGTCGGACAAGCTGGGCGGCGTTTTCATCTATAAAAAGGGCCACGAGGTCTACCGGCAACCGGTGAAAAATATTCTTTACTTCGAAAGCAACAACAGGGAAGTGAAGATGGTAACCAGCGACGGGGAAGAGGTCTTCTACGGAAAACTGGACGACGTGTATAAACAGGTCGCGAAGTACCATTTCATGTACATACATAAGTCCTATATCGTAAACTATTTTTTCGTCACCAAGTTCAGATATGAAGAGGTCACCATGTCGAACATGGAAGTCATCCCGATCAGCCAGGCAAGAAGGAAGGCTACCAGGGAGCTGCAGGTCAGGTTTGAGAAGGAAGGGTTTATATAATGGAATTCGGATTATATGAATGGGTATATATCTTGACAGCAATTTTCGGGACGTATATCCTGCTCAGATTTATGGCAGTATTTTTTGATTCGAGAAGAACAAGCATCAAGGTTGAGGCTTTGTCCTACATAGCCTACTTTTTTATCGTAAATGGTATCTACTTATTCATTAATATTCCGATTATAACGATGTCGGCCAATCTGGCGGCCTTTTTCCTGCTCTCGCTCAATTATGAAGCAACAATAAAAAAACGAATCCTGTCAACCTTTCTAATCTACATAATCTTAGTGACTGTCGAAATGACCGTAGCCCTCTTAAACGGATGTTTAAACTTTTCTATGTTTAAAGTAAATGATTTTTCATCAGTTTTTGGAGTGATCGTTTGCAATATTTTATCTTACTTCGTTGTATTGATATTGAATAACTTTAAGAATATTAAAAAGGGGAAATCAATACCGGGTTCCTATTGGTTATGCATTCTGATAATTCCGTTCGGTTCATTATATACAATAATTATGCTGTTCAATGCGCAAGGTCTGACGGTAAATCAAATCCTGGCAGCGCTGATCCTGATCTTTATAATTAATATCGTATCTTTTCACTTATACGATGTTATTAGCACCTTCTTTGCCGGAAAAGACGCAGAATTCATCGGGAATAAATATTCCGGCGGGAAAAAGACAGCAGGGGAATTGCAGGTTAAATATGAGAAGGGAGTAGTTAAATAATGGAGTTTGGAGTTTATGAATGGGTTTATATACTAACTGCTATTTTTGGAACGTATATCCTTTATAAATTTATGGCAGTATTCTTTGACAAGAGAAGAATAAGTGCCAGAGTTGAACTATTGTCCTATGCGGCATACTTTTTTATCGTAAACAGTATTTATTTGTTCGTTAATATACCAATTATCATGATGATATCGAATCTCATATCTTTTTTCCTGCTGTCTTTGAATTATGAATCCACGATAAAAAATCGCATATTATCAACCCTATTGATTTACCTGATTTTACTTAGTGTTGAAACGATTGTGGTGCTTTTGTCTGGATACTTCATATCTGATATATTATTTATTACAACGAATTATTCCTCTGTTATTGGAATCATTTTCTGCAGTATTCTATCGTACTTTGCTGTACTGATTCTCAATAACTTTAAAAATATTAAAAAGGGAGAATCTGTTCCCAATTCTTATTGGTTTTGTATCGTATTAATTCCTGCGGCTTCTTTATATATCATATTAATGCTCTTCCATGCCCGGGGTCTGACGGTAGTTCAGGTTCTGGCAGGGCTGGTGCTGATCTTTTTAATCAACTTTGTGACATTCCACTTATATGATGTCATCGTTGCCGCTTTGTCTGAAAAGATGCAAAGCATGTTGATCCTGGAGCAAAATAAATATTACGATAAGCAATTAGAGATGATAAAATCTTCTCTTCAGGCTACGAATTCAATCCGGCATGACCTGAAAAACCATATGTTTTCAATCAGATCGCTGATCGAAAGCGGCGATATGAAAGAAACCCTGAATTATATATCGGAAATTACGGACGATATCAGCACGTGGAAGGATCGTTCCGCAACCGGAAATACCGTAATTGACAGCATCATCAATTTTAAGCTACAGGAAGCGGAGCAAAGGGGAATTCGGACCAATCTGGATTTGAAGATACCAGAGAACCTGGATATTCCTTCGTTCGACATGACGGTCATCCTGGGAAATATACTGGACAATGCGATAAAAGCGGTGAGCAAAGTCAAGAAAGACCCGTTTATCAATTTGAAAATCAAATATGATAAGGGCCGTCTGATGATAGAAACGGACAATCCGTATACCGGTGAAATCAAAAAAGAAAACGGAAAAATACTCACGACAAACGAGGACAAGGAAAATCACGGGATTGGCCTGGAAAACGTAAAGAAAACG
>ENA-UOYA01004780-UOYA01004780.1-activated-sludge-metagenome-genome-assembly--contig:-NODE-4780-length-11098-cov-5.294847_pt1 | contig 11098 bp, 8 predicted proteins | sample MGYA00238163_ERZ764804 | MGnify/ENA primary metagenome ERZ764804 (study PRJEB28919, sample SAMN05720223) | activated sludge metagenome | isolation source: Anaerobic digester | place: Hong Kong...
GCTCCAATAAAGCCAAGCTCTTCCCCGATGATGGCAAAAATAAAGTCGGTGTGGCTCTCGGGGAGGTACAGGAACTTTTGCTTGCTCTGGCCCAGGCCCAAGCCGAAAAGCCCCCCTGACCCTATCGCATAAAGTCCCTGGATAATATGGAAGCCCGCGCCCTGCGGGTCAGCCCAGGGGTCCAGAAAAGCGAGGAACCTCTGCATCCGGTACGGCTTTAAAACAATAGCAAAACCTATCGCCGCCACCCCGGCTAAACCAATACCGCCAAGGTGGGACATCCTGGCGCCGGCCGCGAAAATCATCACAAAAACTATACCCGCCAGAGACATCGCCGTCCCCAGGTCCGGCTGGAGCAGGATCAACCCGGCCGCAAGCGCCAGCACGATCAGGTACGGCAGGACACCCCTGGTAAAAACCTTCACTCTTTCCTTTTCCCTGGCCAACCCGTAAGCGGTAAAAACGATGATGCAAAGCTTTACCAGTTCAGCGGGAGCGAATGGTATCGGCCCGACACCAATCCAGCGCCTGGCGCCGTTCACTTCCCTGCCCACACCGGGAATCAGCACTAAAACCAATAAGACGAAAGCGATGATTAAAGCGGGGCCGATGTAGCGCTTCAGCCGCCAGTAATCGTAATTCAGAGCCAGCAGCATGGCGGCAATACCCATGGCGGCCCAGATCAGCTGTCTCTTAAAAAAGTAAAAGCTGTCATTGTAGTCAATCAGGGTTTTGTACTCACTGGCGCTCAAGACCATAATTACCCCAAGACTAAGCAGGCACATTACAGTTAAGAAAAGGACAAAGTCAGGAGATTTTTTTCTTATTGACATTGCCGGTCCCCCTATTTATGGCATGGGATTTTTTAGAATTTATGATTTAAATATATTCTCATACCATTTCTTTTAGGCCAAGCACTATCTTTTTAAATAAATCCCCCCGCACTTCGTAACTTGTAAACATGTCCCAACTGGCGCAGGCCGGGGACAAAAGCACAATCTCGCCAGGCCGCGCGGCCTGGTGAGCCAGGAGCACCGCTTCCTCAAAATCTGCGGCGTGCTGAATATTGGTGAAACCTTTAGCCTTGGCAGCATCAGCGATCAGGTCCGCGCTTTGCCCGAGGACCACCAGAGCCCTGGCTTTTGCCTTAATCTTTTCTGCAAACTCAGCAAAATTACTGCCCTTGTTCTTTCCGCCGGCAATTAAAACTATAGGCTCAGCATAGGCTTCGAGCGCCTTGATTGAGGCATCGGGGTTTGTTCCCTTGGAATCGTTAACATACCTGACACCATTTATCTCCGCTACAAATTCCAGGCGGTGGGACACACCTTTAAAGGTCCGCAAAGTGTTGGCTAAAACAGGAGTTTCAACTTTCATCGCTTTGGCCACAGCCACTGCCGCCAGGGCGTTTTCCAGGTTATGAGCCCCTGGTATGCCAAGTTCCTCAACCCCGCAAATTATTTCCAGGCGCTGGTCCAACTCTGCTATGATTTTCCCGCCGCGCACAAAAACCCCGCCCGGCAGTGCCTGCCGCCTGCTGAAGAAGACTGCCTGCCCGCCGGTTTTGTGCCCCAGCGCCGCAGTCACCGGATCATCATAATTAAGCACGGTAAAATCACCAGAGTCCTGGTTGGCGAAGATCATGGCCTTGGCTCCGGTGTAATTTTCCATGCTGCCGTGCCTGTCCAGGTGGTCAGGGGTGATGTTCAGAATAGCAGCGACCTTTGGTTTAAAAGCACTGACAGTTTCCAGCTGAAAACTGGAAACCTCAGCTACTATGATGCTGTCTGGGCCGCACCGTTCCACTTCGGTTACCAGGGGCAGGCCAATATTGCCACCTACCAGTGTATCTCTGCCGGTGTTTTTGAAAATCTCGCCGATTAAGGTGGTGGTAGTGGTCTTGCCGTTCGTCCCGGTGATGGCTATAAACGGCGCCTTGGCGAAATTATAAGCCAGCTCAAGCTCGCCGGTGACCGGTATGCCTTGTTTTTGCGCCTGGCTGACCGGCTCAATCGCCAGCGGCACGCCCGGGCTCATCACCACCAGGTCGAAAGTGCCGCGTTCAACTGCCGGATAACCGCCCAGCAGGACCTCAACCCCCGCGGCTTTCAGCTGTTCAAGTTCGCCGCCCGGGTATGACGGGCTGCCGGCATCGGCTAATACCGCCCTGGCTTTTTTGCCCGCGAGAAAGCGGGAAACAGCCAGTCCACTCTTGCCAGCCCCGATTACCAGCACTTTCTTGCCTCGAAGTTCCAATGCACATCTGCCCTTCATAATAGAGTGAAAAACAAATTGACAGGATTAACAGGATTTTTCTGATTAACAGGATAAACAATATAAAATTTATAAAATGATTATTCCTTTTACTCAGTGCGGCACTGTGTTAAATGTAAAAGGTTTTCAAGAGCACAACTCTAATCCTGTAATTCCTTTTAATCATGTAAATCCTTTTAATCATGTAAATCCTGTCAATTTGTTTTAAGAACTAATAAATCCCATAGAATCCTGCCAGGCCGATGGCTGCGAAAACAAGGGTCGCCGCCCAGAAGGAATATACGACACACTGCTCGCTCCATCCTCCCAGTTCAAAATGGTGGTGCAGGGGCGCCATGCGGAAAAGCCTGCGGCCAGTAGTCTGAAACGATATCACCTGAATGATTACAGAGAGCGTTTCAAGTGCAAATATCCCGCCAATGAGCAAAAGGAAAAGCTCGCTCCTGGTTATTACCGCGGCTGCGCCCAGTGCGCCGCCCAGGGCCAGGGAACCTGTGTCGCCCATGAAAACTCTTGCCGGGTGGCGGTTGAAATACAGGAAACCCAGACACCCTCCCGCAAGAGCCGCCATAGTAACGGCCACACCATCTTTTAGTATAACCACGGCAATCAACATCAGCGCCAGGGCGACAATCATACTTATGCCCGTGGCCAGCCCGTCCAGCCCGTCGGTTAGGTTGACAGCATTGGCTGAACTCACTACAACTATGATGGTGAAAGCTAAGAAAGGCCACCAGCCCAGATCGACCTGAGCGCCGCCGAGTGTAAAGTAACCTGAAAACGGCAGCACTATTTCCGTACCGCGCTCAAGTCCCTTTACAACCCAAAAAGCCAGACCCGCGGCAAGCAAAATCTGGCCCAGCAGTTTCTCCCGCGCCCGCAGGCCAAGTGACCTTTTTAAAACCACTTTTATATAGTCGTCTAAAAACCCGATAAAACCAAAGCCAAGAAGGATCAGCAATACCGCCAGACTGTCCTGCTGCCCGTGTCCCAGCAGGATACCTCCAGCCAGCGTCCCGGCTAAAAACATTACCCCTCCCATAGTCGGGGTCCCTGCTTTGCTCAGGTGCCTTGACGGCCCGTCCGAGCGTATATTCTGGCCAAATTTAAGCCCTCTCAGCAAAGGAATCACCAGCGGCCCCAGCAGTAAGGTTACTACCAGTGAGACGGCAAAAGCCTTCCACAAATTTTCCATAAGGCCCCTCCTGCCGCACCACGGCGCAACAAACGTATCCTGTGGTGCGTTTTTCAGCAACACCCCCGTGAATTTACCAGGTGCTGGACGATTTGTTCCATTTTCATCCCCCTGGACCCCTTGACCAAAACCACGTCCCCGTCCCGCAGCAGGTCATTTAAAACCCTGATCGCCCCAGGGTTGTCATCACAATGAAAAACCCTTGCCGCTGCAAGACCGGCGCCGGCGGCCCCGTTGGCCACGTCAGCGGCCAGGTCGCCCACTGTCACAAGGTAGTCCAGCCTGAGACCGGCTGCTGTTTGCCCTACTTCCCTGTGGCCCGCTGTGGCCCGCGGCCCTAATTCCAGCATATTTCCCAGCACAGCCACTGTCCGCCTGCCGCCAGCCAGTTCAATCAGAGTCTGCAGGGCGGCCTTAACCGATGCAGGGCTGGCATTATAAGCATCGTTGATAATCTTCAGCCGGCCCGCTTCAATAATTTCCAGGCGCATACCTGTTAAAGCTGCCGCTGCAAGGCCTGAGGCGATCTCCTCGTCTGCAAGCCCCATTTCCCTGCCTACACCGACTGCAGCGAGGGCATTCATTACATTATGCCGGCCCGGCGCCGGCAGGGTGAAATTATATCTCCAACTGCCGTCTGTCGCGTCAAAACGGCTGCCGCCGCCTTCTACCACAATGTTTTCAGCTCTAATACCGGCGCCCTGATCTAAACCAAAAAAAACAACCCTGCCCTTGCAGCGCGCAGCCTCCCTATGGATAAAAGGGCTCTCCGAGTTTAACAGAGCAAACCCTTGCGCGGGTATGTGCTCAAGAATTTCCCCCTTGGCGGCTGCTATATTGCTTATTGTGCCCAGCAGTTCCAGGTGGGTTTCACCAATATTGGTGATAACCGCGGCATCCGGCCGGGCGAGGCGGCACAGGTCGTCGATTTCTCCCGGCCCCCGCATGGCCATTTCCACTACCGCAGCTTCATAATGGTCATCAAGCTCCAATAAGGTCAAAGGAAGCCCTATTTCATTATTAAAATTGCCGGTGTTTTTCAGGGTGCGCAGGCGTATTCCCAGTACCGAGGCTATAATATCCTTCGTCGTTGTCTTGCCGGTGCTTCCGGTGACTCCCACCAGGAAAGCCTTACTCCGGGCCCTGTTGGCGGCAGCCAGTGCCTGCATGGCAGCCAGCGTGTCCTGGACATACAGGACAGGCACATCAGGTAATAATTTCTCAGTCCTGCGGTGCACCACCAGAGCGCCGGCGCCCGCGCCGGCAGCCTGAGAAAGAAAATCATGGGCGTCATGGCGCTCACCCTGCAGTGCGAAAAACAGGTCCCCTTTTTTCAACGTCCTGCTATCGGTTGAGACCGCACTAAACACGGCCTGCGGGTCGCCCTGTAAAATCACGCCGCCGGTCACTCCGGCAATATCACCCAAAGTTATAGGTATCATACATCCTCCATATTGAGCTGTGGGAAGTGGGAAGTGTGAAGTGGGTATTCAGGTATTGCTTACGGGTCATTTTGTGCGACTGAAGTCGCACCTACATCTTCTCACTTCTCACTTCTCACTTCTCACTTCAGTTCCTCCAGGGCCTGGGCGGCTTCGAGGCGGTCGTCGAATGGGAACTTCTGTGTCCCAATAATCTGGTAGTCCTCGTGTCCTTTGCCGGCTATGACTACAACATCACCGGGGCGGGCTGCCTTCACTGCCGCGCGGATCGCCTTGCGCCGGTCAGGTTCCACAGTGTAGCGGCACTCATTAGCTGCCGGCTTTAAGCCATTTTCAATTTCATCAATAATGCCTAAAGGGTCCTCAGTACGCGGGTTATCAGAGGTGATGATCACAAAATCACTGTATTTGGCAGCAATCTGGCCCATGAGCGGCCTTTTGGTCCGGTCACGGTCACCACCGCAGCCGAACACCGTAATCAGGCGCCCCCTGGTAATCTGGACGGCGGTTTTTAAAATATTTTCGAGCCCGTCCGGGGTATGAGCATAGTCCACAATGACAGCAAAGTCCTGCCCCTTGTCTACCAGCTCAAAACGTCCAGCTACCCCCCCGGTCGCTTCAAGTGTGTCCCTGATCGTATTGGCCGGTATGCCAAGCGCGGCAGTCACGGCAAAAGCGGCCAGAGTGTTGTAAACATTAAACAGGCCGGTGATTTTTAGCTTCAAGGGGCAGCTACCCCACCTGCCCCGGGCGGTGAAATTGACTCCTCTGGCGCTGACCTCAATACCCTCCGCCCGCACGTCAGCCTGGCTTTCGATCCCGTAAGTATAAACAGTGACACCGGCAGATCTGATAAACTCCGCAGCCCTGGCGTCATCGATATTAACAACCGCATACTTTCCTTGCTTCTTCACACCTGGCAGGGCCAGGCTTTTAAACAGCCCCAGCTTAGTTTCCAGGTAATCTTCCATATTTTCATGGAAGTCCAGGTGGTCCTGGGTGAAGTTGGTAAACACAGCGACATCAAATTCACACCCTGCCACCCTGTGCAGGGCCAGGGCATGAGAAGAAACTTCCATGATACAGGTACCGACACCTTCAGCGGCCATATCAGCCAGCAGCCTTTGCAGGTCAAGAGATTCCGGCGTGGTGTGTTTTACCGGCAGGATCCTGTCACCGATACGGTTGTGGATAGTACCGATTAAGCCGGTCTTCTGGCCGGCGGCGCTTAAAACGGCAGCCACCAGGTTGGTGGTGGTGGTTTTGCCGTTGGTACCTGTAATACCGATCATTTTCATTTTAGAGGATGGATAACCATAAAAGCGTGCGGCAAGAAGCGCCAGGGCTAACCTTGTGTCCGGCGTCAGAGCCCAGGCCAGGCCGGGTGGAAGGTCAGCCTCACGCTGCGTGACCACCGCCACGGCGCCATTTTTTATTGCCTCGTTGATATATTCATGACCGTTAGCTTTAAATCCCTTTACCGCCACAAATAAAAAACCCGGCTCTACCTGGCGCGAATCATACGCTATCCCCTTTACCGGTACAGCCGGATTGCCGGCAGTGGCACAAACCTCAACCGCTTCAAGCAATTCCCCAAAAAGCAAGGCAAAATCCTCCTGATATATAGCACATAATATCTTGCTTACATATTATTTCCAATATTAGGCAAAGTTTTCCAGGCCACAGCTCCGGGTGGTTCATTCAGCCTCAAAAGGTAATATAGGCCAACCAATAATTTCTTACAAATTATAAACCAGTTTACTGCGTCAGTCGAGAAATTCTTTTATCCCCGGGGGCTGGAAATCTATAGTAATAGTGGAACCTCTGGCAGCTTTTGAACCCGGCTTTTCCTGTTGGCCTACTGCTATACCGGTACCCCGCGGGTTAAGATGCAGTCCCAGTTTTTCTAAAACACTTCCCGCTTCTTTCATGGTTAAGCCGGCCAGATCCGGCACTGTTATTTCTCCTGACGGGTCTGTGCCGCCGGCCCGCAGTTCCAGAATAACGGTCGAACCGTTAAATACCTGTGCTCCTCCTTTGGGTGTCTGGTCAAACACAATTTCTCCCTCGCCCCTTGTCTGGACAACAAATCCAGCATTATTGAGCACATTTTGAGCTTCCTGCAGCGGGTAATTCACAACATTGGGCATGCCCCGCTTGATCTTCGGCTCCTCATAAACAAAAGGCAGCTGCGGCTTCTCCAGGTCAGGCCTCTCCGGCACTTTCAAATACCTGAGGGTGTCCAAGGCAATAGACTTGAAAGCCGGCGCAGCCACCTGGCTGCCGAAATAGGCCGCGCCGCTTGGTTCGGCGACCATAACCAGCACGGCTATTTGCGGGTCTTCCGCTGGGGCAAAACCGCAAAAAGAGGCGACGTACTTGCCGTCAGAATACCCGCCCGTTTCCGCCACCACCTGGGCTGTGCCTGTTTTCCCCGCTGCTCCGTAACCATCTACAAAAGCGTTTCTGCCAGTCCCTTTAAACACCACATTGGTCAGCAACTCCATCAGGGTCTGCGCGGTTTTTTTAGATATAACCTGGCGGACCGGCTCGGGTTTAAATTCTTTAATCACCTTTCCATCCGCGTCAGTTATTGACTTGACCAGGAACGGTTTTAACAGGACTCCGCCGTTAGCCACAGCCGAAGCCGCCGTCAGCAGCTGGATCGGGGTCACAGCGATCGACTGCCCTATAGACATGGTGGCTATATTAAGTTCAGTAGCTTCATCCTGTGGTATTTCTATGCCTACCTCTTCACCCGGCAGGCTGATGTTGGTTTTTTGCCCAAAACCAAAAGCATTAATATATTTATAAAACCTTTCAATGCCTAGCCTTAAGCCCACTGTAATGAAACCGGGGTTGCAGGAGTTTTGGACGACTTCCTCAAAAGTCTGGGAGCCGTGCCCGCCGTCGTACCAGCACCTGATTGTACGGTCCGCAACCCTTATATAACCGGGGTCGTAAAAAGAGTCACCCGGCCTGACCGCCCCTTCTTCAAGAGCTGCCGCCGCTGTAATAATTTTGAAAGTTGATCCCGGCTCATAGTTATACCAGATGCTTGGGTTGTGGTCCCATACCGACTGGGGCTGTTTTCTCCAGTCACCAGGATTGAAAGTGGGCCGGTTGCCCATGGCGAGGATTTCACCGGTTTTGGGATTCATCACAATAATTACGGCCAGCTTGGGGTGGTGGACATCAACGATCTTGTCCAGTTCCCTCTCCGCAAAAAACTGAATATGCTGATCTATGGTCAGCACAAGATTGTGGCCGGGTGTTGGAGGGATAAATTTATGGAGAGCTTCCGGGATGTTCCTGCCAACAGCGTCCTTTTCAATGACTATCCGTCCGGGAACACCTCTTAATTCCTTGTCATAAACACTTTCTACACCAATCAGCCCCTGGTTGTCATCACCGGCGAAACCCAGGACATGCGCGGCAAGGCTTTCCTGACGGTAGAAACGCCTGTTTTCTTCCACCAGTTCCACCCCTTCCAGTTTCAGAGCTTTCAGCCTCTGGGCAGAGTCGTAGTCTATTCTTCTTTTCAGCCAGACAAAACCTACTTCTTGGTTTAACTTTTTATATATTTCCTCCTTATCCTCACCCAGCGCCGCGGCTATTTTGTCTGCAGCTTCGCGCTTATTAGTTACCTGAGGCGGAAAGGCGTAGGCTGAATCAACACTGACACTTGTCACCAGTTCGTTGCCGTTGCGGTCTAAGATTGCTCCCCGCTTGGCCTCAACCGGCACATCCTTCATCCGGACTTCCAGGGCTTCCTCCCTTAACCGGTCTCCTTCAACAAGCTGCAGCCAGGCCAGACGAAAAATCAGCCCGATCAGAGCCAGCGCTGTAAGCAGAAAAACCCAGGTTATTCTTTTCCGGATCAAAATGGTTGTTGTCTGCATTTTTTCCCTCTACGAATTCATTAACGGGAGCGAGTCCCAGCCGCATAGAATTCTCCAGTCGGCCAACTAATTCGGTGAAGGCTCTGATAAGACGGTTCTTTTCCGGTCCGGCAGAGGAATTATCGGCAACCTGAGTGTTGACTGAGGCAGCGTCAACTGTCTGCGGCCTGCCGGCCACTGCTAAAACCATAATGTTGTTGTTTGCTGGTTTTACCATCCCCAGTTTGTTTACAGCCAGGTACTCAACCCTTTCCAGCGAGCTCAGCTTGTGAATTTCCTCATCAAGACTGTTGTTTTCCACGCGCAGAAGGGTGAGTTCCTTTTCCAGTTTGGTAATCTGGTAACCTAAAGTCAGCACCTGGGAAAAGTAATAGGTTATCAGCACGCCCACTAAAAAGCACACCAGAACAAGTCCGGATAACGCAGGTACCGGACTCTTTTGTACAAACCTTCTCCTGCGGGTTTTTTCGGGGCGCGGATCCATGTCTGAAAACCCGCGGTAGCCTGTCTTATCCTGAGCTACTATCAATATTATTCTACCTCCGTACGGAATAGAACCCTTAAACAGGAAGGATATACCATGACTTTAGGTCATCATATTTTTTCAGCCACCCGCAGCTTTGCGCTTCTTGCCCGGGGGTTTCTTGCCAACTCTGTCAGTGAAGCCGTAACCGGTTTAACGGTTACAATTTTTAAAGTCTTAACCCCTGCACAAACACAAACTGGAAAATCCCTCGGACAGGTACAAGGTGAAGCCAGCCGCCGGAACAGGTCTTTGATGATCCTGTCTTCCAGTGAGTGAAAAGTTATCACACATATTCGTCCACCCGGTTTTAAAACTTTTACCGCGGCAAGAACTGCTTCCTCCAGGATCTCCAGTTCCCTGTTCACAGCTATGCGCAGCGCCTGAAAAGTCCTCCTGGCCGGGTGCGGCCCCTCCCGCCTGGCGGGAGCGGGAACAGCCTTTTTAATAATTTCCACCAGCTGGCCTGTAGTTTCTATAGGGTTTGCTTGTCTTTCCTGACCGATAAAACTGGCAATTCTGGCAGACCAGCGTTCTTCCCCGTATTCCTTGATGATCCTGGCCAGTTCCGTCACAGGCAGGTTGTTGACAAGCTCCCTGGCGGTGACTGGCTGCCCCGTGTCCATTCTCATATCAAGAGGCGCGTCAAACTGGTAGCTGAATCCCCTGGCGGGATTGTCCAGCTGGTAGGAAGAAACCCCCAAATCAAACAGTATCCCGTCCACCGCTTGCAATTCCATGCCGGTGAGAATTTCCACAAGTTTAACAAAGTTGGCCTGGACCAGCACCGCCCTGTCCCCAAAAGGGGCCAGCCTTTCTCTGGCGGCACTGATAGCTGCCTGATCCTGATCCAGAGCTACCAGGCGCCCGCCGGGTTCATCACCCAATTTTTTTAAAATCACTTCACTATGGCCGGCGCCGCCCAGAGTGCAGTCCACAAAGACGCCGCCAGGTTTAACCTTTAGGTTTTCCAGTACTTCATCAGGCATAACAGGCTGGTGATAGTATTCTATGAAAACCGACCTCACTAGTTTAATTTTCCGTTTTGAAAGCACATCTTTTATAGTCTATTAAGAATCCATGTTTATAATTATACTGTCCTTAAACTGTTAATAATTCAATTTAATTTCTTAAAATCCTGTTAATCCTTAATAATCCTGTAAATCCTGTCAAATTGTTTTATCTTTTATTAACGCAGCACTTATATTCCAAGATCGAAATCAACGATTTTTTCCGCTATTTCCTCATAGGATTCGGCCGCCCTGGCATTGTACTCATCCCACTGTCTCTTCGCCCATATCTCTACCCTGGAGGAGACACCGATAACAACCACATCCTTTTCCAGATGGGCAAATTCTCTCAAGTTGCCCGGTATTAATATTCTTCCCTGTTTATCGGCTTCACATATAGCCGCACCTGAGAAAAAAAACCGAACAAAGGCCCGGGCGTCACCCTTTGTAAAGGGCAAGGACTTCAGCTTTTGCTCAAGCGCGTCCCATTCGGGCTGCGGGTATGCAAAAAGACAGCCGTCAAGACCCTTTGTAATTACAAAAGAGTCCCCCAGGCCTTCTCGGAAGCGGGCAGGTATAAAAAGTCTCCCTTTGGGGTCAATATTGTGCTGGTATTCACCCATGAACATGTCAGGAACAGCTCCAGCTATGAACTATCCACCACAAAAAACCACTTTCCACCACTATACTATAAATCGGCTGAAATTCCTATGGAATTTAGAAAAAAATTAAAGATTTTAAATTTTTTTTTT
>ENA-UOYA01004781-UOYA01004781.1-activated-sludge-metagenome-genome-assembly--contig:-NODE-4781-length-11096-cov-6.840322_pt1 | contig 11096 bp, 10 predicted proteins | sample MGYA00238163_ERZ764804 | MGnify/ENA primary metagenome ERZ764804 (study PRJEB28919, sample SAMN05720223) | activated sludge metagenome | isolation source: Anaerobic digester | place: Hong Kong...
TGCGAGGCCAATGCAGCCTCAAAGTTCAGCTGCCAGGTGCTCGCTTCGGCCAACACGACATGGGAGGCCGCCTTCCCGCCGGGGAAATATCGTGAACCCAAGCTTGTGTTCTACACGCGCAATGGCCGCTCGGGCTGTGGCGCGGCACAATCGGCGATGGGGCCGTTCTACTGCCCGGCCGATCAGGGCATTTATCTTGATACCGATTTCTACACCGAGCTGTCGCAGCGCTTTGGCGCGGCGGGTGATTTCGCGCAGGCCTATGTCATCGCGCATGAAATGGGGCATCACATCCAGTATCTCACGGGCATTGCCGATCAGGTCCGCGCGCAGCAGCAAAAGCTGAGCGAGGCGAACGGCAACAAGCTGCAGGTCGCGATGGAATTGCAGGCGGATTGCTATGCGGGCGTCTGGGCGGCGAAGAACAAGGACCGGATGGAGCCGGGCGATGTAGAAGAAGGCCTGCGCGCCGCGCACCAGATTGGCGACGATGTTCTCCAGCAGGCAGCGCAAGGCCGCGTCGTTCCCGAAGCCTTTACGCATGGCTCTGCGGCGGACCGCATGGCGTGGCTCAAGCGCGGGCTGCAAACGGGGGATCCCGACCAATGCGATCCGTTCCAGAATGTGCGCCTGAGCCAGTGAGGCAGGCATTGTGAGAATTGGGATCGTTGCGCCCTCCTGCCGTCTGGAAGAGGCTGTCGCGGGGCGCTTGCCGGGGCTGGCGCGCGAGGCCTTTGGGGCGGAGGCACCAGAGTTCATCATCCACCCGCAATGTTTTTTGACCGAAGGCCATTTTGCCGGGCCGGATGCGGCGCGCGCGGATGCCTTTGTCGAACTGGCGAACGACCCGTCGATTGACGCGATCTGGTTTGCGCGCGGAGGCTATGGCGCGTGCCGCATGGCGGAAAATGCGCTGGCGCGGCTCAAGTCAGCCGCGGGCGACAAGCGGTATCTGGGTTATAGCGATGGCGGTTTTCTGCTCGCGGGGCTTTATGCGCGCGGCATCGGGCAGGTGGCGCACGGGCCGATGCCAAGCGACATGAAGCGCGAAGGCGGTGAGGCGGCGGTTCTGCGCGGGCTCGATTGGCTGCGTGATCCCTCAACGGTGCCATCCAGCCAGAAGCGCGCGGCCTTCAATCTGACAGTGCTCAGCCAGTTGCTCGGCACGCCGCTCCAGCCCGATCTTTCAGGCCATGTGCTAATGATCGAAGAGGTCGGCGAATATATGTATCGCATCGACCGCAGCCTGTTCCACGTCACGTCAAATCCCGGCATCCGCAAGGTTGCAGGCCTGATGCTCGGGCGCTGCTCGGACATTCCGGAGAATGATCCCGATTTCGTGCTCAACGAGGAAGAAGTGTGCCGCCACTGGTGCGCGCAGGCGGGGATCGCTTATCTCGGACGTGCCGATATCGGCCATGATGCCGACAACAAGGTTGTGCCGTTCGGGTAAGGCTTCGGCTTTTGCCCTGGCATTTTCCCCTTGCCGCTCGCCCTGAGCTTGTCGAAGGGCCGTCCTTCAACTGTTCACCAAAGCGAAGAACAGGGGTTGACCTTCGGTCGCCTTCGGCCCCGACAAGCTCAGCCCGAGCGGGATTTTTTTTGGCTTTGAGGGAGAGTAGAACCGGGGCAGCAGGCCACACGCCCGCCGCCCCGGATTGATCGATCTTATTTAAACTTGATCGCGATGTAGCGGGCCGGGTTGTTGCCGCGCTGGATGTAGAGCAGCACATTGGCCCGGCCTGCGCGCTTGGCTTCTGCCGTCACGCGGTTGAGGTCGGCTGCCGTCAGCGTTGGCTGCTGGTTGGCCGACAGGATGATGTCACCGCGCCGCAGGCCCTTGCCACCGGCATCGCTCGAGGGATCGACCGCACCGATCACAATGCCGCGCGGCACCGTGTTGAGGCCAAGCTGGCGCGCGATTTCGGGCGTCAGGTCTTGCACGGCAAGGCCGAGCGATTCCTTCGACGCATTCTGCGTCGTTTCATCGTCTTCCGGATCAAGCCCCGGTGCACCGCCGCCAAGCGAGGCAAGCTTGTCTTCCGACGGGCGTTCGCCAAGCACGGCGGTGAAGGTCATGCGCTTGCCGCCACGGATCACTTCGATGGGCACGCGCGCGCCGACCGGCTGGTTGGCGATGAGGAAGGAGAGCGTCTGGTCAGGCGTCACTTCGCGGCCGCCCACGGTGACGACGACGTCGCCTTCGCGGATGCCTGCCTTGGCGGCGGCTTCATTGGGCTCAACGCGGGCGATGAGTTCACCGCGGTTCTTCTGGAGGCCAAGCGCGTCTGCCGCGCCTTCGTCAAGCGGCTGGATGCCAACGCCCAGATAGCCACGCTTCACGCGTCCGCCGCTCTTCAGCGTTTCGACAACGGGCGCTGCGACCTCGGCGGGAATGGCAAAGCCAATGCCGATATTGCCGCCGGTGGGCGAGAAGATGGCGGTGTTGATGCCAATGACGTTGCCGTTCATGTCGAACATCGGGCCGCCCGAATTGCCCTGGTTGATCGAGGCATCGGTCTGGATGTAGCGGTCCGAAGGTCCGCCATTGATGTTGCGGTGGAGCGCCGAGACGATGCCCGCTGTCACCGTGCCGCCAAGGCCATAGGGATTGCCGATGGCCACCACCCAGTCACCCACGCGGGTGCGGGCGCTGTCGCCGAACTTCACATAAGGGAAGTTCTTGCCCTCGATCTTGAGGACGGCAAGGTCAGAGGTCGGGTCGCGCCCCACGAGCTTGGCGGGATATTCGGTGCGATCCGGGAAGGTCACCGTGATCGAGCTGACCGCCGCCCCGCGCTGTCCCGGCGAGACGACGTGGTTGTTGGTGACGATATAGCCGTCCGACGAGATGAGGAAGCCGGAGCCAAGCGACTGCGCTTCGCGCGTCACCGGCTGGCCGCCCTGCTGGCCGCCGAAGAGATCGCCAAAGGGCGTTCCTTCAAACGGATTGTTGGAGACCTGCACCTTTTGCGTGGTCGAGATGTTGACCACGGCGGGCTGGAGACGGGCCGCCAGATCAGCAAAGCTCATTGGCGCACCGGGGCGCGGCGCCGAGGTCGCGACGCCGGAAACAGCTTCATTTTGTGCCTGCTGGGAAGCGGCCGGCGATTGCAGCGCAAGCGTGGCAGCCGTGCCACCCAAGAGCATCGCCGCAGTCATGGCATAAGCGTAACGCACTATGGAATTCCTCCTATGATTTTCGCGTAACTCACAACATCCCATGGGCGGGATGCCGTGCGCGGGCTGAACCGAAATTGAACGAAATCCTCCGTCCCGCTCCGGCTCTACTTCCCCCCGCGAAACTCCCTGAGATAGTCATTGCCCGGCGAAAGGATCAGGCTGGTCGCGCCTGTCGGCTTGGTCCCGTCGACGCCAAAGGTCGTCTTGTAGGACTGCATCGCCCGGTAAAAGTCGTAAAATTCGGGGTCCTTGCCAAAGGCTGCGGCATAGATTTTCGCGGCGTCTGCATCGGCGGTTGCGCGGATGACCTGTGCCTGCTTCCAGCCTTCGGCACGCTTGGTGGCGGCTTCCTGCTGGCGTGCGGTGCGCATCCGCTCAAAGGCCGATTCAAGCGTTGCGCCCTTGGGCAGGTCCGCCCGCTTGATCCGCACGTCGATGATTTCGGCACCATATTGATGCGCTTCGCGGTTGAGGCCGACGCGGATATTCTCCATCACCTTACCACGTTCCGGGCTGAGGAGTGCTGCAAACGGCTCCTTGCCCAGCTCGTTGCGCAGGGCTGAGCCAAGCAGCGGACGCAGGGCATCGCCCAGACGTTCCTCGGTGCGCGCGGTCTTGTACATCTTGAGCGGATCAATGATGCGGTAGCGGGCAAAGGCATCGACCTGCAGGCGCAGCTGATCGGTCGACAGCACTTCCTGCTCATCCATGTCGATCGACTGGACGCGCTTGTCGAGCCACTGGATCTGCTCGGCAAAGGGTACGCGCAGGATGATGCCCGCACCCGTGCTGCCGAACTGCTCGCCCGGCTTATAGGCATTGATGATGCGCACCGGCTGGCCGAAGCGCACGACGACGCCCTGCCGCGTTTCCGGCACGAACGAGACGGTCGCGCCCAAGAGGACGAGAACGGCGATGGCAAGGAAGGCAAGCCCGGCCGGATTGCGAAGAAGGCGGTCCATCAGCGGGCTCCTCCCTGTGCTGCCGGGGCATCGGGCAGTTTGCGCGCCGCGCCATTGAGCGGAAGATAGGGCATCACGCCGGGCGTTTCGACAATCGTCTTGTCGAGCTTGCCGAGCACCTGCTCCATCGTTTCATAATACATGCGGCGACGCGTGACGCCGGGCGCAAGCCGGTATTGCTCGTAAACCTTGTCGAACGAGGCGGCCTCGCCCTGCGCCTTTTGCAGCACCTGCTGCTGATAGGTGTTCGCCTGGTTGATCATCGACTGCGCTTCCTGCTGCGCAGCCGTCACGTCCTTGAAGGCGTCGATCACTTCATTTGGCGGATCGGCGCGCTTGATGGCGACGCCTTCGATCCGCACGCCCGAGCGATAGGAAGCGAGGATGGAGCGCATCCGACGCTCGACATCGGCCTCGATCATGCCGCGCTTGGCGCCAATCGCGCCAATCAGGTCGACGCGCGACAGCGAGGCGCGCATCGCGCTTTCGGCGACTTCCTTGATCGTCTCTTCCGGGTCGGTGAGCTGGAACTGGAACAGCTCGGGGTCTGCAATCGACCAGCGGACCGAATAATCGAGATCGATGATGTTCTGATCACCCGTCAGGATGAAGTTCTGCGTGCCGCCGGTTGCCGGAATGTCGGTCGTGCGGATTTCGGCGACGTTGATCTTGCGCACCTTTTCGATGGGCGCCGGAAGCGTCAGCCCGATGCCCGAATCCAGCGTGCGTGAATAAGCGCCAAAGGTCGTCACCACGCCGCGTTCCTGCGGGGCAATCGAGTGGAAGCTGGTGAAGATGATCCAGAGGCCGATCACGACCGCGCCGCCAAGGCGGATCATCGGCCAGGGCGTTCCGCCACCGCCACCGCCACCGCCGCCACCAAATTGGTCGCGCATGCGGCGGGCAAGTTCGTCCATCGCGGAAGGCCCCTTGGGGCCGCCGGGACGCCCGCCGCCGGGCGGAAGGTTCCACGGATTGCGTGGTCCACCACCATCTCCGCCGGAGCCGCCTCCGCCAGATCCGCTGCCACCACGGTTGCCCCAAGGGCCGCCCGCATCCGCCTTCAGCACGTCTGCGCGTGCCTTTCCGCCAGTTTTTCCGCTCATGTCCCTGCATATAGGGGGGCAATTTCACGAAAAACAGTGGCGCGGATGAATTCGCACCTTAAATCGCCGTCATGTCCGATATCGAAACCATCAAGCAACTCCTCGACGCCATCCCCGATCCGCTGAGCAAGGGCGGTCTCATGACCTCCGGCCGCGCCGCCGCACCCCGGCTGGCCGATGGACGGGCGGGGCTTATTCTCGACGTGACCGGCCTTTCGGTCGCCGCGCGCGATGCGCTGTGCGCCGAAGTGGAAGCGCGCCTCAAGACATTGCCCGGCGTTACCGAAGTGCGCATCGCGATGACGAGCGAAAAGCCCGCGCGGATGCTCATCGCGGTCGCCAGCGGCAAGGGCGGGGTCGGCAAATCGACCGTCTCGACCAATCTTGCCGTGGCGCTCGCCAAATCGGGCGTGCGCACCGGCCTTGTCGATGCCGATATTTACGGCCCCTCGCAGCCGCGGCTCACCGCAAGCGAAGGCAAGAAGCCCGAGGCCGAGGGGCAAAAGCTCATCCCCGTCGAAACGCCCTATGGCGTGCCGCTCCTCTCCATGGGCCATCTCGTCAAGCCGGGTCAGGCGATTGCGTGGCGCGGGCCGATGGCGGGCAATGCGCTTGGTCAGTTGATCGATGCCGAATGGGCCGACACGCAGGTGCTGGTGGCGGACATGCCGCCGGGCACGGGCGATGTGCAACTGTCGATGGTCCAAAAGCACAAGCCCGCAGGTGCGGTCATCGTCTCGACGCCGCAAGACCTCGCGCTCATCGATGCCGAGCGCGCGATTGATCTGTTCAACACCGCCGGCGTGCCGATCATCGGCATCATCGAGAATATGGCGGGCTATGCCTGCCCGCATTGCGGCGAAGTCTCCGATCCCTTTGGCACAGGCGGCGCGGAAGCGGCGGCCAAGGCGATGGGCGTGCCGTTCCTCGGGCGGATTCCGCTTGATATGGTCATTCGCAAAGCGTCTGATGCCGGCACGCCGCCCGCGGCTGGCAACAGCCCGCAGGCGCGCGCATTTGAAGAGATCGCAGCGCAGGTTGCTGCCTGGATCACGCAACACGGAGGCTGACATGGCCCTGACGCAAGATGAAGACATTGCCCGCCTGCTCGGCGAAACGCGCACCATCGCGCTCGTCGGCGCGTCAGACAATCCGGCCCGCCCCAGCAATGAAGTGATGCACTTCCTGCAAGGGCGTGGCTATCGCGTCATCCCGGTCAACCCCGGCATGGCGGGCAAGACCATCCATGGCGCGCAAGTTGCAGCCTTGCTGGCTGACATTGGCGAGCCCATCGATCTGGTGGACATCTTCCGCAATTCAGAAGCCGCAGGTGCCGTTGTGGACGAGGCGATTGCCGTGGGTGCCAAGGCAGTCTGGATGCAGCTTGGCGTGATCAACGAAGACGCGGCTGCGCGGGCTGAAGCGGCTGGTCTCAAGGTGGTGATGAACCACTGTCCCAAGATCGAGATCGGGCGATTGGGCGTACCGAAGGTCGGCTAGCGAACCACATATCTTCTGTCCCGTCACCCCAGCGAAGGCTGGGGTCTCGCAGGTTGGGCGCACGAGATGCCAGCCTGCGCTGGCATGACGGATGCAAATCAGCGGATTGAGAGCGTCTTTGCCCGCTCTTCCAGCCGGGCAACCGCATGGGGGTGAAGCGCAGCACCCGTTGCGAGTACGCCGAAGGCTTCACCCTTGGTCGAGTTGAAGCGCAGCGGCTTGCCATGCGCGTCAGTCACGATGCCGCCTGCCTCTTCGGCGAGCAGGGCTGCGGCTGCGATATCCCATTCATGCCCCCAGCGCAGGGCCGCCACGAGATCGGCCTCGTCAGCGGCGACCATCGCGATCCTGAGCGCAATTGAGTTGGGCTTATAGACCGTCACCAGATCGGCATCGGCCTTGGGAAGAACATCAGCAGGCACGCGCGCGCCGGGCAACTCGGCCCGCGTGCTGGCGGAAATGGCGGCATTGTTGCGCCATGCGCCGCTGCCGCGTGAGGCGCGCCAATGCTCGTCGCGCGCCGGGGCATCAAGCACGGCCAGCGTTGCGCGACCGCCCTCGACCAGCGCAATCGAAACCGCCCAGCCATCGCGCCCGCGCACATAATCGCGTGTGCCATCAATCGGGTCGACCACCCACACGCGCGGGCGCATCAACCGCTCGGCATTGTCGGCGGTTTCTTCCGAAAGCCAGCCCGCATCGGGATCAAGCCGCTTGAGTTCGGCCTTCAGGAACTGGTCGACCGCAATGTCGACTTCGCTCACCGGATTGCCGGGCGCCTTTTCCCAGAGGTCGAACGAGCCGCGAAAGCTCTTGAGCGCAAGCGCCCCTGCCTCGCGGGCAATGTCGCTCAGGGCATCAAGGCGGGGATCAGTCACCGGCGAGAGTCATTCCTTCCACGCGCAATGTGGGGGCGTTGCTGCCATAACGGAAGACCAGATCGTTGGCCGGTGTCACGTGGCGGAACATGTCCTTCAGGTTTCCGGCAATCGTCACTTCAGCCACCGGCTCAGCCAGCACGCCGTTGCGGATGACAAAGCCCGATGCGCCGCGGCTGTAATCGCCGGTCAATCCGTTGACGCCCTGACCGATCAGATCGGTCACGTAGATGCCCTCGACAATGTCGGCCATGAGTTCTGCGGGCGTGTGCGTGCCCGCTTCCATGTGGAGATTGGTCGTGCCGGCACCCGGAGGGCCGCCCACGCCGCGCGAGGCATGGCCGGTGGGCGCAAGGCCCAATTGGCGCGCCGAGGCGGAATCGAGCAACCATGTCGTCAGCACGCCCTTGTCGATGAGCGCGCGACGCGAGGTCGGCAGGCCTTCGCCATCAAAGGGCTTGGAGCGCAGGCCACGGATGCGGTGCGGATCATCGATGATCGTGATGCCGGGGGCAAAGACTTCGGTCTCCAGCGCATCGAGCAGAAAGCTCGTCCGCCGGGCAATCGCCGCACCCGTGATCGCGCCGACGAAATGGCCGATCATGCTTGCGGCGACACGCGGATCGAACACAACCACAGTTGGTCCGCTCTTTAGGCGCACCGGATTGAGCCGCGCCACGGCGCGCTCGCCTGCCTTTGTGCCAATCGCTGTGGCGTCGTCCAGATCAGACAAGTGCCGCGCTGAATGATAGGCATAGTCGCGCTGCATGCCAGAGCCCTCGCCCGCAAGGACGCTGGCCGACACGCCGTGGCTCGAGCCGGAATAGCTGCCAGAAAAGCCGCCGCTGGTCGCAAGTGCCACGAGCGCGCGACCGGCACTTGCGCTGCCGCCTTCGCTGTTGGTGACGCCAGCGACCGCACGGGCGGCCTCTTCGGCGGCCATGGCGCGATCACGCAGCGCTTGCGGCGACACATCTCCGCCATCGTCAATGTCGAAATCGGCAGGCGCGCTGCGCATCAACAGCTCTTCGGGCGCAAGCCCTGCAAACTCGTCTTCCGGGGCTTGGCCCGCCATGGCGACGGCGCGCTCGGCGAGCTTTGCCAGCGCATCGGCGGACAGATCCGACGAAGAGGCGCTCGCCGATTGCTTGCCGACGAACACGCGTAGGCCGATTTCCTCGCCTTCGGAGCGCTGGACATCTTCGAGCGCGCCAAGCCGCACCTGCACGCCCGTGGCGGCATCGGCGACGTAAATGGCATCAGCGGCATCGGCCCCGGCCTTCCGGGCAAGGGCGACGAGATCGGCGGCGCGCTTACGCGCCTGTTCAGTAGTCAGCATGGACTGCGCTTAGGGCTTCCTGCGCAAAGGCTCAAGCCGAAGCGCCGATTGTCGCCATGGCGAGCGCCACGAGCAGCCCGGCAAAGCGGTTCGACCGGAATTTGGCGAGTGCATCGGCACCATCATCCACCTTGAGCGTTGCGACCTGCCAGCCAAGATGGGCTGCGGCAGGAGCCAGTGCGAGCAACGCCGCCGCCTGCGGGCGGACCTGCCAGATGGCGGCGGCCCAAAGGCCAAGTGCTGCTGCATAAAAGAGCGTCAGACCCGGCTTGACCTGCGCGCCGAGCGCACGGGCAGACGAGCGGATGCCGATGAGCGCATCGTCCTCACGATCCTGCAGCGCGTAGATGGTGTCATAGCCAATCACCCAGAAGATCGAGCCTGCATAGACGAGGAACATGGGGAGAGCCGCTGGCGCAAACGCCATCCAGCCGACCAGCGCCCCCCAGGAAAAGACCAGCCCGAGCCACGCCTGCGGCCACCATGTGATCCGCTTCATGAAAGGATAGGCGGCGACAGGCGCAAGGCTTGCGACCGCGATGATCTGCGCTTCGATGCGCAGTTGCAGCAGCACGACGAGGCCAATGGCACAGAGCAGGAGCAGCCAACCCCATGCCGCTTTCAGGCTCACCGCACCACTGGCCACGGGGCGGTTGCGCGTGCGCTCCACCTGGGCATCGAGATCGCGGTCGACAATGTCATTATAGACGCAGCCTGCGCCGCGCATCGCAATCGCCCCGGCGAGCATCCAGACCCCAAGCACCCAGAGCTGCGGCAGCCCGCCTGCCAGCCCCAGTCCGTACAGGCACGGCCAGAAAAGCAACCACCAGCCAATCGGCCGGTCAAAGCGCGCGAGCGACGCATAGGGGCGGGCGGCCACTGGCAGGATGCGCATCAGCCCGGTCAGCTCGATGTCGGGCACCAGTGAAGAATCGGCGGGTGAAGAATCTACAGGCGAGGTTTCGTCCGGGCGCATAATCATGCTAACCGCCCTTATGCCCGCGACACCTGCATGGCCACCCCAATCGACGCCGCGCCTCTTCATCGACACGGAACTGGCCGATGGCCACGACGTGCGCATCGAGGGCGGGCAGGCGCATTATCTGTCCAACGTCATGCGGATGAAGGAAGGCGCGCCGGTCAAGCTGTTCGATGATCGCACCGGAGAATGGCTCGCCGAAGTGTCCGCCATCGGCAAGCGCGACATGATCCTGCGCGTGTCTGGCCTGCTGCGTCCGCGCGAGAGCGTTCCCGATCTCTGGCTGCTTGCAGCACCTGTCAAGAAAGCCCGGCTTGATATGGTCGTGGAAAAGGCGTGCGAGCTGGGCGTGGCGCGCTACCAGCCCGTCATCACGCGCCGCACGATCATCGAGCGGATGAACATGGAGCGCCTGCGCACGACGATGGTCGAAGCCGCCGAACAATGCGGACGCACGGCGCTTCCCGAAATCGCGGACGCCGTGAAGCTGCCCGCCCTGCTGCGTGATTGGCCCGAAGGCCGCACGCTCTATTTCGCCGATGAAGAAGGCGGCGTGCCGCTGGCCGAGGTTGCAAAGCCCGGCCCGGCCGCGATCCTTGTCGGCCCGGAGGGTGGCTTTGACGCCGAAGAGCGCGCCGCGATCAAGGCGCTTCCACAAGCCGTCGGCGTGTCGCTCGGCCCCCGTATCCTGCGCGCCGAGACCGCCGCACTTGCGGCCATCTCCATCTGGATGTCAGCGGCGGGCGATTGGCGGTAGCTGGTGCGGTTTGATATAGATCGCTTCAACCCCAATCCGCTCGCCCTGAGCTTGTCGAAGGGCTGTCCTTCACCTGTGCGGCAAAGGGGAAAGAACAGGGCTTCGACAAGCTCAGCCCGAGCGGGACGGGGTAGTTGTCAGTTTATATGGACACAACAGCGTAAGCGCTAAGGCCGGATCACCACGCCCGTATCGGGGCTGAACTTGCCTGCAAGCGTCGCCTGAAACACCTCATTTGCAGCCGCCAGCCCGTCGCGATGCTCGACGCGGATGAAGCCCTTGGCCGCTTCGACAAACGATCCCCAGGCCCCGGCAACCGATTTGGCGAAGCGTTCCGGCCCCATGGCCTTGATCGTCTCGATTGCTTCGGTCGGCGCGAAGAACAGCACGGG
>ENA-UOYA01004784-UOYA01004784.1-activated-sludge-metagenome-genome-assembly--contig:-NODE-4784-length-11089-cov-5.900761_pt1 | contig 11089 bp, 12 predicted proteins | sample MGYA00238163_ERZ764804 | MGnify/ENA primary metagenome ERZ764804 (study PRJEB28919, sample SAMN05720223) | activated sludge metagenome | isolation source: Anaerobic digester | place: Hong Kong...
ACTTTGTACTCCGGTTAATATTCTTGACATAGTAATTGTTTTTTTGCAAAGTTAATCCTTTACTTCAAAAATTAATCTTCTTTGATTATTTTTGACACTATGAGATTTTTCAAGGTTATATTTTGGATAGTATGGAGGGTTTGGTTCTATGTTTTGGTGCTAGTGCCTATTTTAGTGCTTTTACCATTGTTGGTTATTTCTATATCAAAAGAAAAATGGTATCCCTACTTTTTTGTTTTGGCTAGAATTTGGGCTAAGTTTATTTTATTCGGCATGGGATTTAGAGTGAAGATAGATTACGACCAAGAGATAGATCCTAATAAAAGTTATATGCTAGTTGCCAATCACACCTCTATGACTGATATCATGCTGATGCTATCTGTAACCAGAAATCCTTTTGTTTTTGTTGGAAAAAAAGAATTGGCCAATATTCCTTTGTTTGGTTTTTTCTATAAAAAGACATGCATATTAGTAGACAGAAGTAGTCAAAAAAGCCGATTTGAAGTTTATGAAAGAGCTCAAAAAAGACTTAATCAAGGCTTGAGTATTTGTATATTTCCCGAAGGCGGTGTTCCTGATGAGAATATTATTTTGGATGAGTTCAAAGATGGTGCATTTAGGCTTGCTATTGAGCATAAAATTCCCATTGTTCCCATGACATTTTATGACAATAAAAGAAGATTGTCATATACTTTTTTTAGCGGTAGTCCTGGAATTATGAGGGTTAAAGTTCATAGATTTTTTGACACGATTAATTTAACGATGGAGGCCAAAAAAGAACTTAAAGAAGATGTTAGAGAAGTAATACTTACCGAATTGATGACTGATATAAAAACAAAATAGCACTGAATTTCAGTGCTATTTTTAGTTATCATTATGATAACCTAACTTAACTAATTTAAACAAACTAGAATTTATAGCTTAACCCTGTATAAACCCCAAATAAGTATGGTTTGAAATTGCCTGAACCTGAACTAAAAGTATTCAATTGATATTTGAAAGTGGGTTCAAGATTATACTCCAAAGCTTTTAAAATTTTATATTTCATCCCAATTCCAAAATTGGTACTAAAATGGATTGAGTTTAGGTTATTGGCTTCACCTAAAATCATGTTCATCGAATTAGAACTCAATGAAACCTCATTTTCATTCAGAAACAAAGTACTCATTCCTGCAATAACATTTAGTCCAAAATTTTTATCAATTAATGCATAACTCATTTCAAAAGGAATCTCAAAATATCCTATTTTTTGGTTTATTACTCCTTTGTTATTTTGCACAATATTTGTTTCCTCTGGTGCAACGAATTGACTAGTTGCATAGTCTTGTACTACTATATTGGAAGCATCAGTAACCAAGTCTAAATTTGTCATTCCTTTGCTAAATAAATCTGCAGAAAAAGCAATATCATTGGTGTTGTAATCTACAACGAATTTATTCACACCTGTTCTAAGGGTAATTTTATCAGTAGCCTTGTAAGCTACCCCAACTCCAAGACTAAGTCCAGTATTAAATTGTTTAGAATTATCGCTTAGAGTTCCATCAATAGGCGAACCACTGGAAAAAGAACCCATAAAAACAGGAGCAACATTTGAGGCAATTAGCCACCTGTTGTTCATAGGTTCTTTGTTTGTTTTGCTTTCTTTTTCATTTAGCAATTCTCCCAACGTATTTTTTTTCAAGTTGTTAGGTTGTGTAGAGTCCTTTTTTGTTGAATTATTTTCTTGAATAGCGATGCTATTTTCAGAATTTAATTCATTTTTGAGCTTGACAGGATTTTTTCCCAGTGTTATTGAATTTGAAGATGAATTTATAGTATGGTCTGTTTTATTTTCTGTTTCAGATTGGTTAGTGTTCTTTTTTTCCAATGCCTCTTTATTATTGTTTGCAATAGCGGTTTCATTATTACCCAAGGTTAGGGTTTTGGATGGTTTTTTTATTCTTTTAGACAATTTATTTTTGTTATTAATCTTTGTTATTTCCGAACCATTAGAGTCACTAACATTTGACTTGCTATTGTTCAAGGTAGCGCTAGTATTATCATTGCTCTCATCACTATCATTAGAGGCAACTTGATTGGTTGATGTTGGATTATTAATGGTTTTAATTTCATCAATTTTATTTTCTACACCATCTTTCGCACCGTTATTATTTGAATTTTTTTCGGAATTAACAATAGGAACATTTTGATTTCTATTCTGTTGTAAAAAACCATTTTTAGTAAAAATCAAAAATCCAATAATAAAAACAGCAGCAACACCAGAAAGTTTCCACCAAAATGGAATTACTCTGCGTTTTTCTTTCTTTTCTAGTTTTGACTCTATGATTTCCCAACTCTCAGTAGGAGCTTGTTGCTCAAAATCTTTGAATCTCTCTTGAAAAAGTCTTTCTATATCTTTTTTTTCAATCATTTCGCAGACGGAAAATTTGAATTCATACTTGTTTTATAACTCTCTATTTTAGTTTTCAAAATCAACTTTGCTCTAGATAAATTTGATTTTGATGTACCAATTGAAATGTTTGTCATTTCAGCAATTTCTTGATGCGAATAGCCATCTAGAACGTAAAGATTAAATATCAATCTATACCTATCGGGCAATTCTTGAATAATTTTTAATAAATAATCTAAACTAATATTTTCATCTTCAAGTTCTATTTCATCATCAATTTCTTCTTTCTCCGGAACAAGATTTAGAAATGTTTCTTTCCTATACTGTTGAAGGACATAATTTATCATTACTCTTTTCATCCATCCTTCAAAAGAACCTTTAAATGAATATGTTTTTAGTTTCTCAAAAATCAACAAAAATCCTTCCTGAAAATTGTCCTGAGCTTCCTCATAATTACGAGAATACTTTAGGCAAACGCCAAACAATTTTGATGCATAAATCTGATATAATTGTTCTTGCGATTTCCTGTTGTTATTCTTGCATTCATGTATGAGTTGCTTTAAATCCAAATTTCAGCAAGTTTTACTGTTTTTTTAATTGACTGGTATTTCATATTCTAAAAAAATATCATTTCCACTTTCGTCTTTACCTTTCCAAAATTTAAAAATATAGGTTCCATTGCTGGTCACATTAAAGTTAAAAGAACACTCTTGAACATTATCTGTGAGTTCTTGGCAATTGTTCCTTTCTTCTACAACACTTTCTACGGCTACAGTTCTAATATTCAAATCTTTGTCATAATAAATACTGTTGTAATAATGACAAGTAGAAGGTCTTGTGTAATACATTTTAATAGGATATGTATTTCCCAAAGTAAAATTTGTTGGAATGTCAACACTGTCAACAGCTAAAATCTCAAAATGGAAGTTTGAACTATTATCATCCAGTGAACAAGATGCTAACAATAGAACAAGGACAAATGAGGCTAAAAATTTTTTCATTTTTTTGAAAACTTTTTCTGTTAGATAATTAATTTTTGAAAAGGTTGCGTGAATAAAATAAAAAAACCTGCCGAAGCAGGATTTTATTAATTTTCATGACCTTCTTTTATATGGTCTTTTATGAGTTGTTCTAATTCATCTGCCAATTCTGGGTTATCTTTTATCAATGCTTTTACGGCATCACGACCTTGACCTAGTTTTGTTTCACCATAACTAAACCATGAACCAGATTTTTTAATTATTTCAAATTCTACAGCCAAATCAAGTATTTCACCAGTCTTTGAAACTCCTTCGCCATACATGATGTCAAATTCAGCTGTTTTGAAAGGTGGCGCAACTTTGTTTTTAATAACTTTTACTTTGGTTCTGTTTCCTATAACATTTTCACCATCTTTAATTTGTGAAGCACGACGAATATCTAATCGAACAGAAGCATAAAATTTCAAAGCATTTCCTCCTGTTGTTGTTTCTGGATTTCCAAACATTACACCAATTTTTTCTCTTAATTGGTTGATAAAAAATACAGTACAATTAGTTTTGCTGATGGTTGCCGTTAATTTTCTTAGAGCTTGAGACATTAATCGGGCATGTAAACCCATTTTTGAATCACCCATTTCACCTTCTATTTCGCTTTTTGGTGTCAAAGCAGCTACTGAGTCGATAACTACAATGTCAATAGCGCCAGAACGAATAAGATTTTCAGCAATTTCCAATGCTTGTTCTCCATTATCAGGTTGCGAAATGATAAGGTTTTCAATATCTACACCAAGCTTTTCAGCATAATGTCTATCAAAAGCATGTTCCGCATCAATAAACGCTGCAATTCCACCAGCTTTTTGTGCTTCGGCAATAGCGTGGAGAGTTAAAGTGGTTTTACCAGAAGATTCTGGTCCATAGATTTCTATAATTCTTCCTTTTGGATATCCATTTACACCTAGAGCTAAGTCTAATCCTAATGAACCAGATGGAATAACTTCAACTTCTTCAACAGCTTTGTCACCCATTTTCATCACAGTTCCTTTTCCGTAAGCTTTGTCTAATTTGTCTAGCGTTAGTTGTAATGCTTTTAATTTTGCTTCTTTTTCTGAACTCATTTTCTTAATAATAAATTTGTTTTGCTTTATTTTTCGTAAAAATACTTCTTTTTTGATTATAATTTCAACAACAAATTAAGATTTATAAACAATCTAAACCCAATTATAATCCTTACTTTTGCATTCAATTTTTGTTAACTATGGAAAAGCTAATTTCTTATCCAATATCGATACTATACTATTTGTGTTTCGGATTAACATTGGTTGTTTTTCATCCAATTCAATGGGTTTGTTTCAACGTTTTTGGTTATCAAGCACATAAAAAAAGTGTAGATTATTTGAATTTGTTTTTAGTTAGATGCACAAACATTCTTGGAACTACATATACTTTTAAAAATAGAGAAATAATTCCAGAGAATGCACCGATAATTTTTGTAGCCAATCATCAAAGTTTATATGATATTATTGGAATTATATGGTATTTAAGAAAGTTCCATGCTAAGTTTGTAAGTAAGAAAGAACTTGGAAAAGGTATTCCAAGTGTTTCCTATAATTTGAGACATGGAGGTTCAGTTTTAATAGACAGAAAAGATCCGAAGCAAGCTCTTCCAGTTATAAAAGGTTTAGGCGAATATATTGAAAAGCACAAACGTTCAGCTGTAATTTTCCCAGAAGGAACGAGAAGTAAAACAGGAAAACCAAAAGAGTTTGCTCAAAGCGGATTGAAAATTTTATGCAAGTATGCGCCATCTGCATATGTAGTGCCAATAACGATAAACAATTCTTGGAAAATGGTTAAGTTTGGTGCATTTCCTATGGGTTTAGGCAACAATTTGGAATTTACAATTCATGAACCACTCGCAGTAAAAGAATACTCTTTTGAAGAATTAATAGAAAAAGCAGAAAAAGCGGTTGTTAGCGCAATAAAAAATAATTAAATTTAGAATACTTAATGTCTTTAAAAAATGTGAGATTAGAAGTGATGCAGTTTTTGGAAAAAAACGTTGACAGCTTCGTAGAACAATTTTTGATACCGGTTGAAAAAATCTGGCAACCAACAGATTTTTTACCAAATTCTGAAAGCGAAAATTTTGTTGACGAGGTAAAAGAACTTCGCGAAATTGCAAAAGATTTGCCTTATGATTTTTGGGTAGTATTAGTTGGTGATACCATTACAGAAGAAGCTTTACCAACTTATGAAAGTTGGCTTATGGAAGTAGAAGGTGTAGATAATGAAGCCAGAAATGGTTGGTCAAAATGGGTTCGTCATTGGACTGGAGAAGAAAATAGACATGGAGATTTATTGAATAAATACTTGTATTTGTCTGGTCGTGTAAACATGCGTGAGGTTGAAATTACTACACATCATTTAATCAATGATGGTTTTGATATTGGCACTGGAAAAGATCCTTACAAAAACTTTGTTTACACTAGCTTTCAAGAACTAGCAACTTATATTTCCCACAATAGAGTTTCAAAAATTGCAAAGGAATATGGCGATAAAAAACTATCTAGACTTTGCAACATGATTGCAGGCGATGAAATGCGTCACCATCATGCATACTCTGAATTTGTAGATAGAATTTTCAAAGTTGACCCAAGCGAAACGATGCTTGCTTTTCAACACATGATGAAACTAAAAATCACCATGCCAGCACATTTTCTTAGAGAGTCTGGTGAAAAAATAAGCACAGCTTTCGAAGAGTTTTCTAATTCGGCTCAAAAAATAGGTGTTTATACAGCAAGTGATTATGTTGATATTTTGCAAAAATTGATAGATAAATGGCAGATAGATAAAATATCTGGTTTAACAGATGAAGCAGAAAAAGCACGTGATTATTTGATGAAATTACCAGCTAGAATGGCAAAAATTTCTGAAAGATTGGTTCTTCCTGATGAGACAAAAATTTTCAAATGGGTGCAACCTGCTTTGATAAGATAAAGCATAAAATCCTTTCCTGTAAGAAAGGATTTTTTTAAATAAAAGTTTATGTCAGTTATAGATAATACGATACTTTTTGTAAAACAAAAACTAGAAAATGCAGAAGCTGGTCACGATTGGTTTCATATTGAGCGTGTTTATAAGAATGCTTTGTTGATTGCTCAACATGAAGATTGTGATATTGAAATTGTGAAATTGGGCGCATTACTTCACGATATTGCTGATAGTAAGTTCAATGATGGCGATGAAACAGTTGGTCCAAGAATAGCTCGTGAATTTCTCGTAGGTCAAAATGTGGAGAAAGAAAAAATCGAACATGTAGTGAATATCATCGAAAATATCTCTTTCAAAGGAGGTAATTTTGAAAAAAAATTTACTTCAATAGAACTTGAAATTGTTCAAGATGCGGACAGATTGGATGCTATAGGCGCTATAGGAATTGCTCGAACTTTCAATTATGGTGGTTTCAAAAACAGACAATTGTACAACCCAAATATTTCTCCAAAAATGAACATGACAAAAGAGGAATATAAAAACTCTGATTCACCAACTTTAAATCATTTCTACGAAAAATTGTTGTTGTTGAAAGACAAAATGAACACCAAAACAGGGAAAGAATTAGCCGTTAATAGACATCGGTTCATGGAAAACTTCCTGTCGCAGTTTTATGCTGAATGGGAAGGCGAAAAATAAAAAGAGAACCAAATTTGGTTCTCTTTTTATTTTCCAGTAAAACTGGCTTTTCTTTTTTCTAAAAATGCTGTCGTACCTTCTTTAAAATCTTCGGTACCAAAGCATTTTCCAAAGTTTCTGATTTCTACATCAAATCCGTCAACATCGTGTTTATAATTGGCATTTATCGCTTTGATGGCTTTGCTAATTGCCATTGGAGAATTTTTCATGATTTTAGAAGCAATTCCTTTTGTGAATTCTAATAACTCAGCTTGTGGAACGACATGATTTACTAATCCGTAGGATTTTGCGGTTTCAGCATCAATCATTCCAGCTGTCATGATGAGTTCCATTGCACGACCTTTCCCAATGAGTTGAGGCAAGCGTTGCGTTCCTCCATAACCAGGAATTACACCTAGTGACACTTCTGGTAATCCCATTTTGGCATTATCTGAAGCAATTCTAAAATGACATGCCATAGCTAGTTCCAGTCCGCCGCCGAGTGCAAAACCATTTACAGCAGCAATAACAGGAGTTTTTAGCTTTTCTACAAAATCAAATAATATTTCTTGTCCTTGAGCGGCAAGTTGCGCACCTTCTTCTATAGAGAAATTTGCAAATTCCGAGATATCTGCTCCAGCAACAAAAGCTTTTTCGCCTTCACCAGTAATAATAATCACGCGAACATTTTCATCTTTTTCAAGATTTTCAAAAGCATCATGAAGTTCTTGAATAGTTACTTTGTTAAGTGCATTCAATTTAGATGGACGATTAATAATAATTTGAGCCAATCCGTTTTCGTGGTTAACGATAATATTTTCAAAATTCATAATTATTGATTTGTTATAGGTAGTGAAACTGTAAAAATTGTCCCTTTACCAAGTTCTGTTTCAAATGTAATAGTTCCTTTGTAATTTTCTATAATGTTTTTTATAATTCCTAAACCTAAGCCCATTCCACTGGTTTTGGTTGTGAATTTTGGTTCAAAAATTTGGTGAATGTTTTCAGCTTCAATACCGGTTCCGTTGTCTTGAACCTGAATAATTACCATATTGTTTTCTTCTTTTACAGTAACATTTATTTTCTTTTGTTCTTGCGAGTCTGGAATTGCCTGAATGGCATTTTTCACCAGATTAGTAATTATCCTCACCAGTTGAGTTCTATCAATTTTCGAAACTATTTCATCTTTTTCAGTTTCAAATTCTATGTAATCTTCATTAAAAATATCCAAAGAAAATTCTACAACCTCCACAACGTTTAGCGTTTCGTTTTGTTGCGCTGGCATTGAAGCAAAATTTGAAAATGCTGATGCTACTGAACTCATGGTATCAATTTGTTGTATCAATGTTTTTGAGTAATCATCTAGCTTTTGTTTCAAATTTGGATCATTTGCATCAAATTTTCTTTGAAAACTTTGTACAGTCAACCGCATCGGCGTCAACGGATTTTTGATTTCGTGAGCCACTTGTTTTGCCATTTCTCGCCATGCTTGTTCACGTTCACTCTGGGCAAGTTTACTGGCACTTTCTTCAAGTTTATCAACCATTTTGTTATAGGCAGCAATCAGTGAGTTGATCTCGCGACTATTGGCTTCAATAACAATTTTTTCATTCTTTTGGTTTAGTCCAGTTCTGTTTATTTTGTCCGAAATTGTTTTTAAAGATTTGGTGATATATGATGCTAAGAAGTATGCCAATGCAAAAGCAATAATTAGCATGAAGGAATATACTTGGCTCAGTCTTAGCAAAAATTGGCGCAATTCGGTTTCATAAAAACCATCATCTTCTACATATGGAATGTTGAGGATACCGAGTGGTTTAAACTTGTCGTCTTTTATCTGGCTGTATGACGAGCGATTTTTTACACCATCTATATTTTTTATGTCAACATATCTTTTTTCGACAGATGATTGAACGAGTTTAAGTATGTATTTGGGAATTGGCGGAGCAATTTTATCAACTGTAAAAGATCCTTTGGATGACTTCAATAATTTTCCATCAAGGGAATAAATATTAATTTCAAGATTGTGAATATCGGCTAATTCGTGAATTTTGTCTTTAAAAATTAATGGCAGATTTTCTGGAGTTAAAGGATATGTTGTTGTAGAAAGCACATAATTGATATGTTCCTTAATGGCAAATTCTTTTCTATCCAATCTTTCCTGATGGTAATCTCTTGCTTCATTTTTAAACTGAATAATAGAAATAGAAGCCATCAAAATGGAAGCTATCAAGATAACGATAATCATCGATAGGAAAATCCTTGTTCGAAGCGAAAGTTGCGATATTCTTATTTTGTTCATTTGTTAGTTTTCAGCCTTAGTTTTCATGTTTCAGTCAGCTGATTACTGCGACTGAAAACTATTTTCTTTCTCTTATTCTTTTATAAAATTTAAAACCAAGCATGATTAGAATTGAAAAAGCAATTATCCCTATTACGCCATAAATCCAATTAATAGCATTTTTTAAAATTACTAAAAAAACTACTGCAAATAAAATTATTGTTGCTCCTTCATTCCAAAGACGCATATAATTTGAAGAATAGTTGAATTTGTCATTTTGCAATTGCCTATAAATGTTGTGACATTTTAGATGATACAAAAACAACGCCAAAACAAACCCTAGTTTCACATGCATCCAAGGCATTTGCAACCAAACAGGCATCAAAATCAACAACCAAACTGCAAATATAGTTGCTAAAATCGCACTTGGCCAAGTAATAATATACCAAAGACGATAAGTCATTATTTTGTATTGCTTTAGTAAAATTTCTCTTTCCGGTTGCGGTTTTTCGTTGGCTTCAATTTGATACACAAATAAACGAACGATATAAAATAATCCTGCAAACCAAGTGATTACAAATATTAAATGAAGTGATTTTATGTAGTTGTAGAGTTCCATGTTATTAGTTTCAAGTTTCAAGTTTCAAGCTGTTTGAAGTTGCTAAGAACTTGAAACCTGAAACTTGAAACAAATTTATTTTTTCCATTCTTTTATCCAATCAGCCACAACTTCACACCAAGCATCATCATCATTTAAACATGGAATGGCAAGAAACTCTTTTCCGCCGTTTTCAATAAATTCTTCATTGGCGCGCATTGCTATTTCTTCTAATGTTTCCAAACAATCTGCAACGAAAGCTGGAGTTACAACGGCCAATTTCTTAATTCCTTTGCTTGGCATTTTATTAATTTCAACATCGGTATAAGGTGTTAACCATTTGTCGCCAGCTAATCTCGATTGAAACGTTTGGCTATATTTTCCTTCTGGAATGCCAAGTAATTCTACAATTTGACGTGTTGTTTCATAACTTTGATGACGATAGCAAAACTCATGAGCAGGTGAACTAGTTGCACAGCATTTATCATCGATAGTGCAATGTGATTTGGTTACATCGGTTTTGCGAATATGACGTTTTGGAATTCCATGATACGAAAATAATAAATGGTCGTAATCAAATCCTTCTAAATATTTTTTATATGAATTTGCTTGTGCAGCGATATAATCTTTTTTGTTATAAAAAGCTGGCACTTTTGTCAGTTTCATTTCTGGGAATTTGGTTTTCACTAATTCCTCTGCTAATGCCCAAATAGTTGTAGTTGAAGCCATTGCATATTGAGGATAAAGCGCTAAAAGCATGACATCTGTTACACCTTTATCTTTTAATTCTTGCAATCCTTTTTCGATGGTCATTGTTCCATAACGCATGGCTAAAGCTACAGGAACATCAACTAATTTTTGAACTTTTTGATGCATTCTTTTTGAGAATACAATTAGTGGCGAACCTTCATCTGTCCAAATTTGCGCATAAGCATGTGCTGATTTTTTTGGACGTGTTTGCAAAATAATCCCTCTAACTAATAATGCACGCAATAAATAAGGAACATCAATCACATATTTATCCATTAAAAATTCGTCTAAATACGGCTTAACATCTTTTGGCGTTGGACTTTCTGGCGAACCCAGATTTACTAATAATACTCCTTTCATATTTTACACATTAACATTCAAATTCATTAAATATTTTTTTGGCGTTGTGCCAAATTTTTTCT
>ENA-UOYA01004786-UOYA01004786.1-activated-sludge-metagenome-genome-assembly--contig:-NODE-4786-length-11088-cov-4.246714_pt1 | contig 11088 bp, 8 predicted proteins | sample MGYA00238163_ERZ764804 | MGnify/ENA primary metagenome ERZ764804 (study PRJEB28919, sample SAMN05720223) | activated sludge metagenome | isolation source: Anaerobic digester | place: Hong Kong...
AAGCCGGACCGGACGGCCCGCTCTCAGCGCCGGCGAGCGCTGTGCGCCCGCGCGCGCCGTCGTCGTGGCCCGCGAAATACCCGCTGACCCAGAGCATCTGCTCAGACGTCAAGCTGACCGCGAGCGCGCGGATGAGACCCCACTGCTCTTCGTTGAGACCCGGCCCTGGAAATTCCGTCAACGTCATCGTTCGTCGTGTCTTCGCCCCTCGGGCCGTCACCGGTTCGGCCGACCTGGAGGGCTGGAACCGCCTTCACTTTGCGACGCCGCCACGCAACAAACAAACGAATGGTATTGCCGATTAAGAGCAAAAGTGTTGCATTATCTGGATGGATATCAGCCTCGCCAAGACGTTCTTGGAGGTGGTCGCCACAGGCAGTTTTGTCGGCGCGGCCGAACGCCTTCACCTGACGCAGACCGCCATCAGCGCGCGCATTCGCCTGCTTGAGGATCAGGTCGGCCGCCGGCTCTTCGTGCGCAATCGGGCGGGCGCCCGGCTGACCCCGGCCGGCGAGCGCTTTCAGCATCACGCCACCACGCTCGTCCAAGTTTGGGAACGCGCCCGCCAGCAGGTCGCCTTGCCCGCCGGCCGCGCTAACCTGGTCGGCGTGGGCGGCGAGTTCAGCCTGTGGAGTCCGGTGCTGGTCGACTGGCTTTTGTGGATGCGCCAGGCGCACGCCGATGTGGCGGTCCGCGCCGAGGTGGACACGCCGAGCCGACTGCTGGACCGCGTCCAGGACGGATCGCTGGACGTCGCGGTCCTCTACAGCCCGCCGCCACGCCCCGAGTTGGTGCTGGAACTCCTCGCCGAGGAGAAGCTGGTGTTGGTGACGACCGCGGAGGACGGAAGTGTCCGTCCGGAGGACTACATCTATGTCGATTGGGGAGAGCCGTTCACGACCAGCCATGCCACGGCGTTCCCGGAATTGGCGAACGCCGGCGTGTCGATCTCGCTGGGCCCCTTGGCCTTGAGCTATATGCTGGCCGTCGGCGGCGCGGGCTATTTTCGGTCGACCGTCGTGCAGCCCTATGTCGAGAGCCAGCAGGTTCGCCTCGTCGAGCGCGCCCCCGAATTTTCCTACTCCGTCTATGCGGTCTACTCGACCCGCAGCGCCGCCGAGGTGATCGAGCCTGTTCGGGAGGGCCTGCGGCTTTGCGCAAACCGCAAGATCGAGCCGCGCAAGCAGCCCATTGCGGCCGACGGCGTCGAACGGCTTTAGGCGCGGCGGAAGACGCCCGCCTCGGTCACGATGACGTCCATCGGAATATCGTGCGGCAGCGGCCGAATGGTCGGCAGTCTCATGAGCTCGAAACCGACGCCGATCGCGCGCGGCCGAGGCTCGCTCGCCGCCAAGGTGCGATCGTAGCCGCCGCCGCCATAGCCGAGCCGATAGGCGGCGCCGTCGAACCCGACCAGCGCCGCCAACACCACGTCGGGCAAGACGGTGTGCCCGTCGCGGGGATAGGGAATGTCGCAAGCGCCCGAGGCCAAAGGATCGCCAGGCTTCCAGGCGCGGAACTGCAAAGGCGTCCCCTTCGCCGCCATGACGGGCAGGGCCACCGTCCCGCCCGCGGCGAGAATCCGATTGGCCAGGGGAAAGAGGCTGACGTCGCGCTTGTAGGGCCAGTAGAGCCCAATCCGCCGCGACCAAAGGTCGGGGAAAGCCCCGATCACATGGCGCAAGACCGCCTTGCTGAGGCCGGTGTGGAGGTGGGCTGGCATCGCCATCCGTCGGCGAAGGAGCTCAGCGCGTTGCGCGCGCCGCCAGGTCAGGACCTCGGACCGATCGGCCGCAGGGGCTCGCAGGGCCGACATCACGGGCCGGTGGACGCCGCGGAACCGCTGTCGCGGCGGCAGCGCAAAGCGGACGGATCTGGTCCATCGCCGGCCCGGGGCGAGGGGGGCCGGACGCTGCGGCCGGGCCAAAGGGACGGTGGCATGCGAACACTCCTCACGTGGACGCCAGGGCCTCGGATCGCCGCCGCCGCGCGGGTCCCTTGGCGCGCAGAGGTCAATCGACAGGACGCGGCGAAGCGATCAAGGCATAGCCATCCAAGCCGACGGCGCGCAAAACGGCGTCTGGATCGAAATCCGCCCGCACCTCGCCTGGAAGGATGTCGCAGCGGCGAACAAGCGCCCAACGGCCGCAGCCCGCCGGGCGCGGCAGGTTGGCGCCGGTCGGATCGCCGGTGAGCGCGTACGCGCGCCTGTCGATGCGTCGGAACAGAAACAGGCGCGCCGGCGAGCGGCCGCCCGGGTTGGCCACAGTGAAGGGCGCGGCGGCATGGCGGGTCTGCGAGGCGTTCCGTAAGCCCATGGCCAAGCCTCAATGTGACAGGAAAAGCGCCGGGTTCGGCGCGGACTCCAGGAGAACTTGGGTCGTGCCGCCGAAAATGAAGCGCTGCAGCCGCGGATGGCCGAAGGCGCCCGCCACAAGCATCCGCGCGCCCAATTCGCGCGCCGCCGCGATGAGCAGGGCGCCGGCTTCGCCGCGCGAGTGCAGCGGCATCGCGCTGGCCTGCACCCCCTGATCGTCGAGATAGCGGAGCAGGCGAAGGGCGTGGCACGGCTGGGCCATCGCCTGGGGCGCGGTCAGAACCACCACCTCATCGGCCTGTCGCAGCCAGGGGACCGCCCGCCGGGCGGCCCGGCTGGCCTCACGGCCGCCGTCCCAGGCGATCGCCACCAGGCCCCCAGGCTCGACAGGCGCTTGCGCGACCAGGGCCGGTCGCCGCTCGTCCATCAGGATCTGCTGGAACGCGGCGGCGAAGAAGCCATGGCCCCGCGCCGTGGCAGGGTCCCACACCACGACGTCCGCCAGTCGGGACGTCGCGCGCAGACCCGCCCATTCGTCTGCGGTGACGGACTCGAATTCCTTACGCGGATAGTCTAGCGCCTCGAGCACCCCGCGCGCCCGCGCCTCGCCCTCAGACGAGACCTTCTGCAGCGCGCTGATCGCCGCATCGCTGACGCCGACCCCAGCCTCGCCAACCAGGGAGAACAGGCTGGTCGGGGTCGTCGAAGAATAGGCCATGGTGAGGATTGCGCCGAACGGCTCGGCCAGGGCATGGCCGACGGCGAGCATGTCGGCGTCGGGCGCGCCGCCCAGGGCGGGCACAAGGATATTGGTCCAACTCATCGGCGACTCGAAGGCCGCAGACCCGGCGCGACCCTCCCAGCCAAGGCGGGATAGGGCGCGGGCATGTCGAAAGCCGCATCGCGTGCGGCGGGATAAGGCGCACAATGCCGAGCCGATGAAACGCTTTCGCCGCCGCATTGGGCGGTCGAGTCGAGTTTAGAGACAAATCGCTCTGACGCGGAATCCACGTCCGATCCTCCAGACCAACGGCCGGCGCCTGACCTGCTCGCGTGATCTGAGCCGGCGACCCACAAATACTGGCGGCATCTGAACCCCAGACAAGCGAATGCTATTGCCGTTTTAGATCATCGTTTTTGCAGCGAGCCGGGGCGGGGCGAGCGCGCGCGCCTTCGACGACCTCGACGGTTGAAGCCCGGCGATTCGGGCGCCAAAGTGATATCAAAGATATTGGTTTGAATCGGCGCCGGCGATGGGGCGAGCCCACCGTCGGCGTTGTTCGTCGCGAGGACCTTGGCCGGCTCGGCGCCGCCCTACGAGCGCCCCACTGGAAATTGATGAGATGACGCCAAGTCCGACTTCGAAGAGCGCTGCGCCTTTGCAGGGCGGCCGCATGACCAAGTGGAAGGGCAAGGCGGCCAGCCTGTCGCCGGCGCTGCCCATCGTGGGGTCGTGGTCATGCGTGGCGCTCGCCGCGGCGACACTGGCTGTAAGCCCCTCATCGGCGCAAGCGGCCGCCGAATGCGGAGCAGCCTCTGCAGGCGCCACCCTCGTCTGCGACGCAGACGGGATTCCGGCGACCGACACCGTCAATCAAGCCAACGGCGTCACCTACACAAATGCCGACGGCTTGACCCTCAAGCTCAACGATTCCGACCTGACAATATCTGCAGGCTCAGCCGCGCGAGGTGTAACGCTAACCTCGACAGCGACCTCGGCCGCCGCCCTCACACTGGACGTGAGCGCGCTGAAGTTGATCTCAACAACAAACAAAGACGCTGTTTTCGTCCAAAGCAATTCTACGAATGGCAATGATCTGAATGTCTTCTTGCGCGCGGGGGACATCAAAACCACGCGAACCAGCACGAATGTTGGATATGGCGTCTATGTCAACGCCGGACTAAATAATGCTGGCGATATTGCCGTCACGCTCGACGGCGCGCGCATAGAGACGTCGGGCAGCGCCTCGGGGGGATTTGGCGTCTATGCCTATCACCAGGGGGCCGGGGCCTCGACAGTGACGATGTCCGGATCCGACTCCGCCATTCTCACGAGCGGCGCGGGCGCCCGCGGCATCTATATGTATTCATCCAACGGCGCCTCGGGCGACGCCACTGCCAATTTGAGCGGTGGCGTCATTCGGACCGATGGCGGCAGCGCCTATGGAATCCAGGTCCTCAATTATGGCGGCGCCGGACGCTCGATCATCAATATGTCCGGGGGCAGCGTCACGACGCTAGGCAACGCCGCCGCCCTTTTGGCGTCCGGCAACGCCGGCCAAACCGGCGCCACCGTCGTCAACCTGACCGGAGGCTCGGTGGACACGCGCGGGGCCGACGCCGATGGACTGATCGCCCGCAACCAAGGCTCAGGAAATGCGGTCGTCGGGATCAGCGAAGATGCGGGCTCGGTGCAGATCGTCACCTCTGGCGACGCCGGCGACGGCGCCACGGCTTGGGCCAGCTCATCGGCAGCAGCTTCGGTGACCATGAGCGGCGGCGTCGTGCGCACCGAAGGCGCCAACGCCAAGGGGCTGCGCGCCTACAACCAGGGAAGCGGCAGCGCCAGCGTGGCCCTCACCGGCGGCGAGGTTCGGACGCTTGGGGGCGTTTCCGACGCCATCTTCGTGCAAACCTCGGCCGGCGCGACGCTCGGGACGACCGCGACAGCCCGGCTGAGCGGCGGAGTGGTCGACACGCGCGGCGCCGGAGCATCCGGCGTTCAGATCGACGCGGCGGGCGCCAGCGACGGCTCCGCAGAACTATCGGGCGGCGCGTCGATCACCACCTTGCTCGGTCAGGGCCTCGCCGTCCGCAACCGCGGGACAGGGACCGCTGAGGTGGTCGTGCGCGATGGCGCTGTCACCACCTCCGGGACCAGCGCCTACGCGGCCTACGCCTGGGTGAGCAACGCCACGTCTGGCGCAGCCTCCACCGTGCAGATGGACGCCGGCGACATCACGACGAACGGCAGCGACGGCCGGGCGCTGTTCGCCTTCAATCAGGGGCGTGGCGACGCCTCGGTGCGCCTCGACGGCGGCTCAATCGAAACGACCGGAGGCTCGACCGCCTACGCCGCCGCGGCCATCGTCGACAACATCCTGTCCGGCGCCAACGCCTCGGTCACGATGAACGCGGGGCGCATCGGCACAAGCGGTCAATTCGCGCATGGCTTGCTGGCTGAGAACCGTGGCGGCGGCGACGCCGACGCGACGCTCAACGACGGACAGATCACGACCGCCGGCGCCAACGCCCGCGGCGTCATGGCCTATATCACCGCGGTCGGGACGGGCGACGCCCATGCCGCAATGGACGGCGGGACCGTCACCACCAGCAACTTCCAGGGCCAAGGCGTGCTCGCGCAAGCCCTGTCGACGCAGAGTTCCGTCTATGCATCGATGAGCGGCGGCGCGGTGACGACGTCCGGCGCGCAGGGTTATGGCGTTCGAGCCGTCCTCAACAGCCTCCTTTCCGCCGCGGCCGAGGAAGCCGCCGTCACGGTGACCGGCGGACGTGTCGAGACGACGGGCGATGGCGCGCATGCCTATTCGTCGGTCAACAATGGGCGCGGCGTCGCCCGCGCGACCCTAGACAACGCCACCGCCACGACGTCTGGCGCGGGATCGCACGGCTTGCTGGTGCAAAGCGGATCCGGATCGTCGGCCGCAGCGACGGTGACGGGCGCCACCTTGACGGCTTCGGGCGTCGATTCAGATGGCGTACAGGTCGCCGTGGGCAACGCCGCCGCGACCTACGCCGTGTCTTTGGACAGGCGCGCCGTCGTGATGGGCGGTTCGGGCTCGGGCGCCGGGGTCCGTATGAGCAGTGTCGCCGGCAGCACGGGCGCCCTGGACATCGGCGCGGGCGCGCGGCTCGGCGCGCTTTCTGATTACGCGATCGTCGACGGCGATGGCGTCGCCACCATCGTCAACGACGGCACGGTGACCGGTTATGTGACGACGGGGGCGGGCGATGACCGCTTCACCAACACGTCGGCGAACTCCTGGGATGTCCGTGATTTTGCCACGTCAGCGGACCCGACAGTTCGGGACACCGAGAACGTCGCCAGGTCGGATTTCGGCGCCGGCTTCGACACCTTTACCAATACAGCGTCCGGCACGGTCCGTCTCCTGACGGTCGAGGACCGGACCGGTTTCACGGCGGACGCCTCGGACAACGCCGCCCCCACGCGTTGGTTGACCTCCGGGGTCGCCGAATATGTCCCCGAGATGGCCGATCCGACCTACGTCTCGGCGAGGCGTTCCATCGTCGAGGCGGGCGTCGAGCAGGCGCACCTGGTTAATCTCGAGGTCTTCGACAATGCCGGCGTCCTGACGATGGCCGACGCCGAGACGGGCGGCGCCGGCCCTGTGGCGGGCGACGTCTTCGTCATCACGGCCAAGGCGGCGGCGGACGGGACCGCGGGCGCGGGAACCTATATTTCGAACGGCGGTCAGTTGCACATCGACACGGTGCTGGACGGCGGCGCCGTGGATGACACGGATCTCTTGGTGGTTGACGGCGTCCGCACCGGTTCGGGGGCGACCTCCATCCGGGTGACCAGCGCCCGTCCGGGAACGGGGGCAGGGACCGATGCCAACGGCAACGGCGTGTGGGACGAAGGCGAAGGCATCCTGATCGTCCAGGTTCTCGATGCGGCGCGCTCGGCGTCCGACGCCTTCTCGCTCGCCGCCCCGGTCGTGGACAATGGGATCGCGTACAAGCTCTACTTCGGGAGCGTCGGCGGCGACTGGTTCCTGGCAATCTGCTGGGGCCGAACGATCGTGGCTTCTGCGCGAGCGGCGGCTTCACGATCAGCGGTGCAGCACGCGTCGATGAAGCGCTGGGATGTTCGACGAACGACACCCTGACCGCCGACGGCGAGGCCACGGTCAACACCATCGAAGGCGCGGGCGGGACGGACACGATCGCCGTGCTGGGCGCCGCCAGTGTCGGCGTCGTCCGCGGCGCGGGGGCCGGGCAGGACAACAGTGCAGATGGGGACGCCGGCGATGTCATCAGCATCGACACCACCGGTACGGTCGGCGCGGTCTATGGCGGCGATGACGCAAGCATCGCCGATGGCGCCGCCGGCGATACGATCGCCTGGCGCAATGGCGCGATCACAACGGGGATCTTCGGCCAAAACGGATCTGACACCCTGCTCGTGTCGGCAGCCCAGTACGACGGCCGTCAGATGCTCGACGGCGGTGACGATAGGTCGATCGCCGACGGCATGATCGACCGTCTGAGCCTTCAGAGCGTCACCGCGACGGCGCCCGGCGCCAACCTCGCCAACTGGGAGAGCGTCACCCTCGACAATACCTCCCTGACCATCGCCGACGGCGCCTGGGCGGTGGGCGATCCGCGCGTGGAGGGGACCGGCGTCGAGCTGACCACGGGCTCGGTGCTCACCGGCGCGGGCGCCCTGGTTCTGGCCGCCAACCTGACGCTCGACCCCAACGCCGCCTTCGTCGGCGCGGGCGGCGGGGACGGGGTGTTCGATCTCATCGGCAATGTTCGCAACCGCGGCACGATCAGCACAGCCGACGGCGCGGTTGGCGATGTCGTGAGGGTCACGGGCGACTATGCCGGCGGCGGCGAGCTGGTCCTCGACGCCGATCTCGACAGGCGGGTCAGCGACACCCTGACGATCGTGGGCGACGTGGCGGCCGGCTCGACCACCCGCGTGGAGATCCATGATCTGGGCGCAGGCGTCGGCGCCTATACGGGACCGGACCATGGCGTGCGGATCGTGCACATCGAAGGCGCATCGGCGAGCACCGCCTTTGCGCTTGCGCAACCCACTTTGAAGGTCGGGGCGTTCGATTACACGTTGGGCCAGCGGCCCGACGGCGACTTCTATCTCACCTCGAACTACCAGTCCGGCGTGGCCACGCTCGAAGCCCTGGGCCTGAGCCTGCTGGAGGTTTCAAGCCTGCCGACGTTGCAGCAGCGCATGGGCAATCGAAACTGGACCGCGTCCGCCAGACCCTATCGCGACGATGGAGCGCTGTGGGGCACGCTCGAGGGGGCGACGGGACAGATGGACCCGAAGGTCTCGACCACCCGCTTTAAAGCGGATGTCAGCCATTGGAAAATGCGCGTTGGGACCGACATGGGATGGTCGGTCGCCGCCAAGGGCGACCTCGTCCTTGGCGTCTTCGGTCACTACGGCGAGGGCGAGACCAAGGTTCATTCCGCCCTGACGGATGATGGCCAGATCGAGCAGCGCACCTTCGGCTTAGGCGCGTCGCTGACCTGGTATGCCGCCAACGGCTTCTATGCCGACGGTCAGCTGCACTACAATCACGTGAGCAGCCGGCTTTATGCGACGAAGACGGGAACCACGCGGCTGTCCAAGGTCAACGCCGGCGGTCTGGCGGGGGGCCTCGAGGCGGGCTACCGCATCGGCCGGGGGCGCTACGCCGTCATCCCGCAGGCGCAGCTCAGCTATTCGGAGCTCGGCTGGGACGACTTCCGCCTGGGCACGATGTCCGTCGCCGACGGCGAGGCGAAAAGCCTGAAAGGCCGGCTTGGCCTTGCGCTGAGCCGCCAAACAGTCGGCGAGAACGGCAAGGCGAGCCACCTCTACGGCGTTGTGAACCTCCACAAAGCCTTCGAAGGCAAGTCCGCCATCTGGGTCTCGGGCACGCCGGTGCGAAGTGATCCGGAGACGCTGTGGGGCGAGATCGGCGCGGGCTTCACGCACAACCTCAACCACCGAACCTCGCTATTCGCCGAGGGCGGTTATCGGGCCGCCCTATCGCACGGCGGCGACAACTATAGTCTCAACGGCCGGATAGGCTTCCGAATGGCCCTAGGGGGTGGGAACCATCCGCACAAATGACCCGGCCCGCGTTGGCCCCCGGCGCCAAGGTGTAGCGGCGCCGACGCCGAACGGCGCGGTGGCCGCGCACGACCCGACTCGTCCGGATCGCCGCTTCCAGGACCAGACGACCGACGGTCATGGGAAGCAAGGCAAGAGACCTCGGGCGCGGCCTTAGCGGGCTACGGGGTACCCGTGCACGAGGACGCGGGCTTCGATGAAGGCGGGCGTCGCTTCGAGAAGGCGTCCGTAATGGTCGAAATAGCTCGCGCGTTCGATCTGGTAGACGAGCTCGCGAAGCGCCTCCATCGCCACGTTGGGGACATCTCCAAAGTCAGACCGTTCTGATCCCATCAAGATCGCGCCTCCCCTTGCCGCCGCCCTGCGCGTCTCGGTCGGCGTCTGCGTTCATCTCTTCCCACGGGGCCGAGATGTTCCGGCTTTCGACCACACGCCGGCCTCCTGCTTACGCCGCGACGCCGCCCAGGCGTTTGACATTGCAACTTCGCCACAAGGCCTCCAGGGCGGTGACCAACTGATCCATCATGGCGTCGGTATGGGCCGGCGAGGGCGTGAACCGGAGCCGCTCGGCGCCTTTGGGCACCGTCGGGTAGTTGATCGGCTGCACATAGATGCCGTGGTCGAGCAGCAGGAGATCCGAGATCATCTTGCAGTGAACCGCATCGCCCACCATCACCGGAACGATGTGGCTGGCTGACGGCATGACCGGCAAGCCCGCCTTGGTCAGCCGAGCTCTCAGGGTCGCCGCCCGCTCCTGGTGCGCCTGCCGCACGTCGTCGTGCGTCTTCAGGTAGCGGATCGACGCCGCGGCCCCGGCGGCCAGCGCCGGGGGAAGCGACGTCGTGAAGATGAAGCCATCGGCGTAGGAGCGGATCGCGTCGATGATCAAAGAGTCCGCGGCGATGTAGCCGCCCATGACGCCGAAGGCCTTGCCGAGGGTGCCTTCGATGATGTCGATATCGCCCATGACTCCGTCCCGCTCGGCGACGCCGGCGCCGCGCGGACCGTACATGCCGACGGCGTGGACCTCATCGAGGTAGGTGAGGGCGCCATAGCGCTTGGCCAGCGCGACGGTGGCTGGCAAGTCGGCGATATCGGCGTCCATCGAATAGACGCTCTCGAACGCCACCAGCTTGGGCGCTTCGGGCGCCGCCGCCGCGAGCAGGTCCTCGAGGTGCGCGAGATCGTTGTGGCGGAAGACCTTGCGCTGCTCACGCGCGCCGGCCCGGATGCCGCTGATCATCGAGTTATGGTTCAGCGCGTCGGAGAAGACGAGCAAACCCGGCAGGATCTTGTAGAGCGTTGAGAGCGTCGCCTCGTTGGAGACATAGCCCGAGGTGAACAGGAGCGCGGCTTCCTTGGCGTGAAGGTCGGCAAGCTCGCGCTCGAGCTCCACATGGTAGCGGGTGGTGCCCGAGATATTGCGCGTTCCGCCGGAGCCTGCGCCCGCCTCGTCGATCGCCTGGTGCATCGCGTCGAGGACGACCGGGTTCTGCCCCTGTCCGAGATAGTCGTTCGAGCACCAAACCACCACTTCCTGCGGCGTCCCGTCGGGCCGCGTCCAAGTGGCGTGCGGGAAGGCGCCGCGATGACGTTTCAGGTCGGCGAAGACCCGATAGCGACCCTCCTCTCGGACCTGCTCCAAGGCGCCGCGGAAAAGGGACGGATACTGATCATTCATGAGCAATCGCCGACGAAAGGCGGACGAGGGACGACGGCCATATCCCCGACCGAAACATCAAGCGCACCTCCGATTGGGCCGCGCGCCGGTCAGTAAGCGCCGTCCGGGGGGACGGGTCAACCAAAGATGCATTGGAAATACTCTTTAGGGGTTGGCGGCGCGGCGAAATGGCCCGTCCCCGCCAGGCGCTTGGCCACGCGCGTCGGCCACAGCCTCCGGCCACCAAGCGGGGCTTGCCCC
>ENA-UOYA01004787-UOYA01004787.1-activated-sludge-metagenome-genome-assembly--contig:-NODE-4787-length-11086-cov-5.771100_pt1 | contig 11086 bp, 14 predicted proteins | sample MGYA00238163_ERZ764804 | MGnify/ENA primary metagenome ERZ764804 (study PRJEB28919, sample SAMN05720223) | activated sludge metagenome | isolation source: Anaerobic digester | place: Hong Kong...
CCCATCCCGGCTAATAAACCCGCCGGTAAAGGCCGGGTACTTTGCGCCGCCAGGTGCATAGTGATTAACAGGGTGGCCATGAGGTAAGCCGCCATGGAGTTGGGATACTGAAAAGTAGAGCCCAGGCGGCCAAAAAACATCCCGTCCGGCAGCGGCACGATTCCCTGGCCCGCCAGAATGCCTATGGCGGCAACGGTTGTTCCGGCAACCGCGAAAGTAATTAAAGACCAGTGGGTAAAGGCGGTTTGACGCTTTTCCCTGGCCCACATGCCCGCCGTCCAAAAAACAAGCTCAAAAAATAACAGGTAGTCGAGATGCCTGAGCCAGACAAAAAGGCTTTCCCGCAAGTTAATGGCACAAAAAAAGGATAACCCGTAAGAAGTTGTTAATGCGGCCAAGGCCAGGAAATACGGTGATTTTAACAACTGCCGCACTAGTAGATGATACTCATTAGCACCGTCATAGTCATCACTTCCCGTTAGTTGGCTGAGAGCAGGCGTAGTTTTTCTGCCCCTGTTAATAACCCCAATAAATAGCAGGATAGACGACAGTAAAGAGGCTGCTGCCACCAGGTAATTATGGACGCTCATTTCCCGCTCAAAGATCAATCCTCTGAAAAAGGGGGCTAAACCAACAAGACCGAGAGTAAAGACGCTCAAAATAATTTTAATTGTTTTTCTTAAACAGAATGCCGTACCCAAGGTTACCAACCTTATCAAATCGATTTTTACTACCCGTCTGGAGTTTATAAATATTTTATGCAAACAAAAAATTTTTGCTTTAACACCTGGTTTCATTTTCCTTTGTCTGGGCGGACTTGATAATTTTTTCGCCGGCCAGCACCAGGTCGTTCATTAAGTCCGAATCTATTAAAAAAAGCCACTCTTTCTAAGGAGTGGCTTTTTAAAAAGATCTGCCGGTTGGTCACATTAATATCTGACAAGCGATTCACCTGCAAAGAGCGTTTTTTATCCAACTAACAAGGGTAACAGAAAAAGGCTTACGTTTTTCATTAAGACAGGCAGCGTGCGGCCTTTTAAGCAAGATGATTTCTATATAACCGCAGTTAACGGGGCAGTTTCCCCAGCAGTCCCCAGATCCAGCGGTGAGCTTTATGGGGGAAAGCGGCCGGCTCAGCGAACATCAAAATACACTCACCGTGTACCACGCTCAGCCCCTTTTCCCGGCCTAAACTGATTGCCTCTCCTGTTTCGGCGCCCTGCTGCAGCCAGACCCGGCGGATGCCGGCGTCAGCGGCGTCTTTTACAACCTTGGCTGTCTCAGCCGGCGGTGTGACTATGATTACACCGCCTACCTCTTCAGGGAGTTCCTTCAGGCTGCTGAAGCACTTTTCACCGTCTATTTCAGCGGCATTGGGGTTGACCGGGAAGAGGCGGTATCCTTTTTCCCTGAGTTCCCTGAAAATAGTGTTCCCGAACTTTTTTTTGTTTTTGGACACACCTGCTACAGCCAGCACACGCTGGGCTAAAAAATCCTCAACTGCCGCTCTGGATGTGGTTTTCAAAAGGCACCCCCCCCTCAATATATTGTAACCTTCAACGGAAAATATATCCACAGTATGTGCAAATTATTTAGCGTCAGCCTTGATTTATATCATGAAGGAGTTGGCAGTATCAAGGATGACAGGCGTGGTAAAATATTACTCCAGGTATGTGCTACTGGTTTTTTGCCGCTTCGAGTTTCTTCCTGCCCGGCAGGAAAAGGGAGAGCAGCAAACCGGTAACCGGGAAAAACATCATTACCAGGAATATGGAAGGCAGCCCCCAGGTATCGGCCACCCATCCCAGTAAAGTCGCTCCCACTCCGCCCATGCCGATGCCGAAACCCATGGTCAGCCCGGCGGCCAGCCCAATGTTATTGGGCAGGAGTTCCTGCCCCAAAACGACAGTTACGGCGAAAGTGGAAATCAGCGAGAAGCCGGCCAGGGCTACCACAACTATAGTCCATACACCTTGTGAGTGGAGGAAAAAATAGAGCAAGGGGATCATTAAAGCCATGGAGGTTACTATTACATTTTTTAAGCCCCAACGGTCGGCGGCAGGGCCGCCGATAAGAGTTCCCAGGGCGCCCGAGAAAAGAAAAAGGGTGACCAGGGACGCGGCATAGGTATTGCTGTGGTGGAGGTGGAGCACATAATACTGGGGCAGGAAAGTCACCAGGCCAAAATGAACCCAGGAGCGCATGACCACCACACTTACCAGTAAAAATACCGAAACCGCCACATTGAAGGAAATAGGCCGGCGCTGTTCGCCGGAAGGTTGTCCCCCGGTGTTTGCCCGCGCAGGTATCTGGCCGGCAGTTTCAGCAGAGATAATACCGGACATGAACAGCAAAAGCAGCAGGGCCATAATCCCGTTTAACACAAAGAAACCGGCTGTTCCTTTGAGCCCGGCCAGTTCAAAGAAAAGCGCGGCCAGGACAGGGCCCGCTGCGAAGCCAAAATTGCCGCCGACAGAATATATGGACATGCCGGTAGCCTTTTGCGGACCGCTGGCAAAACGGGCGTACTTGGAACCCTCCGGGTGATAGGCGGCAACGCCCAGCCCGCTCAGCAGCGCGGCTATCATTAAAATATGGTAGCCGGCGGCGTAGCCGGTCAGGGACATGCCCAGCCCGGCCAGGAAGCAACCTGCGGGTATCAACCAGGCAGCTTTAAAACGGTCGCTGAAAATGCCGAAAGCCGGTTGGATTACAGAAGAACTCAAATTAAACGACAGCATGACCATGCCTACCTGCAGCTGGCTCAGCATTAAAACCGGCTGCAGGAAAGTCAGAATTATCGGCAGCGCGCCCTGGTTGATGTCAGTAAAGGCGTGACCGGTGCCCAGCAGGCTTAAAACTTTTTTATTCATGCGCAATTCCTTTCACAACTTGTTTTTATCTCACGCAGGGTTGTTTCTATGATGCCCTGCGGCAGGCCAAGACATAAGGCGGCACAGCCGGTGACCGTGAGGTACTTAACCATTTTACTACAATTTTAAGTACAAAGTTGCATTTTTTTAGAAATGTTAAAGCACCTTAGCTGGGCTAAAGTGCCTTTTTGAAGAAACTTTTAATCCTTGCCGGCCAGGATACGTATGTCTTCAATGCGCATGTGCAGGCCGCAGCTTTTTTCAAGAAGCATATTAATCAGTCCTGTGTGGTTTAAGGCCATCATGCAGAAACCAGGCAAAAAGGTGACCCGGCAGCCAAAGGTTGGTTCTTTGAGGATATGCTTGGCAATCCCCTCAAAGCCGATCATATGATAAGCAGTTAGGTCCTTAACCGCGACTCCACGGGAGTATTTCGGTCCTACCACCCAGGTGTAAAGCAGTCCAGTGAGGTACTCAACCTTAATCACGCGCAGGACGTGGGGTATGGGACATCCCGCGCCCATCGGCCTGCCGAGTACAATGTCTCCTTTTTTAATTTCCATTTTTTCCACCAGGTCGGAGCGGAAGGGCAGTACTATTTTTCGGGCCGATATTTCACCCGGTAGGGGGCCAAGCACGAAATCATAGGGATGGCCCAGGACGTCCAGGCCGGAATAAGCTGTTTTATCAATGTCTCCTTGAACCGGACCGGTTTGCTCTTCACTGTAAAAAGGGCAGTCAGCGGGGGTTTTTTGGCCCAGGCTTACCGCGAGTGTAAGGTTTTCACAGGTTTTTTCACCGCACAGGCCGCAGTTTTTACCCGGGGGAAGCCAGGACTGCAATCGGCGCATTTTACTCCCCCCTGTACAGGTATTCAGCGGTCTGGCCGTCCAGTTTCTGAATTACACCAAAGTGGTGCTTCCAGCCGATTTCCTTTTTCCCAACACAAATGGTACAGGTGCCGAGCGGGGGGTTGCCTTTCAGCACCAGGTTTGCCGCGTCAATGTCGCCGGAATTCCTGATTAAATCATACAAACGGTGCAGGGAGGTCCCCTGCAGCGCGTTGGTTTCCATAAGGATCACGCTTGAGTGTGTTTCTTTTATTTTCTGCACCAGCACTTCCCGTTCCGCCTGGCTGACCAGATCTATCTTGGTCACTATGGCTATGTCGGCCAGAGTAACCATGGCCCCCATTTTTTCAGGGGCGTGGATGCCGGCGATTGAGCTGAGGACGATGATGCCCAGTCCCTGGTTTAAATAGGGCGAGCAGCGGAGGCAGAGGCCGGCGCTTTCAACAATAAACAGTTCAGCCTGGTTGCTTGCCGCCCATTCCACAGCATCTCCCAGGACCATTACGCCGGCATGGTCGGGGCAGAGGTCGCCGGAGCAGTATTTTCTGGTGAGGATGCCAAAATCCTTGTGCAGTTCAACATCTTCAAAAGCTTTTACCACATCAATTTTAAAGAAGGCTATCTTCATTTCGCCCCGCATTTTTTTTACAATCTGTTTAACTAAGGAGGTCTTGCCGGAAGATGGGGGCCCTGCGATAATGAGAAGCTTCAAATGCTTTACACCACCTATTTTTTTTTTTCAGGCAAAGCTTACGGACACTAATTCCTTGGTGATCTTTTTCCCGGCTCTTAACCTTTCCCTGATAATACCCACTTTTTTATCAAGCTCTAAAAGGTTGTTAGCGGCTTTTACCTCCTGGTTGCTGCGAAAGATCACTTTTCTTACCGCGCCGTTCTGCATAATGATCCTCTTTTGGGTAAGCAGGGCAATAACCGGGTCGTGCGTTACAAAAACAATTATTTTTCCTGTGTTTTGAATGATCTTTACCACTTCTTGTTTAAAGATGCCCGCGTTTTCTATTTCGTCCAGTAAAATTATCGGGGAAGCACCGATTAAAATGGCGTCAGCGACCAGCAGGGAGCGGGTTTGCCCGCCGGAAAGCACAGTTACTTTAGAAGTTCGCACAATTTTTTCCCCAGTAAACTTATTAGCTAAATCAATAGTATCTTCAATCACCTTTGTGTCCTTAATCCCGCGGGCGCGCGCGTGGATCTGCAGGAATTCCTCGGTGGACAAATCAGCAAAACATTTGGTGTTTTGCGTGATCATGGCGATAGGTTTGAGACATGGGTTGCATCTGACCTCATTATCTGGGATCAGCCCGTTGATCAGCACCCTCCGTTTGGTAGCGGTATCTTCCTGGGCTAAAAGCTCAATATCGGTGATAAAAGCAGTTTTGCCGCTGCCAGTGGGCCCGACAATGGACACAGTCTCGCCGGCGGTCAAGGTGATTTCAGAAAAACTTTCTCTCATTCCTGCTTTATCCAATCCTGGCAAAATAGTTATCTCTTTTATCAAATTTATCCCCCCATAGTTTACTTGCTTCTGTAAAATATGTTTTATTTAAGCAACTGTCTACCTTAAAGGTAAATATTTAGTAATCCAATTTATGCTATTCGTTTTAACCAACCTGGTTGCATTTTATAGCCACTTGTGGCAATAAATACAAACCGAAATACATGAATTTACCAGGAAAATAAGCAGGCTGCTGCAGTAGATAAACTGCAACAGCCCAGATAAAGATTTTTATTTTAGTGTAACATTTTCACAGTTTTATCAAAGATACATCAGCTTCCTGAAGGATGTCAGCGGTTGTCTTATCCAGGTCGCCGCCGCTGTAGTAAACCCTGCTGATACCCGCGTTAACCATTAGCTTTGCGCACATCGGGCACGGCGGGTGGTTGACATAAAGGTATCCTCCATTGACACTGTGACCATGTTTGGCAGCCTGGATCAGGCAATTCATTTCCGCGTGGACAGCCCTGCACAAGCCCGGCCGTTCTTCCGGCCTGACATCGTCTCTTTCCTGCATGCACCCTGTGGCGGCGCAGTGTTTGAGCTTGGAAGGCGCGCCGTTGTAGCCCGTGGCGATAATGTGGTTGTTCAGCACCAGTACCGCGCCTGTTTTATGTTTCAGGCAGGTGCTCCTTTTAGACGCCACCAGGGCATGCTCCATAAAGATTTCGTGCCATGAAGGCCTTTTTTCCTTCAATTATATTACCACCTTTATGTTGAAATCCTTTCTAATACATGTTTCCATTCTTCCTGTTCCAAAAAACTTCCTTCCACGTTGGCTTCCATCTCAAGAAACATTTTGTAAGGAACAGTGAAAGAAAGGACATTTTTGTCCACCTGTTTCCTTGCGGAAATATCGACCAGCCCAATGATCGCCCTGGGGTTTTCCGCCTCAGCTTCCCTGTAGGCAAGAATTCCCACCGAGTGGCAGCCGGCGCCAAAGGGTACGACAACGTTTTCATTGGTGGAGCGGGCGTAGTTGACCAGAACAGTAAGGGCGGAAAGCTGGTCGGGATTGGCCATGAAGACGACAATCTTTGGTATTTCGCCTTCCTGCAGTTTTTCCAGAGGCTTAAAGACAATATATTCGTAAGGGACATCAACCATCGGGAGAGCATCCACAAACTTTTTCGCCAGTTCCGGGTTTTTTACGTACCTTTCCCCGTGTTCAATGGCCGGCATGTTTCTTACCATGTTTTTGCCGATATCGGTCCGGCAAAACTCCTTGTTGCCGGTTGATAAGAAATACTCTATGCCCGCCGGGAAATTAAGGTAGGTGTTGCCAAAGCCCAGGCCGGCGCCGCCGCCCAGGCAGCCGTACGTCTTTCTGTCAAACACCGCTGTTCTCCCTTTGGCTGCGGCGTTCAGCATGGATACCACACAGCCCCATATTCCTTCTCTGAACTGGAGGGCCTTTTCCGGTTTTTCATTGGTGAATACCACCGCCACCGGAGAGTATTTCATCCCGATTGCTTTTGCTATTTTGCTTTCCACAAAAATCACCCCTTGCTAATTAGTTGTGGTTTTCTGATCGTAAAGCACTATATTTCTTTCCCCAAAGGCGCGAGAAATCCTTCAAAAGGATCACCTGAACAATCAGGCGGCAGCCTGAATAAAATAGCCTGAGAGGAGTGCGGGAAAATGTCAAATAATGATATTACAGCCACGATAACTGAGAGCAAAATTAAAAATGAGTGTACTGACGTGAGTTACCCTGTGGTTAGTGGCTTAAAGAGCGAAGAAGTGGAAAATAAGATTAACCGGCTGATTAGCATGCAGGTCCTTGACCTTATTCCCAAAGAAGGCTGTCAGGTATACCAGACAATTAAAGGGACCTACCAGGTTATTCTTAATAAGAATGGTATTTTAAGCATCAAAAGGAGCAGATCAAAGAAAGAGACTTGCCTTTGATCAGAGAATTTAAAACCATTGATGACAATGAAGACTTTTACTTAACCGGCAACACGCTGGTCATCTATTTTCAGGAAATAGAATTCACCCCGCATTATATCGGGATACCCGAATTCACCATCCCCTTTAAGAGAATAAAAAACCTGATTAATGAAGAAGGTCCTATCGCCAGGTTGTAACGCTCTCCGGCTGGCAACATATGATAAATAAGGAAATTATACCTGCCAGGTTATGTATTAGTGAATGGCAGCCTGCCGGGGAGGGCATGCAATGGATATTATTGAAGAGACGTACAACTGGGCATATGACCTGGAGATCCGCTATATTACCGGCTATATTATTCTGCACCACGCGGCCGCAAGCAGCTGTACAGCTCAGGATATCCACCGCTGGCACCTGAACAACGGCTGGGCCGGCATCGGGTATCATTTTTTTGTGGCCAAGGACGGTAAGGTCTACCGCGGCAGGCCTGCTGACACGGTGGGCGCCCACACTTACGGGTACAACAACAGGAGCATCGGCATCTGTGCGGAAGGCGACTATGTGTATGATATCATGCCGGCACAGCAGAAAGCTTCTATTGTGGCACTCTGCAAAGTACTGCTGGCCACGTACAAAAGTGCTGCGGTTTATGGCCACAGGGAGCTTAACGCCACAGAATGCCCGGGTGCCAACTTTCCTTTAGAGGCCATCAAAGAGGAGGTGCTTAATGTGTTTAAAGATGTGCCGGCTAATCACTGGGCGGCTGATTATATCAATTATCTGGCTCAAAAGGGTGTTATCGTGGGAGATGAACAGGGTAATTTCGGGCTGGGTAAACCGATGCTCAGGGAAGAAATGGCCGTAGTCCTGGCTAAGACGATCAAGCTTTTAGAGAATAAATAACTATACGGAGCATGCATTGTGCCTGGCCGTAATGCTGTAACATACAGCCAAACCCAGGACGGTTCCGTGATCCTTTGTGGTGAAAAAAGGGGTGACACAATTATCCTTCGGGAAAGTTGTCGAAGATTGGCGTGTAATTAATATTTTGATGGAAATGTCTTAAGGTGGATTTGTAGGGTGGAGGCTTAGTTAGCGGCGGCAGTTGGCTTAAACCCCATTTTTTTTAAAAAACTATCAGTGTCCCTAACTGCAATTAAATCTTCACATTTAACAGATTTATAATGACTGTCAATCTGTATGATTCGACTATCAATTATTTTAAATATTGAATATCCGTATTTTGTTGATAAAAGGTTCTTTTTGTTATAGAATAAATCCTGCAACAAAAGCCAAAAAGATAATATCATAGCAATTAATGGGAAAGCCAGTCAGTTGCTTGACAAAATAGTTAACAGATATATATTATTTTTTTATTGGGAAAAAGCTGTAGGGGAGTAATTAAAATGGACAACAAATTAGAAAAGTTTATTGAGTCAGCAAAAAAACTGGGTTCCCAGGAAGCAAAGTTTATTGACCCGGCAACCATTAAAACAGCGGCATGGGTTGTGATGAAATGCAGGTATGGCTGCAGCAGGTATAACACACGCCTTTGCTGTCCCCCCAATACACCGACGTTCAGAGAAACGCAAGAGGTGATTGACTGCTATAAGACCGCCATGCTTATCCACTGCAAATCATGGGATGCTGTAACACCAATTGTAGCTAAACTCGAAAGAGAAATTTTTCTCTCGGGCTATTACAAAGTGCTGGGTTTAGGTTCGGGACCCTGTAAGTCCTGCAGGCCCTGCAACATGAAAAGGTGTGTCAAGCCTCAAGAGGTAAGGCCCGCCATGGAAGCCTGCGGCATTGATGTATATGAGACCGCGAGAAAAAACGGGTTTCCGATTGAAGTTGTTCAGGACATGGATGACGAACAAAACTGTTACGGCTTATTATTAATTGAATAAAGCTTAAGTAATAGCGTTTTATCAAGCGTTACCACTTTAATCTCCTGGCTAACTCATCATATATGTTTTCTCTGGTTCCCACTATGGCAATCACTATTAATCTGCCTTCCTCGTCTATATAATAGATAACCCGGTATTCCACACCTCTAAATTTGTTGTGTTGACCCAGCGGAATAAAGACAAAGGGCCAGGTTGCGCACCTAGCCCCGAAAGCCTTGATATTACTGGTATGGTGCCGAAGGTGGGAGTCGAACCCACACGTCCTCGCGAACGGCGGATTTTGAGTGTCTGGAACATGTGTTCTTGTGTAAAAGTACGTTTTTTGTGTCCACGGAAACCCTTGATAAATAAGGGTTTTTCTTCTTGCCCTGGACGAAATAGACGTAAAAAAAAGAGGTAACAGGCAGTGCACTGCATTATCCCCCCCTCTGGCGGCGAATGGTTTGAAGAAGTAAAGGACCGGTGAGAATGCCTTTCTGTGATACGCAAGTCACGCGTATAGGGGGTGTGGGTTAAGGCAGGATTAGACAAAGGTAACGGGTAAGTGGGGGTAAAATCCCTATAGAAAATTTATTTGTCGATAGCGGTAAACCTGCCAGCGTTGGCACATTTAATTGTCCAACAGTTGGACGGTTAAAAACCTGGCGCTATAGCCGGGTGGTAGAATCTATTGTGCTGTCTTTCTCTCCTGGACAATGAGGCGGTTGTCCAGCCTTAATATATCGTCCCACACCGCATGGACCTCTTTCTTAATGGTAGAAACATCCTGCTGGAGTTTTCTTTGGCCCTTTTCTAAAGCGACCTGACCCTTCTCCAGTTTATCAAGGCGAGCATTTACCTGCTGTAATTCCTGGCTTAACCCCTGCTGGCCCGTTCTTAACTCCTGTAATTCCTGGTGTATGGGCTGTATTTCCTCCTGAAAGACGGCGCGGAGCATTTTTACCAATTCTTTATTGTCCGGCATAAATAACCCTCCCTCTTTGGATATATTACCATAAAATAGACGCAAGAGGAGTACAGCAAATATCATACCAGTACAGGAAAAATATTTTTTGAGTATTTATCGCCTTCTACTAATTGGATGGAACATATTTCATGGAAAACTGGAAATTGACGCTCCTGCTTACAGTGCCAAGGGATGCAGGGTTTTAGAGTAAATATTACATAATAAATTGGAAATTACTATTTATTCCCAAAACCCTGGAGGCATTGATATTACTGACTTTTTAACTGGAAAAAGAATAAAAGTTAATTACCTATGCCTGGCGCTTCAAAAAGTCAGAGATTGAAGCATGGTGGGCAGGCGCTGAACCGGAGCCAGTGAAACCCGCTCCCACAGTGAAGGAAATTCTGGACAAGAAACTAAGACCGGGGAAGGAGGATAAATAAGCAATGCAGGAAGGCACACCTGACAGTGAATCCCTTCCTGCACCTAGTGGCCGCCCGGAGGCAAACTACCACCTCTATTATAACCTCTGGAGCGGCATGAATACAAATCTAAAGAGGTTTTATCATGGCAAAGAAGGTTATTGACCGCAAAGTTTACGACACCGACACGGCAGAATTAATTCACGAATACTGGAACGGCTACGGGAACCAAGACTTTAAATTCTTATCAGAAGATTTATACCAGACCAAGAAGGGGAACTTCTTCCTCCTGGGCAGCGACGGCGCTATGACGTGTTATGCGGCTTACAGACTGGACAATATTCTATTTAAAAAGCAGGTCCCATAAAATGGATGTGACTGTTTTTTGACTAAAAACGAAAATTAGGCAAAAGGGAAAGGCTTCCAAAACCCTGGAAGCCTTGATTTTCTTGGTGCCGAAGGTGGGAGTCGAACCCACACGGGTAGTTAGCCCGGCGGATTTTGAGTCCCAAAACATCACCGGAAGCATTGGGAATGTAACGTACTCTACCGGAATCCTCAGACCCCCAAAAACCTTGTATAATGAGCGTTTGCGGCACTTAAAACCCTGAAACCCAACATCACTCCAAGGCTCTCTCAAAAGAGCGGTTTTGACATAAATTTTGGACGTTGGAG
>ENA-UOYA01004793-UOYA01004793.1-activated-sludge-metagenome-genome-assembly--contig:-NODE-4793-length-11079-cov-54.294358_pt1 | contig 11079 bp, 9 predicted proteins | sample MGYA00238163_ERZ764804 | MGnify/ENA primary metagenome ERZ764804 (study PRJEB28919, sample SAMN05720223) | activated sludge metagenome | isolation source: Anaerobic digester | place: Hong Kong...
GTAGGTGTGGTGAGTAGGTGTGGTGAGTAGGTGTGGTGAGTAGGTGTGGTGAGTAGGTGTATTGTGGGGGTGTATTGTGGGGGTGTATTGCGCGGCAAGCCGTTAGGATAGAACGTTTGTTCTATGGTTCCCGGAATAAAAAAAAGACCGCTGAAGTCAGCGGTCTTTTTTGTCCAGGAACCAGGCTTGTGGTTGAGCTATCGCATCACGTCGATCAGTGATGCGATTGCGTTGACGGCAGGGATGCCGTCAACCCAGCAGAACACGACCAATAAGATCGCCACGAAAACAACCACCACCACAAACCCAAGCGCGGCATCTTTTTTCATGTCTTCTTCCTTTCTGAACTGAACTGATTGATTAGGTTGCGTCCAGTGTACCGCGCGCGGCAATCGATTGCGAGTGACAATTGTCACAAAAAACATATGACATTTGACACTATATAATTATTTCGTATGCGGTATAATAAGTATGACCTAAACAACAGTTCACGAAAGGAAAACTAGAAATGACTACCAACAAAAACACCCCCAGCATCAACGATTTCGCCAAAACCGTAGCCGACGCCTATGTCAATCAATACCACGGCGGGTCCCGCGTCATGGGCACCCCCATTGTGTACTACAACACCGAGACCGGAAAATTTGACTGGTGCTCCAGCCTCGAGCCGCTCAGCGATGACGAAATTAAATGCGAAACAGTTGAGGATGGCCTCTACGGCGACACCAGCGTTGGCACTCCCGACGAGATCCGCGACGCAATTGAGGATGTCGTCCTCCAGAACACCACCCTCGCTGATCTGCCAGAGGCATGTTTCAACAGCGCCGAATAGCCCGCTCAGCCCTCGCCGGGTAGGTGGTTAGACCCGGCGCTTAACCAAAGGAATCAAAAAAACCGCCAGAGTGATCTGGCGGTTTAGGTTTATTAATGGACTTTTCCGGTTTCCGTGATTGCGTGAAACCTTGGAAACCATGGAGTAGCCGGATACCAGCACCAGCACCAGAATCCAGGTTTCCTAGAACACCTGTTCCTGGAACACCTGTTCCTGGAACACCTGTTCCTAGAACACCTGTTCCTAGAACACCTGTTCCTAGAACACCTGTTCCATGGGGGGCGGTGGGGGTGCAAGCGTGGAGGCGGCAAAGGTAAGGACTATGCCAAAATTGCGTACAAATAAAAAACTGAAATATTGCCACTCGCCCATGGGATTATGTTGTATTCGGTTCGCGTGGTAGCGGTTGCGTTGTATTCGGTTTGTTTAGTAGCGGTTGCGTCGTGTTCGGTTTGCGTGGTAGTGGTTGCGTTGCGTTCGGTTTGTAATAAAAACTCTGGGAACTCCAAAAAGCACGAGAGAGGCGGTCAATTTACTTGTTAGGCAGATTCAAAATGACCCTGCATCCTATGGGATACTTGTTGCGCCTTACATAGTTTGAGCGGTATGCGTATACATTGTGTTCTATTTGCGTGGTAGCGTGTACGTTGTATTTGGTTCGTATGTAGGCGTAGGGTGCGTTGTGCGTATGGAGTGTAGTTTGCGTAGCGGTGCGTGGATATTACATAATAGACAGGTTGTGTCTATCATCCAATATAGAACATCCAGGAAGGGGGTGGGTGGGTTAAAATCTTGGGGGTGGTTGAATATACGAATTTGGACATATAGGGGATTAAAAAAATGGAAAAAGTGTGGTAGAATGATTTAGGAACAAATTGAAGAAAGGTGGTATATCTTGACGGACGTAAAGTTATATTTAGGGGATTGTCTGGAAGTGATGAGGGGTTTTCCCGATAAGAGCGTGGATGCCGTTATTACAGACCCGCCGTATTCAAGTGGCGGTGCATTTAGAAACGACAGAACAGCATCAACTTCATCAAAATATCTTGGCTCTCATGGCAACCCCCCAGCGGTAGAACATGAGTTTTCAGGAGATAGTCGAGATTCTTTGGGGTGGGCTTTTTGGGCAACTCTTTGGTTAACTGTAGCCTACAACAAAACTAAACCCGGTGGGTTTTGCATCGTGTTTACTGATTGGAGACAGTTGCCAAACCTAACCAATACAATTCAGGCGGCTGGGTGGGTTTGGCGTGGCATTGGAGTTTGGGACAAAATGAACGCACGACCAATGTCCGGAAGATTCTCGCATCAAGCCGAATACTTTGTTTGGGCTACAAAAGGCGCAATCGGGTGGGATTACTCGCTGCCGTGTTTACCGGGCGTTATTTCGATGCAATCACCAACAGCCAAAGAGCGAGTTCATCAAACTGAAAAACCAGTCAAATTATTGGAAAAATTACTCGGCGTCACACCCGTTGGCGCGACAATTATTGACCCTTTTGTTGGCTCTGGCACAACCGGCGTGGCTTGCGTGCAGACTGGCAGAAATTTCATCGGCATCGAGATTGACCCGACTTACTTCGCAATTGCGGAAAAGCGCATTGCCGATGCGCAGAAACAGCCGAGGCTGATATAGGAGAGGATATGACGGACGTAAAGTTATATTTAGGGGATTGTCTGGAAGTGATGCGCTCCATGCCTGATAAAAGCGTGGACGCGGTGATTACTGACCCGCCGTATGGGATAGCCGATATTTGGAAGGGTGGTGCAAGTCACGGCTGGGGTGTCGCAAGACTTGCGACACAAAAACGTAATTCGTGGGACATAAAGCCAGCGAAAGAATATTTTGATGAAATGTTACGGGTTGCAGACAAAGTAATTATTTGGGGCGGCAACTACTTTGAGTTACCAACATCGAGAGGTTGGTTGGTTTGGAATAAACCAGAGCGCAACTTTTCTCTTGCAGAAGCGGAACTCGCTTGGACAAATATACCAATGCCAATTAGGGTAATTGACTATCGCAGGAGTGACCCTGACCGAGAACATCCAACTCAAAAGCCAGTTGGAGTTATGCGGTTTAGCCTTGAAAAAGCGAAACTGCCAGAGAACGCGACTGTATTCGACCCCTTCATGGGTTCTGGCACAACCGGCGTGGCTTGTGTGCAAACAGGGCGTAACTTCATCGGGATTGAAATTGACCCGACTTATTTTGCAATTGCAGAAAAGCGCATTGCCGAAGCGCAGATGCAGCCGAGGTTGATATAGGAGAGGATATGACGGATGTAAAGTTATATTTAGGGGATTGTCTATCCGTTATGGCTGAACTGCCAGAGAATAGCGTCGACACTATCATTACCGACCCGCCTTACGGCTTGACTTTCATGGGTAAGGATTGGGATCGCGGCGTTCCTGGTGTTGCGTTCTGGCGTGAAGCCTTGCGTGTCGCGAAACCAGGTGCGACGCTGCTGGCAATGGGTGGCACTCGCACATTCCACCGCCTTGTCTGCGCGATTGAGGACGCTGGCTGGGAAGTCCGCGACACTATTGCTTGGGTATACGGTTGCTTGTCAGAAGATACAGAAATTCTTACTATTAATGGGTGGGAACATTACCATAAAGACATTGAATTATATCCCGTATTATGTTATAATATAGATAAAGAATCATTCGAGTTTTGTAAACCCGAAAGGAGCTTTATCTATGAAAACAAACATACCGCTTACAGAATACAATCGGATTATACAGACCAAATCGTCTCCCGAAACCATCGTTGTATTGTTGAACGAGGCGGAAGAAAAGTATTTGCCTACGCCGAAACACTGGAACAGCAAGAGAGTGTACCCATTCTGGAAAGTTTGCACAACTTGCCAGAAACCATTCCCAACATATACGAAGGAACAAGCGTTAAGAAACAAGACTTGCTCGAAAGAGTGCGCCAACAAGAATGTAAGCATAGCGAATACTGGCAAAGTCCCGCCGGAGCAGTGCGAAGGCAAAACGCTTGTAACGTGTGCAGTGTGTGGGAAACAGGTATGGAAACCCAAAGCATGGATAAAAAGGGTGGAAACGCCTACTTGCAGTCGTCAATGCAACGGAGTATTAAGAGGGCAGGAATGGAAGCAGCATGCGCACAAAGGCAGACAAAATTGGACGGAAGAATCCGAGAAGTCAGCCAAAGAAAAAATGACAGGGCAGAACAATCCTGCATGGAAGGGCGGCGTAACTTACTTCAAAACACATGGGAATTATGTTGGAGTAAAATATGTTCGTTGCCCGGAAGAATATATAGAAATGTCAAGAAAAGACGGTTATGTAATGGAACACCGTTTAATAGTTGCGCGAATACTAGGAAGATGCTTAAAGAGGACGGAAGTCGTTCATCACATCGACCACAATCCAGCCAACAACGACCCGAGCAATTTAATGTTATTTGCGAGCAACCAACAGCACAAGAAATACGAAGCGACGGGGCAACCCGAACCACTTTGGCAACCGTAGAGCCAATTGAATACAAGGGGCATGTTTGGTGCGTAAGTGTACCTACAGGTGCGTTTGTGGCGCGCCGAAACGGTCAGATATTCATTACTGGAAATAGCGGCTTCCCGAAAAGTTACGACATCAGCAAGGGGATTGACAAGCAGGCTGGGGCAACTGGTGAAGTGATTGGCAAAGAAACGGTTGATGTTGGTATGCAGTCTGGCAATATGCACGCTGGCAGAAAAAGTGTGATCGTTGAGCGTAACATCACAGCCCCCGCCACTCCCGCCGCGCAACTCTGGCACGGCTGGGGCACGGCGCTCAAGCCCGCGATGGAGTTGATCTGCGTGGCGATGAAGCCGATTGACGGGACGTTTGTCAATAACGCGCTCACTTGGGGCGTGGCTGGGCTGTGGATTGACGGGTGCAGGGTGGGGTTTCAGAACGAGGCTGATTATCAGGAAAGCACGCAAAAGAATAGACACGCCGATTTCAATTCAAACGATGGTATCCGTGTTCCAACGAAAGGTATCTATCACGGCGACAACAGACCGCCAATAAACTATGAGCCAACAAAGGGGAGATTTCCGGCGAATGTTATCCACGATGGCAGCGATGAGGTGACGGGGCTGTTTCCGATGACGGGTAAAAGTAAAGCGTCTTATCGTGGACTGGAACATAGTGGACGACACGGTGGACTTGCTGATTTAGGTGGAAATATCAAAGATGGCACAAATACCATTAGAGGACATGATGACAATGGCGGCTCAGCCGCGCGATTTTTTATGGCGTGCAAACAAGACGACCTATGTTCCTTGTGCCTTACGCCAAAGCATAGTATAATGAGTGATATAGATAACTCGGAGGTTATACGATGCAAAAATATATCTGCCAACAATGTGGAAAAGAATTTGACGACTACCCAAGCAACGATCCAAAATATTGCTCAAGAGAATGTTCCGGACTGGCTAATAGAAAAAGCCGTCCACTTTGCAAAGTCTGTGGGAAACCTGTGCGACTCATGCGCAACGTCTATTGTTCGAGAAGTTGCAGAAATAAAGACTTGGGATTCCAAAAGAGTGGCATCACAAGTTATTCAGGACTTTATTGGAAACTCCAACGAATGTATCCTGATCCAGAACCTTGCGCATTATGCGGGGCTGATGGAAAGCATAGACACCACCCCGACTACGACAAGCCTTTCGAAATTGTTTGGATGTGCGAGTCATGTCATCACAAGCTACATCCAAGAAACAGAAAAGACCGCACCAAAGAGATTTCTATACACTCCTAAAGCCAGCCGAAGCGAGCGCAACGCGGGGCTGGAGGGGATGGATACTGGCAGGGTCGGCATGAACTTTGGTGGCGCGTTGTCAGGACATGGCAAACCTATAAACATAAAGCCTCACACAAACTCACATCCGACTGTCAAGCCGCTTGCCCTGATGCGCTATCTGGCACGGCTGACAAAGACACCGACAGGGGGCGTGGTGCTTGACCCGTTCATGGGGAGTGGCACGACTGGAATTGCGGCGGTATTAGAGGGGCGGGACTTCATCGGGATAGAACTGAATGCCGAATATCTGGAAATTGCAGAACGGCGCATTGCAGAAGCGCAGATGCAGCCGAGGCTGATATAAACGAAATTATAATAATCATAATTTGAATTGTGTGATAATACGATGCATGGAGGGAGTTACGCTCCCTCCATTTTCTTACCTTCCATCGATATGCATGGGCATTAAAACGTATAAATTCTCCTCATCTCCTGTCGAATGGAGTACCGCCGGTGTGTTGTGGGCATTCGCCTCAATGGTCACTTTTTTGGTAGTGATGGCTTCCAGACCATCTTGCAAGAATTTCACATTGAATGCGATCTCCAATTCCTGTCCTTCAACCGTGGCTTCAAGCTCTATCTCACTGGCGCCGGTCTCATCGGATTCGGCCAACAGTTTGACCCTCCCTGTTTGATCAGCTCCGGGTTGAAAGTGAAACCGCACTACATTGCTACCTTCGCGAGCAATGATGCTGGCTTGTTTGCAGGCTTTGAGCAGGTCACCTGCGTCAAGGACTGCTCTGGTCTTGTGACCTTTGGGTAGAATCGCCTGATAATCCGGGAATTTCCCATCGATCAATTGTGAAACAATCTGCACGTTTTCACAACGGAACACCACCTGGCTACCATTCGTGGGTAAAACAAGAGTGATCCTGGCTGTTTTAGTCGCGTTCAGGATACGCATCACCTCTTTCAATGCGGAAGCCGGTATGATTAACTGCTTCTTGGCGAACTGGTCTGGAAGGATCGCTTTACAGATAGCGAGACGGAATCCATCCGTTCCGACCATGGATACGGTCTTTCCATCCATGCTCATCAAGACTCCAGTCAGAACAGGTCGGGTATCATCCATGGAAGCAGCGAACGCAACCTTTTGGATCATCTCTTTGAACATACTTGCGTCCATTGAAACCCCATTGGTGATAGGGTACTCCGGGATGGTTGGAAACTCGGATGCATCAATTCCCTTGACGATCCCTTTATAGGTTCCGCACTTCAATGATGCTTCCGGTTTCCCATTTACCGAAAAAACGACTTCGGGATCTGTTAAGCTGTTGATCACATCGGTCAGTGTTTTTGCGGGTAAGGTCAAACCCAGGTCGCCGTCCAAATTGGCATCCATCCAAACCGTGACACCCACGGTCAAGTCGGTAGCCGAGAGGCGAAGCTGATCCTCATCCTTACTGAGCAAAATGTTCGATAAGATCGGTAGATGGGAGTGAGAACCTACCGCTCGCCCAACAATTGCCAGACTTTCGGAAAATGTATTCTTTTGAACTGTCACTTTGCATGTCATTCTGTATCTCCTTGTTGTTTTGTTTTACGAATCCTATATCAACCTCATCTATTTCAAAGCGACAAGGTTGTATATTCTTCAGGAAGATATACGTTTGACTTAATCTCGTACAAAAGTATCCTCATAGCTTGCCATATCTCTTTTCGTGCATTCGCACTTAAAGAGTATTCCGGTATGCTACGCTTCATGGCGTAGTAAATAGCGAAACCAACATCGAAGAGATCGCGTGGATTTTGCAATGCTTTACCACCAAAAACAAGAGGCTCTTTTGCTCTTTCGCGAATACAGTCATCTGGACCATAAATATCTCCGAAAGTCAGGACAGTATTGTTATTGTGTGGAACAACGATGACTGTTGTCAATCGTCCAATGACGCCCACATCTACATGCACTATATCACAATCTAAAAACCTGCTACCGGACAAGATATGTGTCCTGTAAGTGTGCGAGGTGTGAATCGTGAAATGGATTTCGCCAAAGCCAGATGTCATCCTTGCTTGTCGCACTGCAAGTATAATTTCTGCCCTAGTGGGAACTTTCTTCCAGGGCTGAAGAACATTTCCGTCTGCATCCTCTTTGCGTCCGGCACTTGCATAATCTCGATCAACATAGCGAATGAGGCTCATCCAAATCGTTTCAATTCTTCGCATTTGATTTGATTTCAGGACATAACTTTGGATTGTGTCCCAGTTCGGCTCTGATGGATCTCGAAAGAAATTCCGCAATCCCTGCTTCTGTTCTTCGGAGAAATTTTCCCAGAATTCCCCAAACAATGCGGTCAAACCATGTGTGTTCATTTGCGCTCCTTTTTCTAAATAAATAGCGTAAGATTCTTACGTTATCACTTCCAGGCAATCCCCTAAATATAACTTTACATCCGTCATATCCTCTCCTATATCAGCCTCGGCTGTTTCTGCGCATCGGCAATGCGCTTCTGAGCAATCTTGAAATAATCCTCACAAATTTCAATCCCGATGAAGTCGCGCCCCGTCTGAACGCAAGCCACACCAGTGGTGCCTGAGCCCATGAAAGGGTCAATAATTGTGTCGCCCTCGTCAGAACACCATCCGATAAGCTGTTTGCATATTTCAGGGTCTTTTTCCGCTGGATGATTGTCGTGTTTTCCGTAGTACCAATATTTTGAAATCATGTTGTGGGTAGTGTTAGGGATGCGGGTATTCTTACATTTCTCGCCCCTGCAATACGCTATCATATCGACACTACTTCTAAACGGTTGCCCTTGTCCTGGCATTTCTCGGTAATGGTAAACAACTTGTGATACTTTCCAGTTATATGTCTGCCCCAAATTGAAGCCCTTTGCGATAATCGCCGCCGTTCTCCAATCGCACCAAATAAAGCCTGCTCCTTCCGGTTTCAATATTCTGTCGAGTTCTCGACAAATGTCTTTCCACCAATACAAAAAGAATTGGTCATCCGCAATACTTGAGCGCCCATTACTCAAGCCACCGGCAAAAGCAAATGGCGGGTCTGTAATCACAGCGTCCACGCTTTTATCAGCCATGCCGCGCATTATTTCAAGGCAGTCGCCTAAATGGAGTTCAACCGTCAATTTGTTCATGCTTGCACCTCCGGCGTCCATTTTATTTCACCTCCTCAGGTAGTTCTGGTAACGGCATCCAGTGGGTATATTGCGCAAACAAAGGCAATAAAGCGTCATCATGTATCCAATTATGAACGCGCTTGTTTTTGTCCAAGACGATACATTCTTGAAATTTTTCGGGTAGTCTGCCTGACGCGATAGGTATCCACGTACCCGCATCGTGTTTATAATAATCAGGATTAGTATTTTCAATGGATGAGGGTGTTTTAATATCTATTAAAACATCCTGTGTCGTTGAAACATCAGGAACGCTAGCCTTCCGTGACACGATATATTTGGCAAAATCCTCGCCACAAATATCACAAACGAATAATTCTGCCTCGTGCGTACACGGCACAACTGCTTCACAGTTTGGACAGAATTCTTTGCGGATTTCGGTATTAGCATTTTTGTCAGTCATAGTTTTTGTCCTCCACCCCGTGATGCAGTTGATTTTGCCATTCAATATGGAAAAGGATTTGAGCACACCCGTCACACCACACCCACGGCTGGCGCATCTGATACAACGCCTCTGTTTTATTTTTACAATGGCTGGTTTCGTTATGGTCCAGGCAAGTTAGATAAACTCCGCGCCCGACATCCTTCCCGTTCACAAGATATTTTATGCGCACCATTTTGATTTTGGCTTTGGTGACGCGGTTCTTGCACACATACCTTTGAAGAACTTCATAATGTGCGCCTATTCCTAATTCGTTTTCTGGTGTCGTTCCTCGCCTCTCTTTTCTGCTTCTTGCGCTCCGAGCTCTTCGATTTCGGCGTCTGTCAATTCTCGTTTTACAACTCCGTCGTCAGCGTCATCAAGAAACCCAGAGAAAAAACCGGAAACGATTTCGATAGCTTCTGACCGATTGCTTGAAATTCCAGAAAGAATTTTCAAGGTGTTCCTTGAAAGCGTAACATTGCAACGAACCTTCCGCTTTTCCGGGGGAAGCGGCGGACGCCCCCCACGGTACTTCCTTTTTGTATTCCTATTGTTCATCGGCTACCTCAACGGATTCCAACTCCCGGATATAATCGAGCACGGATTCGCTAAAACCGTCTATGTGAATCCAGTCGCCATATCCAACGCCGTTTTTATAGCTTCCAACATTGACGATGTATCCGCGCTTGCCGATTTTTTCCGTCACTTCATCATGGGATTGCTCGTCCGTGACAATGATAACGCGCTCGATTTCCAAATCTTCATATTCCCGTCTCAACTTTGCAATCGCTTCGCCCAAGTATGTTCCTCCGTGCGACTGCGATAAGTCAATTGCGTCTCTCAAAGCGAATCCGTGTCTTTGTGGAACAAGTCTGCAAGATGTACTAAATGTCCAGATGTCCACTTCCTGCAAAATCTCGCGCGCCAGGATGGCAACGCCACAAGCGGCGTCCATCCTGGTCATATCGGACTTTGACGACAAACTGTCCTGCATTGACCCGGACACATCAATCAAGAGAATGGTTCTTCCCTCCATTTTTGGAAGTGTCGCAACACACTCCATCATTTTCTTTTCAATTTCCGGCTCAAAATATGGAGCCACACGAGCCGCCGCGATAAACCGGAATGGCAAAACCTTTTCGGCATTCATCTGGCTGATAGCCCTGACAATCATTTCGTGCGGAACGCCAACCATGTGCATATTACGCAAATTACGGATGGTTGCCAGTCCGCCGAGCTTGTTCTCGGAAATCAAGCGAACCCACGTTTCGCGCTTGTCTGCGCCACTCGACAAAGCAACTTCCCAGGTGTCAGGGGGTTGAAGCGTATCGTCAATCACCTGCTTCCACAGGACGGATTGTTCTGCGTTTTTTGGTTTTGGATGACAGATATTGAGAACATCTTTGAGCGTGATAACACCCCGCCCGCCCCGGTTGTATTTTGCAAGCTGATAGGCGTTGAATTTCTGGAATGCGCGCGCCAATCCATTTTTCACCTGTTTTGCAACAGGTGTTTTTTTATGTATAAATCCAACTCCCGGCACAAACTCTGCTGTTGACCAATAAATTGCAAGAAACTCGCCCATTTCGTCCGCGCGCTGAATAACCTGTTCCAAGACATCCGCTACAAATTTCCGATAGGCAGGATGCCGCGCCATTTCCCGAACAATCATCAATGGCGCATGGCGAAGATGCATTTTGTTCCGCGCATCCATGGCAATTTGCATAACATCTACCGGATCAACCGCCGGAACAAGATTGTAAATACGTTCGGCAACGGAAATTCCGGCCTCATAGAAGTTTTCCTCCCATAGCATACACGCCATGACGGTTCGACGGAGCTCCTGCTCCGGTGTAATTATTGACGCCCGCCCGCC
>ENA-UOYA01004794-UOYA01004794.1-activated-sludge-metagenome-genome-assembly--contig:-NODE-4794-length-11079-cov-5.596335_pt1 | contig 11079 bp, 9 predicted proteins | sample MGYA00238163_ERZ764804 | MGnify/ENA primary metagenome ERZ764804 (study PRJEB28919, sample SAMN05720223) | activated sludge metagenome | isolation source: Anaerobic digester | place: Hong Kong...
TCCAGAAGACGAGCTTCGCGCAGTGGCGCGACGTGATGGCCACCAACCTCGACGGTGTATTCCTGTGCACCCAGGCGTTCGGCGCGCGGATGCAGGCGCGCGGCAAGGGCGCGGTGGTGAACGTCGCGTCGATCTCGGGCCTGCGCGCGAGCACCATGCGCGTCGCCTACGGCACCAGCAAGGCCGCCGTGATCCACCTGACCAGGCAGCAGGCCGTCGAGCTCTCGCACTTCGGCATCCGCGTCAACGCGATCGCGCCCGGCCCGGTCGACACCGCGATGGCCAGGCTCGTCCACACCGCCTCCGTGCGCGCGGACTACCACGACGCGATCCCGCTCGCGCGCTACGGCGCGGAAGAGGAGATGGCCGAGGTCGTGGGCTTCCTGTGCAGCGACGCGGCTGCGTACGTCAACGGACAGGTGGTCGCGGTGGACGGCGGGTTCGACGCGGCGGGCGTGGGGCTGCCGACGCTGCGGCGGGACCTGGGGCAGGGCGGCTGATCGGGGCGGGCGAGCGCGCGGCTCGGAGAGGAGGGACGTTCCCGCGGGAACGTCCGACGGAGCGCCTGCCCCGCCGTCGATTCCGGCGCGATCGGATCGTCGTGGCGTGAAGCGTCCGCCCGCCGCGGACGGCCATCCTTCGTCCATCGCCACGGAGCCGCCCCCATGACCAAGACGCTGTTCATCACCCTCCCGATCACCGACCTGGCCGCCTCGACCGCCTTCTATGCCGCCCTGGGCTTCGAGCGGAACCCCGCGCTCAGCGGCGACGGCGGCGCCTGCATGGTCTGGAGCGAGGCGATCCAGGTGATGCTCGTGACCCACGCCAGGTGGCGCACGTTCACGCAGCGGCCGTTCCCGGCGGCGGGCACCGCGGGGCACATGCTGACGCTGGCGCTCGACAGCCGCGACGCGGTCGATGCGATCAACGCGGCCGCGGCGTCGCACGGCGGGCGGGCGGATGCCAACCCGCCGGAGGATCACGGGTTCATGTACTCGCGGGACCTGGCGGATCCGGACGGGCACCTGTGGGGGACGGTGTGGATGGATCCGGGGGCGAGGTAGGGGGAGGGCGGTGTGACGACGAGCGTCGAGCCGCCGTTCGCCGATCGCGACGCCCATCCGCCGGCATGAAGGCGGCCGCGTGCAGCCGATGATCGGATCGTGGCGCGATGTCCGCCCGTTCGGCGTCGCATCGGACTATTCCGGACTGAAGACCACCGGGTTCATGTCGACGCCGCAGCTCAGGCGCGACGCCATCGTGTAGAAGCCGCAGATCATCGTGAGCTCGACGATCTCCTGCGGATCGAGCTCGCGCGCCAATGTGTCGAAGACGTCCTGCGGCACATGCCTGCGCGCGAAGAGCGCCTCGGCGTAGCCGAGCACCGCGCGCTGGCGCGCATCGAACCGGTCGGACGACGACCACTGCGGCAGCGCGTCGATCTGCGCCTGGGTGAGCCCGGCGGCGAGCGCCATCGGCACGTGCGCCCGGTACTCGTACTCGCCGCCCTCGACCTGCGCGGTCCGCAGGATCATCAGCTCGTTCAGGCTGCGGTCGACCTTCGTCTGCTGGCGCTGGGTGATCGCCATCGCGTAGGTCGCCTCCAGCATCTTCGGCGCCAGCGCAAGGACGCGGTGGATCGTGCCGACCTGTGCGCCGCGCGATCGGATCGTCTCGAAGATCCTCGCCGCCAGCGCGTCCTCGGGCTGGCCCTTCACGTAGATGCGCGCCGGCGTGCTCGTCGCGGTGTGCTCGGTCATCCGTGTCTCCTCCGGCCGGTGGGCCGTTCAGGGTCCTGCGCGGTGCGCGGTGTCCGCATCCGGCAGCCACGCGCGGTTGTAGCGCTCGATCCGGTAGTCGCCGATGTCGGTGAAGGCCGACGGCGTGCCCGTGCCGAGCGCCGCCGCGCGTGCATCCAGCGCCTCGGGCGACGTGTCCGGCCACAGCCCGGTGTCGATCCGCCGCGCCAGCACGTCCACGGCGGTCACGATCTCCGCGTCGGTGAAGTTGCAGTGACCGGTTCGGCGCACGAAGGCGACGCGGGCCGCGTCCGCGTGGCCGGTGCGCTCGAGGAGCTCGGCGTAGCCGAGCGCGAGCGAGTAGGGCACCTGGTAGTCGCCCAGCAGATGGATCCGAAAGACCGGGATCCGCGGCGTGCCCACGACCGTGCGGCCCGGCTGGCGCCAGAAGTCCTGCGCGTGGGGGGAGGGCGCGATGCGCGGCGCCGCCTCGATCGCGTCCAGGTCCTGTGCGAGGCGGGCGCCCGAGCGGTCGTACAGGGCCTCGACCGCGCGACGGAGCGCCGGCGCCGCGTTGGCGAAGGCCTGCCGGTAGTCGACGCCCTCGTTCCAGGAGGGCGGCTCGCCCTGGGCCGCGTTCTCGAACATCACCCGCGCCTCGCCGCCGGGACTCTGCGCGAGCTGCATCGCCGATGCGAAGATCGCCGCCTGCAGCGCGTCCAGGTCGTCGAAGGCGGGCTCGGGGCCGTCCGCGAGCCACGGCGACCACTGGCCGATCGCGAACGCCAGCGCCATCCGCGCGCGGCCCTCGGCGCTCGCGTTCGCCGCACGGAACGCGCGGCGCCAGGCGTCCGGCAGCGCCCCGGTCATGCCGTGGCCGCTCGGGTGCGCGCTGCCGTCGTTCGGCAGCCCGGTCACCGCGAGGTCGGCCGCCTCGCCGCAGCCCGCCGCGACGTAGTGCTGCGTCAGCAGCGTGCGCAGCGCGGACCAGCCGTCCAGGAACGTGTTCATCAGCCAGACCGGCGTGTGCGTGCCCGTCGCGACCGTGCCGTCGATCCGCGCGTGGAACGCCTCGGCGACCGCGAGGCCCACGTGCCCGCCACCGGAGCAGCCGAACTGCAGCACCCGCCGGGGCCGTGTCCAACGCTGCTCGAACCGATCGACGACCCGCTCGAGGTTGCCGATCTCGCGCACCGGGTCGTACTGCCACAGGCGCAGGCGGTGCCGGGCCGTGCCGGCGATCGCGTAGCCCTGCGCGAGCAGCGCGCGGTAGCGCCCGGCGCGCTCGGGGTCGTCGATCCACGCCGCGAAGTCCAGGTCGCGCAGCAGGATCCCGTTCCAGTTCGAGGGCACCCGGATCGCGTAGCCTGTGCCGTCGGGGAGACGTCCGCGTTCTTCGTCGTATGCCGCCGCCGCTGTCATCGGTCTCCTCTCCGAAGTTCGGTCCTGTGCTCGTCCGGATTCTGTCCGATGCGCAGCGTGCGGACCCGATGCGAATGTGGATTTCGGACGCGAGAGAGGTGTTTCACCGTGGCAGGACGCGATGCGCGTGCGGGCTCGGCCGCCGCTCACGTCTCGGTACGCGGGCGCATCGCGGCGTTCGTGCAATGGGCGCTGCACTGCATGTCGGGCGTCGCCGGGTCCGACGGGCGCCACCCGGAGGCCGACCGGCCGGGCTGTCGTGCTGCACATCGAGCCCGCCGGCCTCGGGGGCCGCCGGTCTCGCCCCTGTCGGGCGTCCATCCCTGATGCGCGAAGAACCTCGGGGGTGAGTGCGGGACTGCCTGCGATCGCCGGGCGTGACACCCACCTGAACTGCGATGGCCTCGAGCTCGAGGCTCGCACGCCGATGGCGATCAGCTGCGGCTTGACGAGCGAGGAGGTCAGCGCACTCGAGACCTGGTCGAACAACGGCCGCTCTTCGACGAACGGCAGCGTGCGGTGCTGCGCTACGCTGACTGGATGACGAGCGACGCCGGCGTCGACGAGAGACCTTCGGGCAGCTGCAGCGCTTCTTCTCGCCTCGGGAGATCGTCGAGCTGACGATGACGGCGAGCTTCTACGTCAGTGCGACGCTGGTGACCCCTGCGATCGCCGTGTCGAGAGAGACTGGAACCGGCGCGCCGAGCAGCTACGCAACCTGCTGAACGATCTCTTTCACAGGAACGTGAATGTGGTCTCGGAAGCGGTGACTCAGCTGAACGTCTCGTATGCAGCGGGAGCAGCCGTTTGGGCAGTCTCTCTGAACGGGCACTTCCGCTCAGGAGCAGCAGTTCATTCGGTCTCGCCGATCGGCAGCTCTCAGTCTGCAGCGGCCGCTCGGACGACCTGAGTCCGAGCGACGGCTGTCGCAGCGAGCCGGCGGTCGAACGCACTCCCAACCGACGACTTCCGACGCCCCATCGGCGGCCGTCGCCGATCGACGCGGCAGAGCACGTACGATCCGGACATCGTGTTCATCGACGTGCCGTCCGGGATGGGTCGGCCGCCCGACCCCCACGCGTGACCCCCTCCGCCGCCCCTCCCCGCACCACCGCCCTCGCACTCGCCGCCGCCGTGCTCGCGGCCGCCACCTTCATCGCGATGGACGGCGCCGCCAAGTGGCTGGGCGAGCGCTACGGCACGGTGCAGGTGACGTTCCTGCGCTTCGCCTTCGGCACGCTGTACGCGGTGCCGCTCTGGCTGTGGTGGCGCACGCCGCTGCCGACGCGGTCGCAATGGCGCTGGCACCTGCTGCGCAGCCTGCTGCTGCTGGTGGCACTGCTGACCTGGTTCCATGCGCTGAACGCGCTTCCGCTGGTGCAGGCCGTAGGCATCGGCTACACGGCCCCGATCTTCATCTCGCTGCTCGCGATGTGGGTGCTGGGCGAGCGGCCGTCGCGCTGGCTGTGGGCGGCCTTGGCCCTCGGCATGTCGGGCGTGGTCGTGGGCCTCTGGCCCGAGCTGGCCGCCACCGACGCCGCCGGCAGCGAGGCCCGGCTGTGGGGCATGGCCGCCGCGGGCGTGTCGGCCCTGGCCTACGCGGGCGTGATGGTGGTGGCGCGGCACCAGGCGCAGCACGGCGCGCTGTGGACGATCCTGCTGGTGCAGAACGTGGTGCCGATGCTGCTGATGGCGGTGCCGATGGGGGCGCTGTGGCAGCCGATGCGGCTGTCCGACGTGCCGATCCTGCTGCTGATGGGCGGGTTCGCGACGATCGGCATGGTGGCGATCACCTGGGCCTATTCGCACGTGGAGGCGAGCCGGGCGGCACCGCTCGAGTACACCGGGCTGGTGTGGGCCGCGCTCCTGGGCTGGCTGGTCTTCGGGGAGATGCCCACCGCGTGGAGCGTCGGATCCTCGGCGCTGATCGTGCTCGGCTGCCTGCTGCTGCTGCGTCGCTGAGCTCGGTGCCGCGGCGGCCGATCCGCGTCAGGGCGGTCGGGCGGGGCGACAATCACCGTCCGGACGGCTCCGCCCGGCCGAACAGCCCCCTTCCGATCACCGCCGGCGCTGCCGGCCCGCCCATGAACGACGTCCGATACACGACCCTGCCGCAGTGGCCCGCGGCCTATCCGCCCAGCGGCGCCCGCGCGACCCTGAAGCGCCTGAACGAGGACTTCGTCGTGACCGAGCTGCCGCTGCAGCCGCCCTGCGGCGAGGGCGAGCACCTGTGGCTCGAGGTCGAGAAGCGCGGTGCCAACACCGCCTTCGTCGCGCAGCGGCTGGCGCAGGCCGCCGGCGTGAAGGACGTCGACGTCGGGTATGCCGGCCTCAAGGACCGCCATGCGGTCGCCCGCCAGTGGTTCAGCATCCATCTGCCGAAGGGCGGGGCGCCGGACCCGACCCGGCTGCGGCACCCGGAGTTCGAGGTGCTGAGCCAGAGCCGCCACGTGCGCAAGCTGCGCCGCGGCGACCTGCTCGGCAACCGGTTCCGCATCGTGCTGCGCGACGTGACCGGCGATCGCGACGCCGTCGAGGCCAACCTCGAGGCGGTCGCGGCGCGGGGCGTGCCCAACTACTTCGGCGCCCAGCGCTTCGGCCACGGCGGCGCCAACGTCGAGCGGGGCCGGGCGATGCTCGCGCGCGAGATCCGCGTGCGCGATCCGAAGACGAAGGGCCTCTACCTGTCGGCGGTGCGCTCGTTCGTCTTCAACGAGGTGCTGGCGCTGCGGATCGAGAGGGGGCTCTGGGGCAGGACGCTGCCCGGCGACGTGACGGACGAGGCGGGCCGGCCCACCGGTCCGCTCTGGGGGCGGGGCCGCGTGACCACCACCGACGAGGCACGGGCCCTGGAGAACGAGGTCGCCGGGCGTCACGCCACGGTGTGCCGCGGCATGGAGTATGCCGGCCTGGACCAGGAGCGCCGCGCGCTGGTGGCGAGCCCGGCGGAGATGTCGTGGGACTGGCCGCGCGCCGACGTGCTGGTGCTCGCGTTCTCGTTGCCGGCGGGGAGCTACGCCACGTCGGTGCTGGACGAGCTCCTGCGCACCTCGGAGCCGGATCGGCATCCGGAGAACGGATTGGAGGCAGCCGGATAGCGAGGGCGCGGCCTCGGATCGAATGGCACGGCACGCGGGGCCGACCGATCCTGCACCACTCGTGCATCGCGTCGTCGGAGTCGTTGCCGAACCGATACCATCCGCCGATGCGCCATGATCTGCTGAGCCTCGAGCTGTTCGTCGCGGTCGCCGAGTGCGGCAACGTCACCCGGGCCGCCGGGCGAAAGCACCTCGCCGTGTCTGCCGTGAGCAAGCGGATCGCGGAGCTGGAAGACCTGACCGGGTCGCCGCTGCTGGTCCGGCAGGCGAGGGGCGTGCGCTTGACCGCCGCCGGGCAGTCGCTCTTGCACCATGCGCGCGATGTGCTTCGCGCCGTCCACGGACTGGAGGAAGAGCTCGGCCGGTACGCGAGCGGCATGAAGGGACACGTCCGCCTGCACGCGATCGCGTCGGCGCTGACGCAGTGGCTGCCCGGCGAGCTCCAGTCGTTCCTGCGCGACCACCCGGACGTGCAGGTCTCGCTCGAGGAGCGGACCGGCAAGGCGGTGCTGCGCGCCGTGGCGGACGGCAGCGCGGACATCGGCATCGTCGCGGGTGCCGGGCAAGGCTCCGGGCTCGCCGTGTTCCCCTACCGCCGCGACCGGTTGCACCTCGGCGTTCCAGCGGGCCATCCGCTCGCGCGACGCAAGCGCGTCGCTTTCGCGGAGGCGCTCGGTCATGCGTTCGTCGGCCCTCTGGCGGAGAGCTCGCTGCTCGTGCTGATGCAGGACGCCGCGCGGGCCGCGGGCCGGCCGCTGCGCCAGCAGATCCAGGTCAGCAGCTTCGACGTGATGTGCCGGATGGTCGAGACCGGACTGGGCGTGACGCTGCTGCCCGCGGACGTGCTCGCCCCGTACGCGCGGGACGGCCGCCTGCGCACCGTCGCGGTCACCGATGCGTGGGCGGAGCGACGACTGTCGATCGTCGCACGCGAGCGCGAGGCGCTGAGCCACGTCACGCGTGCCCTCGTCGCCCACCTGCAGGCGCCCGCGACCGACGTCGGGTAGTTCGGCCGAACGCCACGAGCGTTCTCGAACGGAGAACGCTGCCATGGCGAAGCACCGATTCTCCTCGCGAAGCCAGCTCCGTACGATCCTCGCGGAACCGCCCCGACGCACGATGACGAGGAGAACCGCCCCGTGACCCTTCGACGACGCCTGCTGACCGCGACCGCGGTCCTGTGCACCGGCCTGCCCGCGATCGCCACGGCGCAGCCCGCGTATCCGACCAAGCCCGTCACCATCATCGTGCCGTTCGCACCAGGCGGAGGTGTCGACATCGTCGCGCGGCTTCTCGCCGAGAAGCTGCGCGGGCTGCTCGGCCAGAACGTCACCGTCGAGAACCGCTCGGGCGGCAGCGGGATGATCGGCGCGATCGCCGCGGTCAAGGCCCCGGCCGACGGCCACACGCTGCTGATGGCATCGGCCGGCGAGATCGCGATCAACCCGCACGTGTTCAAGGCGAAGATGCAGTATGTCCCCGAGCGGGACTTGGCGCCGATCAGCCTCGTGGTGAAGGTGCCGAACGTGCTGGTCGTCGATCCCTCGCTGCCGGTGCGCAGCGTCGCCGAGCTGATCGCCCACGCGAAGGCGAATCCCGGCAAGGTCAGCTACGGCAGCAGCGGCGTGGGCAATCCGCAGCACCTCGCGGGCGAGCTGCTGGAGAAGCTCTCGGGCGTGCCGTTCACGCACGTGCCGTACCGCGGCGCCTCGAACCAGCTCGCCGACACCGCGGGCGGCACGATCGCGATGACCTTCACCAGCCTCGCGGGGGCCCGCGCGTTCATCAAGGACGGGCGCGTGCGCGCGATCGCGATGACGTCGGCCCGGCGCACGCCGCTCGCGCCCGACCTGCCGGCGATGTCGGAGACGAAGGGGCTGGAGGGATACGTGCTCGAGAACTGGTTCGGCCTGTACGCGCCCGCGGCCACGCCCCAGCCGGTGCTCGACCGGATCGGGGCCGCCGTGCAGCAGGCGCTCAAGGATCCCGAGCTTGCAAGCCGGTACGCCGATCTCGGCGGTGAGCTCGCACCGCTCGCCGGCCCGCAGTTCAGGGCGTTCATCCAGGACGAGTCGCGCCGCTTCGCGAAGCTCGTCCAGGACGCGAACGTCACGCCGGACAACTGAGCGCGCGGCGCCGTCGGAGCAGACCGTGGATCGCTTCGCCTACGTCGGCAGCCGGACCACCCGGGAGCGCAACGCGCGCGGGCCGGGCCTGTCCGTCGTCGCCGTCGACGCGCGCGGCGGACTCGCGCCGGTGCAGGTCGTCGACGACCTCGTCAATCCGTCGTACCTCGCGATGCACCCGGACGGCACGCGGCTCTACACCGTCCACGGCGACCGGACCGAAGTCAGCGCGTTCGCGATCGATCCGGATTCCGGCCGGTTGCGCCTGCTGAACCGGCAGTCGACCGAGGGGCTCAACCCGGTGCACCTGGTGCTCGACGCCGACGCGTCGCACCTGGTCGTGACCAACCACATCGGCTCGAGCCTCGCGGTGCTGCCGGTGCGCGAGGACGGATCGCTCGGCCTGATCGTGCAGCGCGTGCCGATCGACGGGCCGCCCGGCCCGCACCGCGTCGAGCAGCAGCAGGCGAAGCCGCACTTCGCCGGGTTCGATCCGAGCGGCCGGTTCCTTCTGGTGCCGGACAAGGGCTGCGACCGCGTCTGGCTGTTCGCCTACGCGAGCGGCCGGCTCGCGCCGGGACCGCAGCCGTTCGTGCGGTGCCGGGAGGGCTCGGGACCGCGTCACCTCGCCTTCCATCCGACGGGGCCCTGGGTCTTCGTCGTCAACGAGCTCGACTCCACCGTCGCGGTCTTCCGGTTCGACACGTCGCTCGGCACGCTGGTGCCGCTGCAGTGGCTGCCGACGGTGCCGGACGACTTCACCGGCGACAGCCGCGCCGCGGCGATCGCGATCAGCGCCGACGGCCGCCGGCTCTACGCGTCGAACCGCGGCCACGACAGCATCGCGACCTTCGACGTCGCGCCCGACACCGGGCGATTGCGCTTCGTCGAGGCGGTGCGCACCGGCGGGCGCACGCCGCGCGCGTTCACGCTGTCGCCCGACGGCCGCCTGCTGCACGCGCTGAACGAGGACAGCGACGACATCGTCGTCTTCGCGATCGACGCGGCGACCGGCCGGCTGACGCTGACGGGCGCGCGGTTCGGCACCGGCAGCCCCGTATGCCTGGTCCACGGGCGCGTCCCGGACGCGGCGCGCCGATGACGCTGCCGCACACCGCGCCCGCCGGCGAGCGGTTCGAGCACGACGGCGAGTCCTATCGCTTCGTCGACCTGCCGGCCAGGCTCGGTGCGCGCCTGCCGCTGCTGCCGGTCGTCTTGCGGCTTCTCGTCGAGAACGTGCTGCGCAACGCGGACGTCGACGAGCAGGACGCGGCACTCGCCGCCGTAGACGCCTGGCTCGAGCGCGGCACCAGCGAGTCAGAGATCGGGTTCCGACCCGGGCGCGTGCTGATGCACGACACGACCAGTACGCCGGCACTCGTCGACATCGCGGCAATGCGCGACGCGATCGCCGAGGCCGGTGGGGATCCGGCCACGCTGAACCCGACGGTCCCGGTCGACGTGTCGGTCGACCATTCGCTCGCGGTCGAGGCATTCGCCCGGCGCGACGCACCGGCGATCAACCTCGGGCACGAGCTGCGTCGCAATGCCGAGCGGTATCGCTTCCTGCGCTGGGCGTCGACGGCGCTGCGTGGCGTGCGGATCCACCCACCCGGCACCGGCATCATGCACACGATCAATCTCGAGCAGCTCGCCACCGTGGTGACGGTCGAGGAGCGGGCGGGCGAGCGCTGGATCGTGCCCGACCAGATGATCGGCACCGACAGCCACACGCCGATGGTCAATGGCATCGGCGTGCTCGGTTGGGGCGTGGGCGGCCTCGAGGCGCAGACGGTGATGTTCGGCATGCCGACGATGCTGCGGCTGCCGGACGTCGTCGGCGTGCGGCTGACCGGCGCGCTGCGCCCGGGCGTACTCGCCACCGACCTCGCGCTGACCGTCACGCAGCGACTGCGCGCAATCGGGGTCGCTGGCGAGTTCGTCGAATTCTCCGGGCCGGGCGTCGCTGCGCTGACGGCGGGCGAGCGCGCCGTGGTCGCGAACATGGCGCCCGAGTACGGCGCGACGACCGGCTACTTCCCGATCGACGACGCGACGCTCGACTACCTGCGCGCGACGGGCCGGCCGGCTTCCGCCGTCGACCGGGCCGGCGCCTACGCGAAGCGCGCGGGCCTGTGGCATGACCCGGCGATTCCCCCGCGCTTCACGCGCGAGATCGAGGTCGACCTCGGCGCGATCGGCATGCACATCGCCGGCCCGACGCGGCCGCAGGACCTGCTGCAGTACGGCGACGCGGCCCGGGTGCTGGCGGCCCGCGGATTCACGCCGACCGGAGATCGCGCCGGCCTGCCTCGGCATCCGGTCGCGATCGCTGCGATCACGAGCTGCACCAACACCTCCGATCCCGCGCTGCTGATCGCGGCCGGCCTGCTGGCCCGCAATGCGCGCACGCGCGGTCTGAAGGTGCCCTCGTGGGTGAAGACCTCGCTGTCGCCCGGCTCGCCGTCGGCCGCGACCTGGCTCGAACGCGCGGGCCTGCTCGACGACCTCTCGGCGGTGGGGTTCGACATCGTCGGCTACGGATGCGCGACCTGCATCGGCAACCCCGGCCCGTTGCCCGCGGTCATCGCGGACGCGCAGGCGCGCGGGGCGGTGCAGCCGGTCGCGGCGATTTCCGGCAACCGGAACTTTCCCGGCCGCGTGCACCCGGACCTCGAGCTGGGTTTCCTGATG
>ENA-UOYA01004795-UOYA01004795.1-activated-sludge-metagenome-genome-assembly--contig:-NODE-4795-length-11079-cov-5.465983_pt1 | contig 11079 bp, 9 predicted proteins | sample MGYA00238163_ERZ764804 | MGnify/ENA primary metagenome ERZ764804 (study PRJEB28919, sample SAMN05720223) | activated sludge metagenome | isolation source: Anaerobic digester | place: Hong Kong...
CGCTGCGACTGGGGCGCGAGGTGATCGCCCCCACCGCGGCCGCGCGCGATCGCGACGCGGCCTGGCCGAAGGCGGAGCTGGCGTCGCTCGCCGAGGGCGGCTTCATGGGCATGCTGATCCCCGACGAGCACGGCGGCACCGACGCGGGGCTGCTCGGCTACTGCATCGCGCTCGAGGCGATCTCGGGCGCGGACTGCGGCGTCGGCACGATCTTCCACGTGCACAACATGTTCTACTACACGCTCTCGCGCCACGGCAGCGCGGAGCAGAAGCGGCGGTTCCTGCCGCCCGGCGCCCGCGGCGAGAAGATCGGCGCCTGGCTGCTGACCGAGCCCCACATGGGCTCGGACACCGCGAACATGAAGACGATCGCGCGGCGCGACGGCGATCACTACGTGATCGACGGCACCAAGCAGTTCATCTCGAACGGCAGCGAGGCGGGCACCGCGATCGTGATGGCGGTGACCGATCCGGCGGCCGGCCGCCGCGGCGTGACCGCCTTCGTCGTCGATGCGACCGCACCCGGCTACGAGGTGCTGCGGATCGAGCACAAGATGGGCCAGCGCACCGCGCACACCGCGCAGATCCGCCTCAACGCGATGCGGGTGCCCGCGTCGGCGGTGCTCGGCGAGGTCGGCGGCGGCTACCGGATCGCGATGTCCGGGCTCGCCGACGGCCGCGTCGCGGTGGCGGCGCAGGCGGTCGGCGTCGCCCAGGCCGCGCTCGACGCCGCGGTGCGGTACGCGAAGGAGCGCGAGGCCTACGGCCGCCCGATCTTCGAACTGCAGGCGGTGTCGTTCCGGCTCGCCGAGATGGCCTCGCGGATCGCCGTCGCGCGCCAGTACTACCTGCACGCGGCGCGGCTGGTCGAGGCGGGCCTGCCCTGCGCGAAGGAGGCGGCGATGGCCAAGCTGTTCGCCACCGACATGGCCGAGCAGGTGTGTTCCGACGCGCTGCAGACCTTCGGCGGCTACGGTTACCTGCAGGACTTCCCGGTCGAGCGCTACTGCCGGGACGTGCGGGTGTGCCGGATCTACGAGGGCACCAGCGACATCCAGAAGCTCATCGTCTCGCGCAACCTGTGAGCCGTCCCGACAAGCCCCACTCGCGCGCACGGCCGGCGCCCGCGACCCGGGCGGCCCGGGCGCCCGCGCCCGCGAGGCCCGCCGGCGAGGGCGCGCGCGGGCGCCGCGGCCGGGGCGGGGAGGCCTGGTCCAACGTCGTCGCGAGCCAGGACGAGCAGTACCGGCTCAAGCGCAACGCGGTGCTCCGCGAGGCCGCCCGCGCGTTCAACGCACGCGGCTTCCACAACACCTCGCTCGACGACGTCGCCGCGTCGCTCGGCGTGACCAAGGCGGCGCTCTACCACTACGTGCGTGGCAAGCAGGAGATCCTGTTCGAGTGCCACATGATGACGTACGAGCTCGGCGACCAGGCGCTCGCCTACGCCGCCGAGCGCGGGCGCAACGGGCTGGAGCGCGCCGCGCTGGTCGCGCGCCGGTTCGTCGAGCTCTACAACGGAGAGATGGGCCGCTTCGTGGTGCTGTCCGAGCACGAGGCGCTCGACGACGCGCCGCGCCGCGAGGTGCTGGTGCGACGCGACGCGTTCGACCACGCGCTGCGGGCGATCATCGAGGCCGGCATCGCCGACGGCAGCGTGCGGCCCGTCGACGCGAAGCTCGCCACGCTGTTCTTCATGGGGGCGGTGAACTGGATGGCGACCCGCTGGTTCCGACCGGACGGCCCGCTCACCGCCGAGGAGATCGCCGCGGGCTTCGAGGACCTGTTCGTCGCGGCGATCCGCGCGCCGAAGCCGGCGAGGAGGGGGCGATGACGTCCGTCGCGACGAGTGACCCGGGATCGCCGCCGGTCGCCGGTGCGCCGGGCGCGGGCGATCCGGTGATCGTCGCCGAGGGCCTGCGGATGAGCTTCGGCGGCGTGGTCGCGCTGAACGAGGTCTCGGTCGAGGTCCGCGACGACGAGCTGCTCGCGGTGATCGGTCCCAACGGCGCCGGCAAGACCTCGCTGATGAACTGCCTGTCCGGCTTCTACCGGCCGCAGCAGGGGCGCATCCGGTTCCTCGGCCGCGACATCGGGTCGATGCCCGTGCACGCGATCGCCCGGGCCGGCCTCGCGCGGACCTTCCAGGGCACGCACATCTTCTCGGGCATGACGGTGATCGAGAACATCATGGTCGGCCGGCACCTGCACATGCGCAGCTCGGTCGCCCAGTCGTTCCTGTACTTCCCGTGGACCCGGCGCGAGGAGGTCCGCCACCGCGAGTTCGTCGAGGAGATCATCGAGTTCCTCGAGATCGAGTCGATCCGGCACCGACCGGTCGGCAGCCTCGGCTACGGGCTGCGCAAGCGCGTGGACCTCGGCCGCGCGCTCGCGCAGGAACCGCGCGTGCTGCTGATGGACGAGCCGATGGCGGGCATGAACACCGAGGAGAAGGAGGACCTCGCGCGGTTCATCCTCGACGTGCGCGAGGCGCGCCGGCTGCCGATCGTGCTGGTCGAGCACGACATGGGCGTCGTGATGGACCTCGCCGACCGCGTCGTGGTGCTCGACTTCGGCAGGCGGATCGCGGTCGGCACGCCGGCCGAGGTGCAGGCCGACCCGGCGGTGATCGCGGCCTACCTGGGCGGCGAGCAGGCGGCACGCGGCGAAGGAGGGCGGGCGTGAACGTCGACATGAAGACCCTGCCGCAGCACCTGCTCGCGCGCGCGTCGGCCGAACCCTCGCGCGTCGCCGAGCGGCACAAGCACCGCGGCATCTGGCGCGAGTTCACCTTCGGGCAGGTGCTCGACAACGTGCGCGCGTTCGCGCTCGGCCTGCTCGAGTGCGGGGTGCGTCGCGGCGAGACGGTCGCGATCATCGGCGAGAACGAGCCGGAGCACTTCTGGTCCGAGTACGCGGCGCAGGCGATCGGCGCGAAGGTCGTGTCGATGTATCCCGACCTGACCGCCGACGAGGTGCAGTACCTCGTCGACGACGGGGAGGCGGTGGTGCTGGTCGCCCAGGACCAGGAGCAGGTCGACAAGGGCCTGGCGATCCTGCCGCGCTGCCCGGCGCTGCGCGCGATCGTGTACTGGGACGCCACCGGCATGTGGTCCTACCGCCACGAGCGGCTGCGCCCGTTCACCGAGGTGCAGGCGTCGGGCCGGGCGGTGCACGAGCGCGATCCGCAGGCCTTCGGGCGCGAGGTCGCCGCCGGCAGCGTCGACGACATCGCCGTGCTGTCGTACACGTCGGGCACGACCGGCAAGCCCAAGGGCGTGATCCTCACGCACCGCTACCTGATCGACAACGCGCACCGGCTCGCCAGCGGCATGGGCGTGCGCCCGGGCATGGCGTACCTGACCTACATCGCGCCCGCCTGGGCGACCGAGCAGCTGTTCGGGCTCACGATCGGCCTGACGCTGCCGCTGGTCGTCAACTTCCCGGAAGGCCCGGAGCAGGTGCTCGAGAACATCCGCGAGCTCGCCGTCGAGGTGATGGTGTTCGCCCCCCGCCAGTGGGAGAGCCTCGCCGCGACGCTGCAGGCACGGATGCTCGACGCCGGACCGTGGCGGCGGCGCATCGTCGACTGGGGGCTGCGGATCGGCCGGGAGGTCCACGTCAACACCCTCGACGGCAAGCCGGTGCCCGCGACGGCGCGGATGCTGCTGCCGCTCGCGGACGCGCTGGTGCTGCGACCGCTGCGCGACCAGCTCGGGCTGGTCAGGCTCGAGGTCGCGATGTGCGGCGGCTCGACGATGGCGCCCGACGTGTTCCGCCTGTTCCACGCGATCGGGGTGCCGCTGCGCAACCTGTACGGATCGACCGAGATCGGGATCATGACGATGCACCAGGGCGAACGCTACGACCTGGAGACCGTCGGCCATTGGGTCAGCGCGCACCCGGACGCGGGCCCCGCGCTCGAGTGGAAGGTGTCCGACGAGGGCGAGCTGCTGGTGCGCGGCGGCTCGTTCTTCAAGGGCTACTGGCGCCGGCAGGACAAGACCGACGAGCGCGTGGTCGAGGGCTGGTACCGGACCGGCGACGCGGTGTCGACCACCCCGCAGGGCGAGCTGGTGTTCCTCGAGCGGGTCGACGACATGCGCCGGCTGCGCACCGGCGAGCGCTTCCCGCCGCAGTTCATCGAGACCCGGCTGCGCTTCAGCCCGTTCGTCAAGGACATCATGACGCTGGGCGATGCGTCCCGGGACTACATCGGCGCGCTGATCAACATCGACCTGGGCGTCGTCTCGCGCTGGGCCGAGGAGCGCAACCTGCCGTTCTCGACGTTCACCGACCTGTCGCAGAAGCCCGAGGTGGCCGAGCTGGTGCGGGGCGAGATCGAGCGGGTCAACCGCTTCCTGCCCGAGGCGTCCCGGATCCGCCGCTTCGCCAACTTCCCCAAGGAGCTCGACCCCGACGAGGGCGAGCTCACGCGCACCCGCAAGCTGCGCCGGGAGTTCCTCGAGCAGCGCTACGCGACCCTGATCGAGGCGCTGTACGCCGGCGAGCCGGAGGCGCGGCTCGAGATCCAGGTCACCTACCAGGACGGGCGCAAGGGCTCGCTGAACGCGCGCGTGCGCGTCCACGACGTGGCCGGTGCCGCGGCCGCCCCCGGTCGTCGCGATCTCGTGGGAGCCTGACCGATGATCGACTTCGTCAACTACGTGATCAACGGCGCGCTGATCGGGCTGCTGTACGCGCTGATCGCGATGGGCTTCGTGGTGATCTACCGGGCCTCGAAGGTGTTCAACTTCGCGCAGGGCGAGCTGGTGGTGTTCGGCGGCTTCCTGGTGTGGTGGCTGGTGGTCAGCGTGGGGCTGCCGCTGTGGATCGGCGTGCCGCTCGCGTTCGCCGCGGCGGCGCTGTTCGGCCTCGCGATCGAGCGCATCTTCTTCGCCCGGCTCGTGGGCGAATCGGTCTTCGCGATGGTGATGGTGACGATCGGCCTGCTGATCCTGATCCGAGGCGTCGTGCTGCTGGTCTTCGGCCCCCAGGTGCGGCCGTTCCCGATCGTGTTCCCGCTGCAGCCGATCATCGTCGGCGACATCCTCGTGCCGCGCTCGCTGCTGTACGGCGGGCTGATCACCATCGCGGTGGGGTTCGGGCTCGCGTGGTTCTTCAACCGGACGCGGCCCGGCCTGAAGATGACCGCGGTGGCCGAGGACCACCAGGTGGCGATGTCGCTGGGCATCTCGGTCCGGGGCTCGATCGCGTTCGCGTGGGTGCTCGGCGCGATGCTGTCCACGCTGGGCGCGGTGATCTACCTGAGCGGCAAGTCGCTGAACTTCCTGGCCTCGGACATCGGGCTCGCGGCCCTGCCGGTCGCGCTGCTCGCCGGCCTGGAGTCGGTCGCGGGCCTGCTGCTCGCGGGCGTGATCGTCGGTGTCATCCAGGGCCTCGCGGTCGCCTACCTCGATCCGGTGGTCGGCGGCGCGGTGGGGTCGGTGCTGCCCTTCCTGATCATGCTGGGCATCCTGTTCATCCGGCCGACCGGCATGTTCGGCTGGAAGACGATCGAGAGGGTCTGACCGATGGATCCGTCGGGTGTCTTCGCGACGCGCTACGAGCGCGACCAGGCGCTGGTCCGCACCGACCGGCAGCGGGTGGCGCTCGCGCTGTTCGCGGTGTTCCTGGTGTGCGTGCCGTGGCTGCTCGGGCCGCGCCTCGTCGCCACCGCGTCGGTGATGCTGATCACCGCGGTGGTGGTGGTCGGGCTGCAGATCAACACCGGCCATGCCGGGCAGGTGAACCTCGGCCAGGCGGCGTTCATGGGGGTCGGCGCCTACACCACCGGCGTGATGGCGACGCACGCCGGCCTGCCGTTCTGGATCACGATCCCGGCGGGCGGGGCGGCGGCCGCGGTGTTCGGCTTCGTGTTCGGCCTGTCCGCGGTGCGGATCAAGGGCTTCTACCTCGCGCTGACGACGATCGCCGCGCAGCTGCTGTTCCACTTCCTGGTGCTCAACCTGCCGAGCCGCTGGCTCGGCGGGTCGAACGGGCTGACCCTCGAGCCGGCCACCTTCCTCGGACACCGGATCGCCGACGAGGCCTCGATCTACTGGCTGTGCCTCGCGTTCGCCGCGGTCATGGTGTTCGGCGCGTACGGCATCACGCGCAGCCGGCACGGGCGTGCGTTCGTCGCGGTGCGCGACGACGACGTCGCCTCGGGGATGATGGGCATCGACGTCGTGCGCACCAAGGCGACCGCGTTCCTGATCGGCGCGTTCTACGCGGGCATCGGCGGCGGCCTGTGGGCCTACTACGTGCGCTTCGTCGCGGTCGACCAGTTCACGCTGCTCAACTCGATCTGGTTCATCGCGATGATCATCGTCGGCGGCATGGGCTCGGTCACCGGCGCGCTGATCGGCGTGTTCGCGATCAAGGTGGTGCAGGAGACGATCACCAGCCTCGGGCCGAGCGTCGTCGCGACGTTCCCGTTCCTGAGCGGCGACATCGTGTTCGCCACGATGAACGTGTTCCTCGGCGGGATCATCGCCGCGTTCCTGCTGTTCGAGCCCCGCGGTCTCATGCACCGCTGGAACATCCTCAAGCGGTCGTACCGGCTCTGGCCGTTCCCCTATTGAGATCCGCGACGACCCGGATCTTTCCGTTCGCATCGCCACTGGAAGGAGACACCATGGACACCTCGAGAAGGACCCTGTTCGGCACGCTGGCCGCCGCCGGCCTGGTCGCGATCGCCGCGCACGCGCCGGCGCACGCCCAGACGACCTACAACGTCGCCTCGCTGGCCGACTTCACCGGCCCGTACGCGGACGTGATGAAGGACCTCGTCGGCGCCCGCTGGGCGGTCGTCAACTGGTGGAACGAGGAGGTCGGCAAGGGCCTCGGGGTCAGGATCAACATGAAGGACTACGACCACCGGTACGACGCCGCCCAGGTGTCGAGCCTGTGGCCCGGCATCAAGTCCGAGCTCAAGCCGATCGCGATCATGGGCGTCGGCGGCCCCGACGTCGCGGCGCTGCAGCAGCGCCTGCCCGACGACAAGATCCCGATGTTCATGTCCACCGCGAGCTACGGCTTCGCCTGGCTGCCGAACCCGTGGATCTTCAACCCGAGGCCGACCTACGCCCACGAGTCCGCCGCCTTCTTCGAGTGGTACCGCAAGGAGAAGAACGTCTCCGGCCCGCTGAAGGTCGCGATCATCTCGTCCGAGGCGTCGCCCGCCTACGTCGACATCCACAAGGGCGCGAACAAGTTCGCCGCCGACAACAAGGACAAGGTCGAGATCGTCGAGACCGTCTACACCGAGGTCCAGCCGAGCGACCTGACGACGCAGGTGAACCGGGTCGTGCGCAAGGGCGCGCAGGTGATCCTGATCCAGACGAACACCGCGGCGGTGGTGGCGACCAAGCGCGCGCTGCAGGCGATCGGCCGCAAGGACGTCCCGGTGGTGATGAGCTCGCACAACGGCCTGCCGGCGTCGGGCAAGGCGATCGGCGGGATCGCGCAGCTCGAGGGCGACTACGAGGTCTACGGGATGGCGATCTCGACCGACCAGCAGACCGACTCGCGCAAGTTCTACGAGATGCTCAGGGCCAAGCACAAGCTCAACGTCGGCTGGACGGTGATGACGGTGATGGGCCTGAACCAGGCGCTCGTGACGGTGCGCACGGTCGAGGCCGCGGTCAAGGACGTCGGGGCGGCCAAGGTCGACGGTCCCGCGATGCGGGCGGCGCTGCTGAAGTCGCCGATCCCCTCGAACGCGACCTTCGGCATCCTGCCCGACGTGTCCTACACGAACGAGGCGCCGTTCCCGCTGAAGGGGCTGACGGTCAACGTCGGCACCGTCAAGGGCGGGCAGTACGTGATCGCGGCCCAGGGCGTGCCGGTGCCCGTCGTCAACAAGTGGTGAGTCGAGCGCGCCGGAGCGACCGACGATCATGCTGAAGCTCACGGGTGTCGAGGCGGTCTACAGCGACGTGATCCTCGCGGTCAAGGGGATCTCGCTCGAGGTGCCGGCGGGCCGGTGCGTGGTGCTGCTCGGCGGCAACGGCGCCGGCAAGAGCACGACGCTGAAGTCCGTCTCGAACATCATCCGGACCGAGGACGGCAAGGTCGCGTCCGGCGCGATCGAGCTCGAGGGCGAGCGCATCGACAACGCGGAGCCGGCGAGCATCGTCAAGCGCGGGCTGGTGCACATCATGGAAGGCCGTCGGGTGCTGCGGCACCTGACGGTCGAGCAGAACCTCGTGGTGGGCGGCCACATGCTGTCCTCGGGGGTCGAGCTGCGGCGGCGGCTCGACGAGGTCTACACCCGGATCCCGAGGCTGGGCGCGCTCAAGACCCGCACCGCGGGCTACCTGTCGGGCGGCGAGCAGCAGATGCTCGTGATCGGGCGCGCGATGATGTGCGGCCCGAAGCTGGTGATGATCGACGAGCCGTCGCTCGGCCTGGCGCCGCTGATCGTCGAGGAGGTGTTCGGGCTGCTCGAGTCGCTGAAGCGCGGCGGCCTCACGCTGCTGATCGTCGAGCAGAACACGCGCGTCGCGCTCGAGATCGCCGACTACGGCTACGTGATGGAGAACGGCCGGATCGTGATGGAGGGCCCGGCCGAGGACCTCAGGTCGAACGAGGACGTGCGCGAGTTCTACCTGGGCCTGAACCTCGAGGGCGAGCGCAAGAGCTTCCGCGACGTCAAGCACTACCGGCGACGCAAGCGCTGGCTCGGCTGAGTCGCGCGCCGCGCCCTGCCGGCCGCCGCCGCCGGCTCAGCGGCCGACGAACCGGGGCGTGCGCTTCTCCTCGAACGCCGCGAGCCCTTCCTTCATGTCGTGGCTGTGCGCGTGCGCCTCGCTCGCGAGCAGCTCGAGCCGCAGTGCGGTCTCGATCGGCTGCTCGAGACCGTCGTCGACCAGCGCCTTCATCCGGCGCAGCACGAGCGGGCTCTTCGCCTTCAGGCGGTCGACCAGCCGCTGCGCCGCCTGCGGCAGCTCGGCGTCGTCGACGACCTCGTTGACCAGGCCGGCCTCGACCAGCCGCTCGGCCGGCACGAACTCGCCGGTGTAGAGCAGGTACTTCGCGCGGGTCGGTCCGATCTTGCGCGGCAGGCGCACCGAGCCGCCGCCGCCGGGCAGCAGCCCGAAGTTCGCGTGGGCGTCGCCGATCTTCGCCGACCGTGCCGCGATGACCAGGTCGCAGCACAGCACCAGCTCCAGGCCGCCGGCGAGCGCCATCCCGTTGACCGCGGCGATCACGGGCCTGGGGAACTTCTCGAGGCGCGTCATCACCGCGAGCACCGCGTCGAGGAAGGCGGCGACCGCGCGCTCGTCGCCGCGGGTCGTCTCGCGGACGTACTTCAGGTCGGCGCCCGCACAGAACGCGCGTCCGCGGCCGGTGAGCACCACCGCGCGCACCTCGGGGTCGTCGAGCGCCGCGGCGAGCGCGCGGTCCAGGCCGGCGACCACCTCCGGCGTCAGCGCGTTCAGCGCCGCGGGCCGGTTCAGCGTCAGCCACAGCGCGCCGTCGCGGGTTTCGGAAAGGATCGGGTCGTTGTCCGCCATGGGGTCTCCTGCGTGCGCGGGCCGCTCGGGCCTGCTAGATTCTACCCACGAGTCAATTGGGCGAGTGTAGAGTAGAACGCACCTCGCCCCGGGCCCCGCGGGCCCGGGAAGAACGGGAGGAGACATGGCCGAGCAGCCCCCTGGAACCGGCGCCTGCGCCCCCGCCGACGACCCGATCCTGGTCCGGTCGATCGACGCGAACGTCCTCACGCTGGTGCTGAACCGGCCCCGCGCGGGCAACGCGCTGTCGCTCGACATGATCGACGCGCTGCAGGCCGCGCTCGACGAGTCGGCCGGCGACCCGGACGTGCACGTGATCGTGCTCGAGGGCATCGGCGACCGGGTGTTCTGCGCGGGGCACGACCTGCGCGAGGTGCTCGAGAAGAACAGTCCCGCCTTCAGCAAGGAGATGGCGCGCCGCTGCAGCCGGATGATGCAGGGCATCGTCGGGCATCCGAGGCCGGTGATCGCCAAGGTGCGGGGCGTGGCGACCGCCGCGGGACTGCAGCTCGTCGCGAGCGCGGACCTCGCCTACGCGGCGCGCAGCGCGCGCTTCGCGACGCCCGGCGTCAACATCGGGCTGTGGTGCCTGACGCCGATGGTCGCGCTGGGGCGCGCGGTGTCCCGCAAGCACGCGATGCAGATGCTGCTGTCGGGCCGGCTGTTCGACGCGGAACATGCGTTGCGCATCGGCCTGGTCAACGAGGTCGTCGACGACGCCGCGCTCGACGCGGCCGTGGCCGACATGGCCGCCACCATCGCCGGCAAGTCGACGTTCACCGTCGAGCTCGGCAAGCAGTCGTTCTACCGTCAGCTGGGGATGCCCCTGGCCGACGCGTACGAGTACGCGGGCGAGCTGGTCGTGCGCAACATGCTGGCCGAGGACGCCGCCGAGGGGATCTCGGCGTTCGTCGAGAAGCGCCCGCCGGTGTGGAAGGGGCGATGAGTGCCCGCGGCGGGCCGCTCGCCGGGCTGAAGGTCGTCAGCCTCGCGGAGCAGTATCCCGGTCCGTACGCGACGCTGCTGATGGCCGACCTGGGCGCGGAGGTGATCCTCGTCGAACGGCCCGGCGGCGGCGATCCGGCGAGGCAGTTCCCCGCGTTCCACGAGGCGCTGAACCGCAACAAGCGCGCGGTCGAGATCGACCTGAAGTCGGGGGCGGGCCGCGACGCGCTGCGGGGGCTGCTGCGCGACGCCGACGTGATGCTCGAGGGCTTCCGGCCGGGGACGATGGCGCGGCTCGGCTTCGGCTGGGATGCGGTGTCGGCGCTCAATCCCCGGCTCGTCCTCGTGTCGATCTCCGGATTCGGGCAGGACGGCCCCTACCGCGACCGACCGGCGCACGACCTGTCCTACCAGGCGATGGCGGGCCTGCTGTTCGCGCAGGCCCGGTCCGGCGTGCCGCTGCCCGCCGGCGAGCTCGCGATCGGCGACCTGTCGGCCGCGATGTTCGCGCACCAGGCGGGGCTCAAGCTGGTGCGCGTGCCCTACAAGGGCGGCAGCGCCGCCGCCACCGACCTGCTGTCGGGCCAGATCTCGATGATGTTCGAGATGG
>ENA-UOYA01004799-UOYA01004799.1-activated-sludge-metagenome-genome-assembly--contig:-NODE-4799-length-11066-cov-4.235583_pt1 | contig 11066 bp, 9 predicted proteins | sample MGYA00238163_ERZ764804 | MGnify/ENA primary metagenome ERZ764804 (study PRJEB28919, sample SAMN05720223) | activated sludge metagenome | isolation source: Anaerobic digester | place: Hong Kong...
CCGTCGATCATGTGCCGGGTGGCCTCGATCGCCGGCACGTGCAGCGACACGAAGTCCGAGCGCGCGAGCAGCGCCTGCAGGTTCTCCATCCGCGTGACCGCGTTCGACAGGCGCCAGGCCGCGTCGACCGACAGCGCCGGATCGAAGCCCAGCACCTTCATGCCGAGCGCGAGCGCGACGTCCGCGACCATCGAGCCGATCGCGCCGAGGCCGACCACGCCGAGGGTCTTGCCCTTGAGCTCGAAGCCTGCGAAGCGCGACTTCTCCTTCTCGATCGTCGCCGACATCTCGGCGGCGTCGGTCATCGCCACCAGCCCGTTGGACCAGGCGATGCCGGGCAGGATGCCGCGCGCCGACAGCAGCATGCCCGCGACGACCAGCTCCTTGACCGCGTTGGCGTTCGCCCCGGGCGTGTTGAACACCACGATGCCCGCCGCGCTGCAGCGCGCGATCGGCACGTTGTTGACGCCGGCGCCCGCCCGCGCGATCGCGAGCAGCGTGTCCGGGAACGCCATGTCGTGCAGCGCCTGGCTGCGGATCAGGAACGCGTCCGGGTGGCCGATGTCGCTGCCGACCTCGAAGCCCCGACGGTCGAAGCGATCGAGGCCCTTCAGCGCGATCTTGTTGTAGGTGCGGACCTTGAACATCGCGGCCTCACGCGGCGGCGGACTGCCGCACCTGCTCGTAGGCCCAGCGCAGCCACGGCATCAGCGCGCCCAGGTCCGCGGCCTCGACGGTGGCGCCGCACCAGATCCGCAGGCCGGGGGGCGCGTCCTTGTACGAGCCGATGTCGTAGGCGACGCCCTCGGCCTCGAGCAGCTTGACCATCGCGGACACGCGCTCGGGCGGCAGGTCGACGCTCAGGCAGACGCTGGTGTTCGAGCGGGTCGCCGGATCCTTCGCGAGGAAGTCGATCCAGTCGTGCGCGGCGACGAAATCGGCGACCACCTTCAGGTTCGCCTCGCTCTTGGCGACGGTCGCCTTCATGCCGCCGATCCGGTCGACCCACTGCAGCGCGTCGAGGTAGTCGGCCACGCACAGCATCGACGGCGTGTTGATCGTCTCGCCCTTGAACAGGCCCTCGGTGACCTTGCCCTTGGCCTTCATCCGGAACACCTTCGGCATCGGCCACGGCGGGTCGTACTGCTCGAGCCGGGCGATCGCGCGCGGGCTCATGATCAGCATCCCGTGCGCGCCCTCGCCGCCCAGCACCTTCTGCCACGAGTAGGTGACGACGTCGAGCTTCGACCAGGGCATGTCCATCGCGAACACCGCCGAGGTCGCGTCGCACAGCGTCAGGCCCTCGCGGTCGGCGGGGATCCAGTCGCCGTCGGGCACCTTGACGCCCGAGGTCGTGCCGTTCCAGAGGAAGACCACGTCCTTGCGGAAGTCGACCTGCGAGAGGTCGGGCAGCACGCCGTAGTCGGCCTTGCGCACGGTGACGTCGGGCAGCTTCAGCTGCTTGACGATGTCGGTCACCCAGCCCGCGCCGAACGACTCCCACTCGAGGACGTCGACGCCGCGCGCGCCGAGCAGCGACCACATCGCCATCTCGATCGCACCGGTGTCCGAGCCGGGCACGACCGCGACGCGGTAGCCTTCGGGCAGCCCGAGGATCCGCGCCGTCTCGGTGCAGGCCGCCGCCAGCGCCTTCTTGCCGAGCGCCGAGCGGTGCGAGCGCCCGAGGGTGTCCAGCACGAGGTTGCCGACGTCGTAGCCCGGGCGCTTCGCGCAGGGGCCGGACGAGAAGTTGGGGCACGCAGGCTTGACCGCAGGTCGCATCGGAGGCTCGCCGGTAACGTCTGGAGGGGCGTCGGACCGCCGCGCGGGCGATCCGACCGGGAAGCCGGATTCTATCGCCCCGCCCCGCACCGCACCGGGCGGGGTGCGGTCCGCGCGCTTGCCGGCCCGAGGCGTGGCGGCCTACGATCGCGCCCGGGGCGGGCGCCGCACGCCCGCGACGGGGAGACGCACACGATGAACCGGGTCGACGGACGGATCGCGCTGGTGACCGGCGCCGCGGGCGGGATCGGCACCGCCACCTGCAGGCTGCTCGCCGGGAACGGCGCGACGGTCGTCGCCACCGACCTGCACGACGCCCCGGGCGAGGCGCTGGCCGCCGCGATCGACGCCGCCCGCGGCGCGATCCGGTACCTGCGCCACGACGTGACCGACGACGCGCAGTGGGCCGCGGTCGTCGGGGCGACCCTGGCCGCGCACGGGCGCCTCGACGTGCTGGTCAACAACGCGGGCCTGTTCCTGCAGGGGCCGCTGGAGGACGCCGACGCCGCGTCGATCGCGCGCCTGTTCGACGTGAACCTGCTCGGCGTCGTCCTCGGCACGCAGCACGCGTTCCGCGCGATGCCCGCGCGCCCGCCGGAGCTGCCGCTCGCGTCCATCGTCAACCTGTCGTCGGTCGCGGGACTGCGCGGCACCAAGCGCAGCGCGCTGTACAGCCTCACCAAGGGCGGCGTGCGGCTGTTCTCGAAGTCCTGCGCGATCGAGGCCGCGCACCGCGGCCTGCGGATCCGCGTGAACTCGATCCATCCGGGCATCATCGACACCGAGATGGCGCGCGGGGTCGCGGACGGCCTGCAGGCGGGCGGCGTCCCGCCCGAGGACCTCGCGAAGGCGATGGCCGCCGCGCATCCGCTCGGCCGGATGGGCACCGCCGAGGACGTCGCGCGCGGCATCGTCTACCTGGCGTCGGACGACGCGTCCTTCCTCACCGGCACGGAGCTGGTCGTCGACGGCGGCATGACCGCCCGCTGAGTCGCGGGCCGGTCCCCCGTCCGGGGTGCCCGCCCGGGGCGCGCGCGGGGGCACCCGCCCGGAGCGCCGGCCTCAGGCGCCCGCGTCCGGGGCGCGTGCAGGCGGCGCGTCGACCAGCGCCCAGCCCTCGCCGTCCGCCACGAGCCATCCCCCGGTGGGCGGCGCGAAGTGCGTGCCGAGCACCAGCGCCCCGCGCGCCGCGTTGCCGGCGAGGAAGTCGCGCCGCGTGCGCCGCGCCATGTCCGGCCGCCAGTCGAAGCGCGAGCACAGGTCCGGCTCGCAGCACTGCACCGGGTGGTGCATCAGGTCGCCGGTGATCACCGCCTCCTCGCCGCGCGACGCGATCCGCACCGCGACGTGGCCCGGGGTGTGGCCCGGCGTGGACTCGAGGCGGACCTCGTCGGTGACGACGTGGTCGACGTCGACGAGCCGCGCGAGGCCCGCGTCGAGCACCGGGCGCACCGAGTCGGCGAGGATCTGGCGCGGGTCGTTCGTCGCGTCGCCGTCGTCCTGCGCGGCCCAGTGCTCGTACTCCAGGCGCCCGAACAGGTACTCGGCGTTCGGGAACGTCGGCACCCAGCGGTCGCCCTCGAGACGGGTGTTCCAGCCGACGTGGTCGACGTGCAGGTGGGTGCACAGCACGGTGTCGATCGACTCGGCGGGAAAGCCCGCGTCGGCCATGTCCTGCAGGAACGTGCCGCGGCGCAGGTGCCAGGCCGGCAGGCCGCGCGGCTTGTCGTTGCCGATGCAGGTGTCGACCGCGATGCGCCGGCCGCACGACTCGATCACGAAGCAGTGGATCGAGCCGTTCAGCCGGCCGCGCGCGTCGACGTGCGCCGGATGCAGCCACGCGTAGCGCCCGATCCGCCCGGGCGAGAGCGCGTCGCCGAACAGGAAGCCCGCGGGGCTCGAGCTCTCGATCTCGACGACCTGCGTGATCGTCGCGTCCCCGACCCGCCAGCGGCGCGGCACGTCCGCCGCCTCAGGCGATCGGCCAGCGGAACGCGGCGGTGGTGTCGAGGGCGCCCTCGCCGCGGGCGATCGCCGCGTCGTACAGCGCGGCGACGGCCGGCATCACCGCGAGGTCCACGCCGTGGCGCTTCGCCTCCTCGATCATCAGCCGCACGTCCTTGCGCGCCATCGCGACCTCGAACGACACCTGGTCGTAGGGCCCCGACGCGATCTTGGCCGCCCGCTGCGGCAGCATCGCGCCCGGGTTGAACGAGGCGAACAGGCCCATCGCGTCGGCCGGCGCGATGCCGACCGCGTGCGCGAGCCGGCACACGTCGCCGAGCACGCCCGCGAGCCCGATCAGCGTGAGGTTGCCGAACAGCTTGAACGACGCGGCGCGCTCGGGCTCGGGACCGAGCCACACCACCTTGCCGGTCATCGGCGCGAGCAGCGGCGTGACCGCGTCGCAGGCCGCCTTGTCGCCCGAGAGCAGCATCACCCCGGTGCCGTCGACGCAGTTCGACGGCCCCATGAACACCGGGGCGTGCACGAAGCGACGGCCGCGCGCGGCCCATCGCCTCGCGCGCTCGGCGGTCGGCGTGGTGGCGGTGGTGGTGTGGTCGACCACCCAGGCGTCGGCCGGGATCGCCTCGACGATCGGCTCGAGCACGGCGTCGACGACCGCGTCGTCGGCGAGCATCAGGTGCACGCGCTCGACGCCGCGCACCGCGTCGGCCGCGCTCGCGCAGGCGCGCGCACCGAGCTTCTCGAGCGGCCCGGTCTTGCCCGGCGTGCGGTTCCAGACGGCCACCTCGTGGCCCTGCGCCAGCATGCGCGTGACGAATCCGGTGCCCATCAGCCCGGTGCCCAGGAACGCGATCCTCATCGGTGTCTCCCCGTCGGTGCCCTCGAAGGACCCCGATGGTAGCGCCGCGGCACCGGGCGCGCCCGCCCGCGGTCCGGCGGACGATCCGGCCGCGGACCGTCCCCGGGATCGCGCGTCAGAACTTCGACAGCACCGCGCGCAGCCGCTCGACCATCAGGTCGATGTGCTGTCGCTCGGCCACGAACGGCGGTGCGACGATCAGGCTGTCGCCGGTCGACTTCAGGTTCAGGTTCGCGTCGTACAGCGCCTTCTGCGCCTCGTGCCCGCGGGCGCCCGGCGGCTGGCCGGCCGGCGAGAGCTCGATCGCGCCCATCATCCCGATGCCGCGGATGTCGACCAGGCACGGCAGGTCCCGCAGCGACCACAGGCCGTCGAGGAAGTAGTCGGACATCGCGGCGGCGCGCCCGATCAGGTCCTCGGACGCGAACAGGTCCATCATCGCCAGGCCGGCCGCGCACGAGGCCGGGTGCGCCGAGTAGGTGTAGCCGTGGAAGAACTCGATGCCCTTGGCCGGACCCGCGTCGGTGATCGCGTCGTAGATCGACTGCTTCGCGGCCACGGCCCCCAGCGGCTGCGCGCCGTTGGTGATCGCCTTGGCCATCGTCATCAGGTCCGGGGTGACGCCGAACTTCTGCGCGCCGAACGGCGCGCCCATCCGGCCCCAGCCGGTGATCACCTCGTCGAACACCAGCAGGATGCCGTGCTGGTCGCAGATCGCGCGGATCCGCTCGAGGTAGCCCTTCGGCGGGGGCAGGCAGCCGAAGCTGCCGGCGGTCGGCTCGACGAACACCGCGGCGACGTTGTCGCCGCCGACCATCGCGCAGATCCGCGCGAGGTCCTCGGCGAGGTCGGCGCCCGACTCCGGCTGGCCGCGCACGAAGCGGTTCTCGGGCAGCGCCGTGTGCCGCATGAAGTGCACGCCCGGCAGGCCGACGCCGAAGGTCCTGCGGTTGTTGACCATGCCCGACAGCGCGACGCCGCCGAGGTTCACGCCGTGGTACGCCCGCTCGCGCGACACGAACAGCTGCCGGTGCCCCTGGCCGCGGATGCGGTGGTAGGCGAGCGCCATCTTCATCGCCGAGTCGACCGACTCCGAGCCCGAGCAGGTGAAGAACACGCGGTTCAGCCCCTCCGGCGTGTACTGCGCGACGCGCTGCGCGAGCTCGAACGCGCCGGGATGCGCCCGGGTGAACGGCATCGTGTAGTCCAGCGTCGACAGCTGGTCGTAGACCGCCTTCGCGATCTCGGGCCGGCAATGGCCGGCGGCCACGCAGAACAGGCCGGACGAGGCGTCGAGCACCTGCGAGCCGTCGGGCTTGTACAGCCAGACGCCCTCTCCGCGCACGAACATCCGCGGTTCCTGCTTGAACTCCTTGTTCGGCGAGAACGGCATCCAGAAATTCTGGCGCGCGTCGGCTTCGATCAGCGGATCTGCGTGGCCCATGGGGTGCTCCCTTCCTTCGTCTCGTCTCACCAGTCGATCGTCGCGGTCAACGCCTCGGCGGCGTTGCGCAGGTTCGGCAGGAACTCGAGGCCGTCCTCGATCTTCATGCGGGTCGCCGGCGCCTGCACGGCGACACCGGCCACCACCTTGCCCTCGCTGTTGCGCACCGGCACGGCGATGCAGCAGATCCCGGGCAGGTACTCCTCGTTGTCGATCGAGTAGCCACGTTCGCGGATCGCGTTGAACTCGTTCGACAGCCGCTTCGGGTCGACCAGCGTCTGCGCGGTGTGCTTGATCAGCGGGGTCTGGGTCAGGAAGCGGTCGCGGCTGCGCTTGGGCATCGCCGCGAGGAACAGCTTGCCGCTGGCCGACGCGTACAGCGGCACCCGCGACCCGGAGCCGAAATGCACCCGCAGCGGCCACGCGGTCTCGACCCGGTCGAGGTACAGCACCGTGTTGCCGTTGGGGATCGTCAGGTTGCAGGTCTCGCCGACCTGCTCGACCAGCTCCTCCAGGATCGCGTGGCGCGCGGCCCGGTGCGGCGAGCTCAGCAGCACCTGGCCGGCGAAGCGGTTCAGCCGCTCGGCGAATCCGTAGCGCTTGGTGTCGGGCTCGCGGGCGACGACGCCGGCGTGCTCGAGGGTGCCCAGGATCCGCAGCACCGTCGGCTTGGGCAGCTGGACCGCCTGCGCGATCTCGGCGAGCTGAGGCGGGCGCTCGTGGTCGCCGAGCGCCTCGAGGATGCGGATCGCGCGCAGGATCGCGGATCCCGCGGGGACGTCGGCGTGGGAGTCGGTGATGGTGGCGCTCATGGCAGGACTCGCATCTCCTCGTGTGGGTCGGTTCCGGGCCGTCGTCGACGACGGTCTGTCCCGATTATGGTGAAAACGGAACCGCCCTGCAGTAGAAAACGGAATCCTTGGGTTTCGCGCGCGCGAGGCCGCCTTGAAGCGGCGTGAGGCGGCAGGCACAGTCCGCCGCATCGAACCACGAGGTCAGCGCGATGAACCAGCCCGTACCGATCCACCGCCAGGTCGTCTCCGGGCGGCATCGGATGACCCCGTCGGAGGCCTTCGTCGAGACCCTCGTCGCGCAGGGCGTGACCGACGTGTTCGGCATCGTCGGCTCCGCCTACATGGACGCGCTCGACCTGTTCCCCGCGGCGGGCATCCGCTTCGTGATGGTCGCGCACGAGCAGGGCGCCGCGCACATGGCCGACGGCTACGCCCGCGTGTCGGGGCGCCACGGCGTGTGCATCGCGCAGAACGGCCCCGGCATCACCAACTTCGTGACCGCGGTCGCGGCCGCGTACTGGGCGCACTCGCCGGTGGTGGTGGTCACGCCCGAGACCGGCAGCATGACGCTGGGTCTCGGCGGCTTCCAGGAGACCGAGCAGCTGCCGATCTTCTCGAAGATCACCAAGTACCAGGCCCACGTGAACAACAAGGCGCGGATGGCGGAGCTGACGGGGCGCGCGTTCGACCGTGCGCTGCTCGAGCTCGGACCCTCGCAGCTGAACATCCCGCGCGACTACTTCTACGGCGACATCGAGGCCGAGATCCCGGCGCCGATCCGCATCGAGCGCGGCGCCGGCGGCGAGGCCGCGCTCGCACAGGCCGCCGACCTGCTCGCGCAGGCGAAGTTCCCGGTGATCCTGTCGGGCGGCGGCGTGATCAACGCGGACGGCTGGGCCGAGGCGATCGCGCTCGCCGAGCTGCTGCAGGCGCCGGTCGCGTGCAGCTACCTGCACAACGACGCGTTCCCCGCCGGCCACCCGCTGTGGTGCGGGCCGCTCGGCTACCAGGGCAGCAAGGCCGCGATGAAGCTGATCGCGAAGGCCGACGTGGTGCTCGCGCTCGGCACGCGGCTGGGGCCGTTCGGCACGCTGCCGCAGCACGGCCTGGACTACTGGCCCAAGCAGGCGAAGATCATCCAGGTCGACGCCGACGCGAAGATGCTCGGGCTGGTCAAGCCGATCTCGGTCGGCCTGTGCGGCGACGCGAGGGCCGCGGCGCAGGCGCTCGTGCAGCGGCTGCAGGGGCGCGCGCTCGCGTGCCACGCCAACCGCGACGCGCGGCTCGCCGACGTGCGCGCCGAGAAGGCCGCGTGGGAGGAGGAGCTCGCCGGGTGGACCCACGAGAAGGACCCGTGGTCGCTCGAGACGGCGAAGGCCTCCTCGCACATGCACCCGCGCGAGATGCTGCGCGAGCTCGAGCGCGCGATGCCGGCCCGCGCGATGGTCTCGACCGACATCGGCAACATCTGCTCGGTGTCGAACAGCTACCTGCGCTTCGACACGCCGCGCTCGATGTTCGCGGCGATGGCGTTCGGCAACTGCGGCTACGCGTTCCCGACGATCATCGGCGCGAAGCTCGCCGCGCCCGACCGGCCGGCGATCGCCTACGTCGGCGACGGCGCCTGGGGCATGAGCTTCGGCGAGATCCAGACCTGCGTGCGCGAGAACATCCCGGTGACCGCGGTCGTCTTCAACAACGGCCAGTGGGGCGCCGAGAAGAAGAACCACGTCGACTTCTACGACAACCGCTTCGTCGGCGTGAACCTCGACAAGCAGCCGAGCTGGGCCGCGGTGGCGCGGGCGATGGGCGCGCAGGGGATCGTCGTCGACCGGGTGTCCGACGTCGGACCGGCGCTCGCCGAGGCCGCGAAGGCGCAGCAGGAGGGGCGCACCACCGTGCTCGAGATGATGGTCACGGCGGAGCTCGGCGATCCGTTCCGGCGGGACGCGCTGAGCAAGCCGGTACGCCACCTGGAGAAGTACCGGGCGTACGTCTGACGGGGCGCCCGCCGGCCCCGCGGGACCCGACCGCTCCGGCGCGCCGGAGCGGCCCTCGCCGGCCGCGGCCTCAGCCGCCCGGTGCGCCGCCCGGCCCGGCGCCGCGCGCCTCGGCGGCGGCCGACTCGGCCATCTTGCGGTTGAAGTACCACGGGAACCAGACCGCCATCACCACCACGAAGGCGATCACGAGGAAGGACAGCCAGCCGACCCAGTCGGTGAACAGGCGCGAGAGGACCATCGCGGATCTCCGTTGACGCCGGCCTGCATCGGGAGGCCGACGCGTCGATCCTCGCTCCGGCGGCACCGGGCCGCCTTGCCGCAGATCAAGCTCGGCCGTCGCGACGTGCCGTTTCAGCGGTCGCCGTAGTCGGGGCGGCGCTTGTCGACGAACGCCTGCACGCCCTCGCGCGCGTCCGGGACCTGGCTGCTGCTCGCCATCAGCTCCGTCGCGTACGCGTAGGCCTTGGGCTGCTCCATGTCGACGTGCGCGTAGAAGCCCTGCTTGCCGAGCCCCTTCGACTCGCGGGTGCCGCGGGTCGCCCGGTCGAGCAGCTCGCGCGTCGTGCGCTCCAGGTCGGCCGCCGGCACCACCCGGTTGACGAGGCCCCAGTCGGCGGCGGTCCGCGCGTCGATCGGATCGCCGGTGAACGACATCTCCAGCGCGCGCTTGCGGCCGATCGCCCGGCTGACCGCGACGGTCGGCGTGTGGCAGAACCACCCGCCCTTGCCGCCGGGCAGCGCGAACGCCGCGCCGTCCGCCGCGACCGCGAGGTCGCAGGTCGCGACCAGCTGGCAGCCGGCCGCGGTCGCCAGCCCGTGCACGCGTGCGATCACCACCTGCGGCACCGCCTGGATCGTCTCCATCAGCGTCGTGCACGTCCGCAGCAGGGTGCGCATGTCGCCCAGCCCCGCGCCGACCATGTCGGCGAAGTCGTGGCCGGCGCTGAACACCGGCCCGGCGCCCGCGACGATCACGCCCCGCGCGTCGCCGCGGCCGATCTCGCGGAACGCGTCGGTCATCTCCTGCATCGCCTCGCGCGACAGCGTGTTGCGCCGATCGGCGCGATCCATGGTCAGGATCGCGTGCGGTCCCTCGCGCTCGACGCGGATGTGCCGGTAGCCCATGGACGTCCCCCTCGTTCGATGTCCGCACGGATTGTGGGCGCGGGCGCAGCGGGGCGGCGGCACGCACGCCGACCTGCGGAACGGGGACGCGCCGGCGACGCGCCGTTCGGAACGGCTGCCGTAAGTCCCTGATTCGCCGGCGTTCGCGGCCCGCCTGGCCGTATAATCGAGGGTTTCCCGTCGCGCCCTTCCCGGCATCGCTCCGCATGCAAGAACGCTACGCCCCCGCAGAAGTCGAATCCGCCGCCCAGCAGCACTGGCGGGCCATCGACGCCTACCGCGCCGTCGAGCACGACCCGCGCTTCCCGAAGGGCAAGTACTACGCGTGCTCGATGCTGCCCTACCCGTCGGGCAAGCTGCACATGGGCCACGTGCGCAACTACACGATCAACGACGTGCAGTACCGGCACCTGCGGATGAACGGCTGGAACGTGCTGATGCCGATGGGCTGGGACGCGTTCGGCCTGCCCGCCGAGAACGCCGCGATGAAGAACGGCGTCGCGCCCGCGAAATGGACGTACGAGAACATCGCGTACATGAAGCGGCAGATGCAGGCGATGGGCCTGGCGATCGACTGGTCGCGCGAGATCGCCGCCTGCGACCCGAAGTACTACCGGTGGAACCAGTGGCTGTTCCTGCGGATGCTCGAGCGCGGGATCGCCTATCGCAAGACGCAGGTCGTCAACTGGGACCCGGTCGACCAGACGGTGCTCGCCAACGAGCAGGTGATCGACGGCCGCGGCTGGCGCTCGGGCGCGCTGGTCGAGAAGCGCGAGATCCCGATGTACTACCTCGGCATCACGCGCTATGCCGAGGAACTGCTCGCCGACCTCGAAGGGCTCGGCTGGCCCGAGCGCGTGAAGCTGATGCAGGAAAACTGGATCGGCCGCTCGACCGGCGTGCGCTTCGCGTTCACGCACGACATCCGCGACGCGCACGGGGCGCTCGTCGGCGACGGGCGCATGTACGTGTTCACGACGCGCGCGGACACGATCATGGGGGTGACTTTCGTCGCGGTCGCCCCCGAGCACCCGATCGCCGCCGTCGCGGCGGCACGCCGCACGTGGACGCGCAGCATCGCCCGTATCGAA
>ENA-UOYA01004804-UOYA01004804.1-activated-sludge-metagenome-genome-assembly--contig:-NODE-4804-length-11056-cov-6.019725_pt1 | contig 11056 bp, 8 predicted proteins | sample MGYA00238163_ERZ764804 | MGnify/ENA primary metagenome ERZ764804 (study PRJEB28919, sample SAMN05720223) | activated sludge metagenome | isolation source: Anaerobic digester | place: Hong Kong...
CAGGCATGTGACTGGAGTTCAGACGTGTGCTCTTCCGATCTCGCCAAAGCAGGCGAGCGTATATTGCGTCACGTCATGCCCGCGTGACACCGAGATGCGCTTGATGGCGTTCGCCATATTGGCAACGGCAATATCGACAAAGCCTTCGGCGGCCTGTTCGGGTGTCAGGTCAGGCCCGCCCGCCGCACGGACCTCGGCCACGAGCTGCGCAAACTTCTCGCGTACCACTGTCGCGTCGAGCGCTTCATCCCCATTGGGACCAAAAACTTTGGGAAACTGCTCAGGCTGGACCTTGCCGAGCAACAGATTGCAGTCCGTCACCGCAAGCGGCCCGCCGCGCCGGTAACAGGCGGGACCAGGCACCGCGCCTGCGGACTCCGGCCCGACCTGAAAACGCCCATCGACAAAACGGCAGATCGAGCCGCCTCCGGCAGCGACCGTATCCACGCGCATCATCGGTACGCGCAGGCGGGCACCCGCGATGCGCGTTTCATGGTCGCGCTCATAGCTGCCCGCAAAATGGGCGACGTCGGTTGAGGTGCCGCCCATGTCAAAGCCGATCACCTTGTCGAAACCAGCTTCCATCGCCGTCCGCGCCATGCCGACGACGCCCCCCGCAGGGCCGGACAGGATGGCGTCCTTGCCGCTGAACGACGCGCCGTCTGCCAGCCCTCCGCTCGACTGCATGAAGAGCGTTTCGACATTGGGGCCAAGGTTCTGGCGCAAATTCCCGACATAGCGGCGCAGCACCGGCGAGAGATAGGCATCAGCCACAGTCGTATCGCCACGTGCGACGAGCTTGATGAGCGGCGCGACTTCATGGCTCACCGACACCTGATCAAAGCCGGCCTCACGCGCGATCTTCGCCAGCGCTGCCTCATGTTCTGCAAAGCGATAGCCATGCATCAGCACAATCGCGACTGAGCGCAGGCCCTTGTCATGGGCCGCTTGCAGACCCGCACGCGCAGCCTCTGCATCAAGCGGATCGAGCACGTCACCATCCGCCGAGACACGCTCGGTGATCTCCAGCACATCGGCATAAACGGCAGGCGGAATGTCGATGCGGCGCACGAACAGCTCGGGCCGTTCCTGATAGCCGATGCGCAGCGCGTCTCCAAAGCCGCGCGTGATCGCAAGAAGCGTCGGCTCTCCCTTGCGTTCGAGCAGCGCGTTGGTCGCAACCGTCGTACCGACGCGAAGCTCTGCGGCGGGCAGATCGGCATCGCGCACGCCCAGAATGCGGCGCATCGCCTCCACTGCCGCGTCTGCATAATGACCGGGGTTTTCGGACAGCAGCTTGACCGTATGCACCGCGCCATCATCGCCAAGCGCCACGACGTCGGTGAACGTTCCGCCCCGATCAACCCAGAATTTCATAAACCGCGACCGCGCCCTTCATGCCGGAGATGCCAAAGCATTTCTCTTACCGGCCATGGCCGAAGGTGCAACGTCGCTTGCGGTTCAAACCCCGTAGGCGCGCATGAACGCATCGACTGCGGCGTCGATTTCACGCTTCACGTCCGCAGGCTTCGGCGGGCCATCCGCACCAATCAGCATCCGTTGAAAAGCCCCGCTCTGGCAAAGTGCTGCAAAATGGCGCGAGGCGGTCATCGGGTCTGTCGTCCTCAGCACACCGCGCTGCATCAGTTGCGCCAGCCAGTCAGCGATGCGCGCCTGCCCGCGCCCCGGCCCGCGCTCGTAGAGCAAGCGCCCAAGCTCTGGAAAGCGACCGGCAGCGCCCGTGACCATTCGGTGGAGCGCGATGATCTCAGGCTGCATGATCGTCTTCATCAGCGATGCCGCGAAGCGGCGCAGCGTCTCTACAGGGTCGCCATCGGCAGGCAGCGGCATCCGCAGCGCCTCGCCATAGCGCTCAACCATGTCATCAATGACCGCCGTGAACAGATCCTGCTTGTTGCGAAAATAGCTCCACAGCGTCGTTTTCGATCCACCCAGATCGGCCGCGATCGACGACATTGTCGTTCCGCCATAGCCATTGCGGAAAAACGCCGCCCGCGCTGTCGCCACAATGTGCTGGCGCCGCTGATCCTTGCGGTCGGAGTGAGGCTCCTGCTCGTGCATGCAACCGTACTAGTTGGTATTATTTCCGTTGACAAGATTTCAAGCGCGCCGCATTTAGCCGACAGTACCATGCAGTACAGAAATCTCCCCTTGCGCAGCTTGCTGCTTGCCTCCGCCTGCGCGGCGCTGACCGCGTGCGCCACACTTCCCTCCATCAAGGCTCCGGCCCCGCCAAAGGATGCCGCCTCGCTTGCCAGCCAGAATGCGCTCGGCAGCGGCACTGCGGCCTTCCCGCAGGATAATTGGTGGACAGCCTATGCTGATCCCGCGCTGGACGCACTGATTGCCGAGGCACTGGCCGGATCGCCTGACATGACGCTCGCTGCCGCGCGCATCCGCTCTGCCGATGCCATTGCCGAGCAGGCGGGCGCAGCCCTCGTGCCGTCGCTGTCGGTCGAAGGGGCAGCGGGTGGCAACAAGCAAAGCTATAATATGGGCATCCCCGCCCAGTTCGTGCCCAAGGGTATTGTCAGTACAGGCAAGCTTTCGGCCAATCTCGGCTTCAATCTTGATCTGTGGGGCCGCAACCGCGCAGCCCTTGCTGCGGCTCGCGGCGATGCGGAAGCCGCCCGCGTCGATGCGCAGCAAGCGCGGCTTCTTCTGACGACGAGCGTCGCCTCTGCCTGGGCCGATTTCAGCCAGATCTGGGCAAGCCGTGATGTCGCTGCCGAAGCCGTGCGCATTCGTGGTGAAACCGAACAATTGACCGAAGCGCGGATGCGCGCGGGCATCGACAACGCCGCCGATCTTGAACTGGCGCGCTCACGCCATGCCGCTGCCCGTGCGGAACTGGCAGCGCTTGACGAGGCCCTTGCGCTCAACCGTAACCGGATTGCAGCACTGCTTGGTGCCGGGCCGGATCGCGGCGCCAGCCTTCCCCGCCCCGCCTTGTCGCTGGCATCTGAAACACTCGTCCCGGCGAACCTCTCGGCCAATCTGGTTGGGCGCCGCCCCGATCTCGTCTCGGCCCGTCTGCGCGCCGAGGCCGCAGCCAGCCGCGTCAAGGTCGCCAAGCGAGACTTCTATCCCAATATCAACCTGAGCGCGGTTGCCGGACTCCAGTCACTCGGGCTTTCAAAACTGTTCGAGTCCGGATCGTCCAACGCCAATTTCGGCCCGGCGATCAGTCTTCCCATTTTTGATGGTGGCAGGCTCGCTGGCCGTTATCGCGGGGCAAGTGCGGCTTATGAAGAAGCGGTCGCGCGCTATGATCAAACGCTGATCCTGTCCTTCCGCGAGGTGGCGGACGCGCTGGAGTCCAAGCGCGCGCTTGAAACGCGCCTCTCCGCCTCGCGCGGGGCTAATCGTTCGGCAGCAGAAGCCGCGCGGCTTGCCGGGCTGCGCTATCGGCAAGGCGTCGGCAATCTGTTACAGGTGCTGGCCGCCGAAGATGCGGCTCTCTCTGCCCGCCGCGCCGTGACAGACCTTGAGGCGCGCGCCTTCCTTCTCGACATTTCGTTGATCCGCGCGCTTGGCGGCGGCTTCAGCCTTCAGTCTCTCTCCAGGGAAAATTCCGACCAATGACCGACTCTGCGATCGCCTCGACCGACAATCCGGCCCAGGATGGCGCTGCGATGGACAAGCGGCGCAAGCTGCTGCGCATCTTTGCGCTCGTCGTTCTGGCGGTCGCGGTGCTGTGGGGCATCTGGTATTTTCTGACACAGGCCGGGCGCGTCCACACCGACAACGCCTATGTTGGCGCAGACATTGCCGTCATTACGCCGCTTATCTCCGCCCCTGTGAAGGAAGTGCGCGTCGGCGGCACACAACAGGTAAACAAGGGTGACGTTCTCGTCATTCTCGACGATGCAGACGCTCGGGTTGATCTCGCCAACGCCCAAGCCCTGTTGCAGCAGGCGCAGCAGCGCTTCCGTCAGACCAAGGCGAACAGCAGCTCGCTCTCCGCCCGCCTTTCCGCGCGCGGATCGGACACCACCCAGGCCCGTGCCCGCCTTGCCGTCGCACAAGCGGACTTTGACAAGGCCCGCGCCGCCTTTGCCCGTCGCGAAGCGCTTGCCCCTTCGGGTGCCGTCTCGGCAGAAGAATTGACGACCGCGCGCGCCGCCTTCCAGCAGGCGCGGGCAGCTTTGGAACAGGCACAGGCAGGTCTCACCGGCGCGGAAGCGACGCGTGCATCGGCCGTAGGTGATCTTGCATCGAACGAAGCGCTGACAGCGGGCGTGACCGAGAACACTGCCCCTGACGTTGCCGCAGCGCTTGCCCGCCTCGCGCAAGCCAAACTCAATCTTGAACGCACCATCATCCGCGCGCCGATCACCGGCGTCGTCACCAACCGTCAGGTGCAGGTGGGGCAGCGGATTCAGGCGGGTACGCCGATCATGACGCTGGTGCCGCTCGATGCCGTGTTCGTCGATGCCAATTTCAAGGAAAGCCAGCTCAAGAACGTCAAGCCGGGCCAGCCGGTTGAGTTGACCTCCGACTTTTACGGCAGCGGCGTGGTTTTTCACGGCAAGGTCAAGGGCCTTGCTGGTGGCACGGGTGCTGCCTTCGCCCTTATCCCGGCGCAGAACGCCACGGGCAATTGGGTCAAGGTCGTGCAGCGCCTGCCCGTCCGCATCCGGCTTGATCCGGCAGACGTCAAGGCGCACCCCCTGCGGGTTGGCCTGACGATGGACGCCGTTATCGACACGCGTGACTGATGGCCGAGAGCAAGCTTGAGCCGCTCACCGGTTTCCGCCTGACACTGGCGGCAATCGGGCTGGCGCTCGCCAACTTCATCGTCATTCTCGATACGACGATCACCAACGTCTCGGTGCCGCACATCGCGGGCGGGCTGGCAATCTCACCGTCGCAAGGCACGTGGACGATCACCTCTTACGCCGTTGCCGAGGCCATTACGGTTCCGCTGACAGGCTGGCTGGCAACGCGCTTCGGCACCTATCGCACGCTTCTCTTCTCGCTGTCGGGCTTTGCGCTGTTCTCGGTGCTGTGCGGCCTTGCACGGACGATTGAACTGTTGGTCGTGCTGCGCATCCTCCAAGGCCTGTCAGGCGGCCCGCTGATGCCGCTGACGCAAACCCTTCTCATGCGCATTTTTCCGCCCGAGAAAATGACCGGCGCCATGGCGCTCTGGGGCGTCACCACCATTTCCGCGCCCATCTTTGGTCCGCTCATTGGCGGCTATATCAGCGACAATTGGTCGTGGCCGTGGATCTTCTTTATCAACCTGCCCATCGTCATCATCTGCCTGTTTCTCGTGACGCAGCTTATTGCCCGCTACGAAACAGAAACGCGCAAGGAACGGATCGACGCCGTCGGCCTTGGCCTGCTCGTCCTGTGGGTCGGCTCGTTCCAGTTGATGCTCGACCTTGGCCGCGAGCATGACTGGTTTGCCTCAACGGGCATCGTCACGCTCGCGATCCTCGCCGTGCTCGGCTTTGTCGCGTTCGTCATCTGGGAACTCACGGACTCGCATCCCGTGGTTGATCTGCGCGTCCTGCGACACCGAACGCTCTGGGTCGGCACCATCGGCATTGCGATGGGGTTTGGCGGCATGTTCTCCATGATCGTGCTCGTGCCGCTCTGGCTTCAATCGGTGCTTGGCTATTCAGCGAGCGAATCCGGCCACGCCATGGCTCTGGTCGGTGTCTTTGCGGTCTTCATGGCGCCTGTTGCGGGCAAGCTGATGGAGCGGTTCGACATCCGCATCTGCATCACTGCTGGCATGCTGTGGCTTGTGGTCGTGTCGATCATGCGCACCAACTGGACGACTGATTCCGACTTCTGGACGCTTGCCCTGCCCCAGCTTTTGCAGGGCTTTGGCATGCCATTCTTCTTCATCGGGCTGATGTCGTTCGCCATGTCGTCGGTCCCGGCGCAAGAGACGGCGTCTGCCGCTGGCCTGCTGAGCTTCATGCGCACCGTGAGCGGCGCCGTTGGCACTGCGCTTGCAACGGCCTGGTGGGATGATTCCACGCGCATCAGCCGCGCTGAACTCGTCAGCCGCCTCAATGGGGGCACAGACGTGATGGCCAAGCTTCAGGCATCGGGGATGACTGAAACCCAAGCCCGCGGCATGATCGAGCGGATGGTTGATGCGCAGGCTGCGACCGTCGGCTCAAACCACGTCTTCATGATTGCCGCAGTTGTCCTGTTCGTAGCGGCTTGGCTCGTCTGGCTTGCGCCACGTCCCACCGGAAACTTCATGGCAGGTGCTGGCGGCGGGCACTGAGCCGAGACTTGCGATTTGCTCTTTTTGTATGTAACGCATACAAAAAATTTGATCGGCCCCAACGGCCAGAGGAGCAATCGGCATGACGGCAAAACTCATCGACGGAAAGAAGCTTGCAGCCCATATCCGGCAGGAATGCGCTGGCCGCGTTCGTGCACTTGCGCAAAAGGGCGTCGTTCCGGGTCTGGCCGTCATTCTTGTGGGCGATGATCCCGCCTCGGCCGTCTATGTCGGCAACAAGATCCGCGCCTGTGAAGCCGTGGGCATCCGCTCCTTCACGGATCGCCTGCCGTCCAGCATCACCAACGACGAATTGCTGGCCCGTATCGAGGAACTGAATGCCGACGAGACAGTGCACGGCATTCTTGTCCAGTTGCCGCTCCCGGCGCATATCGACATGGATCGCGTGCTGGAGACAATCGCGGTCGACAAGGACGTCGATGGCTTCCATCTCTACAATGTCGGCGGCCTCGTCACCGGCAACACGGTCTTTTCGCCCTGCACGCCCTATGGCGTCGTCAAACTGCTTGAGAGCGAGAACATCCCTATTGAGGGCCAGAATGTCGTCGTGGTCGGTGCGAGCAACATTGTCGGCAAGCCGATGGCGCTGATGCTGATGGCGCGCGACGCAACTGTTTCGATCTGCCACGCCAAGACCCGCGACCTCGCCCAATATACGATCCTCGCGGACATTCTGGTGGTGGCCGCCGGCGTTCCCAACCTCATCCTGCCGCAAATGGTGAAGACCGGCGCTGTTGTGATCGACGTGGGCATCAACCGCCTGCCCGATGGCCGCATCACGGGCGACGTTGATTTTGAAGGCGTGCGCTGGCGCGCTTCGGCGATCACCCCGGTTCCCGGTGGCGTCGGGCCGATGACGGTGACGATGCTGCTCGAAAACACCATCAAGTCAGCCGAGCGCGTTGCAGGCATTGATCCCGGCGCACGCGAAATCCTGTCTTCGGCGGCCTGAGCGCACGAAAAAAGGGCGGAGGATTTCTCTCCCGCCCTTTCAGCTATTTCGCTTCTGCATCGATCAGATCGGGAAATGGCCCGGTTGGGTTTCCACAGTGATCCAGCGCAGCTCGGTAAAGCTGTCAATGCCCGCCTTGCCGCCAAAGCGACCATAGCCCGATGCGCCAACGCCGCCGAAGGGCATTTGCGCTTCGTCATGCACGGTCGGGCCGTTCACATGGCAGATGCCCGAGTGAATTCGGCGTGCAACGCCAAGCCCGCGCGCCGTATCCTTGGTGAAGACGGAGGCCGACAGGCCATATTCGGTGTCATTCGCAAGGCGGATCGCGTCGGCTTCGTCCTTGGCGCGGATCATCGCGACAATCGGCCCGAAGCTCTCATCACGATAGATGTGCATTTCGCTCGTCACGCCATCGACGACGGTCGCAGGCATCAGCACCGAGTCCGCCTTCCCGCCTGACAGGAGCCGCGCGCCCTTGGCGACGGCATCCTCGATGAGACTGTTCACGTGCGTCACCGTCTTTTGATCGACAACGGCGCCAAGCGGCGTCGTGCCTTCGCGCGGATCGCCCGTCGCGAGGCTCTTGGCCTTGGCCGCAAACTTCTCTGCAAAGGCATCCGCCACGGCGTCCACGACAATGAGACGCTCGGTCGACATGCAGATCTGGCCCTGGTTCATGAAGGCGCCAAAGGCGGCTGCCTTCACCGCCTCGTCGAGATCAGCGTCTTCGAGAACGATCAACGGTGCCTTGCCGCCCAGTTCAAGCAGGCAGGGCTTCAGATGCTCCGCCGCGCGCTTGGCAATGATCTTGCCGACTGCTGTCGATCCGGTGAAGTTGATGCGCTTGACGGTAGGCGCATCGATGAGCGCGCCGACGACTTCGCCCGCATCGGCAGGCGCGTTGGTCACGACGTTGACGACGCCTTCGGGGAAGCCTGCTTCTGCAAAGGCTTCGATGATGATTTCATGCGTGCGCGGGCAGGTTTCCGAGGCCTTCAGGATCACCGCATTGCCACAGGCCAGCGGCACCGCAATTGCGCGCACGCCGAGGATGATCGGTGCATTCCACGGCGCGATGCCAAGAATGACTCCCACGGGTTCGCGCAGCGCCATGGCAAGGCAGCCCGGCTTGTCAGACGGAATCACTTCGCCCGAAATCTGGGTCGTCAGTGCCGCGGCTTCGCGCACCATTGAGGCAGCAAGGCCAAGGTTGAACAGCGCCCAGCCCTTGGTGGCTCCAATTTCGGCCATCATCGCTTCGACAAAGGCATCCGCTTTTGATTCCAGCGCGGTCGCGGCCTTCATGAGAACAGCACGGCGTGCATTCGGCCCCATCGCGGCCCAAGCCGGAAATGCAGCCGCCGCCTTTTCAGCAATTGCAGGAATGTCGCCCGCCTTCATCGCGGCTGCGCTCGACGCGACGGCGCCGGTAATCGGGTTGATACGGTCAAACTTCATGGCTCGCCTCCTTATTTGTTATAAAATATAACATTCTCACAGCGCAGCACAAGCGCCAGAAAACGCAGCGCGCCTTTGTTACCCTTTGATTGCCATTCCTGCGTTACATTGCCACAACGCGCGTGTGATCTATGACCTTGCGATCATCGGCGGCGGCATCAATGGCTGTGCCATCGCGCGCGATGCGGCCCGCAACGGCCTGAGCGTTGCCCTGTTCGAAAAGGACGATCTCGCCAGCCACACCTCGTCGGCATCGACCAAGCTCATCCATGGCGGGCTGCGCTATCTGGAATATTATGAGTTCAAGCTGGTGCGTGAAGCGCTAATGGAGCGTGAGCGCCTGCTCGCCCAGGCGCCGCACCTCATCCACCCGCTCCACTTCGTGCTGCCACACCGCCATGCAGTTCGCCCCTGGTGGATGGTGCGCCTTGGGCTCTGGCTCTACGATACGATTGGCGGGCGGATCAGCCTTCCCCGCTCACGCAGCCTCAAGGCTTCCGACACGCTTTATCGCGCGCCCTTGAAGGAACAGGGCAAGGGCTTTGTCTATTCGGATTGCTGGGTCGATGATGCGCGGCTTGTTGTCCTGAACGCGCTTGATGCCGCACACCATGGCGCCGAAATCCACCCGCGCACCGGCGTCGAGACGGCGCGGCGGACGGGGGATATCTGGACGTTGACCCTCACCAATGGCCGCACAGTCGAAGCCCGCGCGCTCGTGAATGCCGCCGGGCCTTGGGTCGCGCAGATGCTGGCCCGCTCGGGCGTGAACAGCCAGTCATCGGTGCGGTTGGTCAAGGGCAGCCACATTGTCGTGCCCAAGCTGTTTGATGGCGAGCACGCCTATATGCTGCAGCAGCCCGATGGCCGCATCGTCTTCGCAATTGCCTATCAGCATGGCCTGACGCTCGTCGGTACGACCGACGAACCGGTGAATACGCCTGAGGACGCGCATATTACTCCGGCTGAAATCGACTATCTGTGCGCAGCGGTGAACCGCTATTTCATCCACCAGATAGCGCCCGCCGATGTCGTCGCGACCTATTCCGGTGTTCGCCCGCTTTATGATGACGGTGCCAGCGAGGCCAAGGCCGTGACACGCGACTATGTTCTGGAAATGGACAGGAACATGCCGCCGCTGCTTTCGGTCTTCGGCGGAAAAATAACGACCGCGCGCCATCTCGCCCAGGATGCGATCACCCAATTGTCCCAGGTGACGGGATGGCCCGTCTCCGCCGTCACGATGGATGCCTCACTTTCGGGAGGTGATCTGCCTGGAAGCTATGAAGAATGGTTCGCCGAAGTGCGAACACGCTGGCCGTTCCTGGGAGATGCGCGCGCCGAGCGCATGGCCCGCGCCTATGGCACCATGCTACGCGATATGCTCGCAGATATCGGGAGCAAGGCCGATATGGGCGAGGATTTCGGCGGCGGTCTCACTCGGCTGGAGGTGGATTGGCTCCTCCATCACGAATGGGCAAAGACGCCTGAAGACATCCTGATGCGCCGCACCAAGATCGGGCTGGAAACGCCGGAGGCCGCAGAGCGGCTCCGCGCGTATATCGACCAAAGCTCTTAGGCGGGGAGCATGTCCTTCAAAGCGATCTCGGTATTTGCAAGCGTATCGGCAGCGATTTCGGCGCGCGCTTCCACCAGCTTGCGGCCCTGCGCATAGTCCTTGACGCTGTTGACGCAGTCGAGCGCGATCACCTTGCCACCCTTGAGGTAAACCACCGAGAAGCTGCGCGTCGCGGGGTCGCCACGCGTCACCGCTGCGTCATGACCAGTCGAAAGGCCAACCGTCTGGAGCTTGAGATCATATTGGTTGGACCAGAACCACGGCGTCGCCGCATAGGCCTGTGCCGTGCCGGTGATCGACTGGGCTGCAATCTTCGCCTGATCATTGGCATTTTGCACTGATTCCAATCGGATAACCGAACCTTCTGCAAATCCGTTAGAATGTGCGGCGCAATCGCCGATGGCATAAACGTGCGGCAGACTCGTCTGGCAGAATTCGTTGACGTCCACGCCGTTGGCGCCCTTGGCGCCTGCTGCGATAAGCGGCTGGACCGCCGGAATGATACCGATGCCGACAATCACCATCTGCGCGTCGATCACTTCGCCATCAGCCAGCTTCACGCCCGCCACATGGCCATCCTTGCCGAGAATCTCAGTCAGCCCGCATTCGGTCCGCAGATCAACGCCGTGCGCGCGATGTTCAGCCTCGTAGAAGGCGGACAACTGCTCGCCCGCAACGCGCGCCAGCACGCGCGGCAGCGCTTCCAGCAGCGTCACCTTCTTGCCCAGCTTGGTGAGCACGGCAGCCGCTTCAAGCCCGATATATCCGC
>ENA-UOYA01004805-UOYA01004805.1-activated-sludge-metagenome-genome-assembly--contig:-NODE-4805-length-11056-cov-4.843741_pt1 | contig 11056 bp, 10 predicted proteins | sample MGYA00238163_ERZ764804 | MGnify/ENA primary metagenome ERZ764804 (study PRJEB28919, sample SAMN05720223) | activated sludge metagenome | isolation source: Anaerobic digester | place: Hong Kong...
CGAGATACAGGCATGTGACTGGAGTTCAGACGTGTGCTCTTCCGATCTCTGTCGTACCTGCCGAGCCACGCCGGCGAGGTGCCGCCCCGGGCGGCGGTGCCCGAGGGCTCCGACGCCGCGGCGGCCTCGATGCTCGACATCGTCCCCGAGAGCCGCAGCAAGGTCTACGACGTGCGCAAGGTCGCCGCCGCGATCTGCGACACCGGCAGCCTGCTCCCCCTCAAGGACCGCTTCGCCAAGACCGCCTACACGGCCCTGGGCCGGATCGACGGCCGCGTGGTCGGCATCCTGGCGAGCAACCCGCTGTTCAAGGCGGGCGCGCTCGACCCCGACTCGTGCGACAAGGCGACGTCGTTCCTGGTGCTGTGCGACTCGTTCAACATCCCGATCGTGCTGCTCGTCGACACGCCCGGGTTCCTGATCGGCGTCGAGGGCGAGCGGCGCAAGGCGCCGGGCAAGGTCATCAACTTCATGACCGCGCTGCAGATGTGCACCGTGCCGAAGTTCTCGATCGTGATGCGAAAGAGCTACGGCCAGGCCTACCTGAACATGGGCGGCACCCGGAACTCCGACGAGATGCTCGCCTGGTACTCGGCCGACGTCGGGTTCATGGACCCGAACGTCGGGGTCAACGTGGTCCACGGCGTGCGCCACGAGGACGATCCCGAGCGATTCGCGAAACTCGTCGCCGAGATCCGGCGCGACAGCTCGGCGTACGATCTGGCCGGGATCTTCGCGGCGCAGGCGGTGCTCGACCCCCGGGAGTCGCGCACCTGGCTGTCCAGGCTGCTGGAGGTCCACCAGCGCCGGCCGCAGAAGTCGATCGGGCGGCACCTGCTCGGCAACTGGCCGACCACTTTCTGACCACAGGGAGCGTCCTCGCATGGCAACCGAATCCGTCAACTCCGAGATCACCGGCAAGGTCTGGAAGCTCGTCTGCGCCGTCGGCGACACCGTCGAGGAGGAGGGGCCGATCCTGATCATCGAGTCGATGAAGATGGAGATCCCCGTGCTCGCGCCCTGCGCCGGCCGGGTCGTCAAGCTGCTCGTGGCCGAAGGCGACGACGTCGCCGAGGGCCAGGAAGTGGCGGTGGTGGAGCGCTGAGGCGATGCGCGGCGCGGGCGCGTCCGGCCCGTCGCGCGCACCGGCGCCCGCCTGGCGGGTCGGCGGCGGCGCCGCGGCGCTGTCGCTGCCCGAGCAGATCGCCGAGTCGATCGGCGCCGCGATCCTGCGCGGCGAGCTCGACCCGGGCGAGCGGATCCACGAGCAGGAGCTCGCCGCGCGGTTCTCGGTGAGCCGCGGCCCGGCGCGCGAGGCGCTGCGGATCCTCGAGCGCGACGGCCTCGTCCAGATCCAGGCGCGCCGCGGCGCGCGCGTCACGCACCTCACCGTCGACGAGGTCGAGGAGGTGTTCGAGATGCGTGCCGTGCTGCTCGGCGTCGCCGCCCGCCGCCTCGCCGCGCGCGACGACCCCGGCTTCCGGGCGGACATGAAGCGCCGCGTCGAGTCCCTGAGGGCGCTCGCCCGTGCGGACGACGCCGAAGGCTACGTCCGCGAGGCCAACGCGATGAACCTGACGCTCGCGGGCAGCAGCGGCAGCCGGCTGCTGCGCGACACCTACCACGCGCTCGCGCACCGGACGCTGCGCTACACCCGGCTCGGGCTCGGCACGCCGGAGCGCCGCGCCCAGTCCGCCCGCAACTGGCGGCAGCTGTGGCAGGCGATCGACCGGCACGAGCCCGACCGGGCCCGCGAGCTCGCCGAGCGGCTGGTCGAGGACTCGAAGGCGACCGCGGTCGCGATGCTGCGCGATGCGGTCGCGCGCGACGAAGGAGACGACAGAATTGAGAAAGGTGCTGATCGCCAACCGCGGCGAGATCGCGTGCAGGATCGTCCGAAGCTGCCGCGCGCTCGGGTTGCGGACGGTCGCGGTCTACAGCGAGCCTGACGCCGCCGCGCTGCACGTCGAGCTCGCCGACGAGCGCGTCGCGCTCGGCGGCTCGTCCGCGCTGGAGAGCTACCTGCGGGTCGAGCGGCTGCTCGAGGCGGCCGCGCAGACCGGGGCGGACGCGATCCATCCCGGCTACGGCTTCCTCGCCGAGAACGCCGCGTTCGCGCGTGCGGTCGCGGCCGCCGGCCTCGCCTGGGTCGGGCCCACGCCCGACTCGATCGACGACATGGGCGACAAGGAACGGGCCCGCCTGCTCGCCCGCGCGGCGGGGCTGCCGGTGCTGCCGGGAAGCGCGCGCTTCGGGCCCGGCGACCTCGCGGGGCTCGAGGCGGCCGCCGCGGAGGTCGGCTTCCCGATGCTGGTCAAGGCCTCGGCCGGCGGCGGCGGCATCGGCATGCGCCGGGTCGATCGCGTCGAGGACCTGGTGGCCGCGGTCGAGGCCACGCAGGGCATGGCGCAGCGCGCGTTCGGCGACGGCACCGTGTACCTCGAGCGCTTCGTGGCCAATGCCCGGCACGTCGAGGTCCAGGTGTTCGGGTTCGGCGACGGCGAGGCGATCCACGTCCACGAGCGCGACTGCTCGCTGCAGCGCCGCTTCCAGAAGATCGTCGAGGAGAGCCCGGCGCCGGGCCTGCCCGCCGAGGTCCGCGAGGCGATGTGCGCGGCCGCGGTCGCGCTGTGCCGGCAGGAGCGCTACCGCGGCGCGGGCACCGTCGAGTTCGTCGTCGACGCGGACCGGTTCGAGTTCTACTTCCTCGAGATGAACACCCGGATCCAGGTCGAGCACCCGGTCTCGGAGATGAACACCGGGCTGGACCTGGTCGGCATGCAGCTGCAGCTCGCCGCGGGGCAGGCGCCGCAGGCGCGCGCGCAATCGGAGGTGGTCGCCCGCGGGCACGCGATCGAGTGCCGGCTGTACGCGGAGCGTCCGGCCAAGGGCTTCCTGCCGTCGACCGGCACGCTGCAGACCCTGCGGCTGCCCGAGCCGGACGCGACGCTGCGGGTCGACAGCGGCGTGCGGGAAGGCGACAAGGTCACGCACTTCTACGATCCGATGATCGCCAAGCTGATCGCGCACGGCGACGACCGGGACGGCGCGATCGACCGGATGCTGCGGGCGCTGCGCGCGATCGAGGTCGCCGGCGTCGAGACGAACCGCGACTTCCTGGTCCGGGCGATCGACCATCCGGCGTTCCGCCGGGGCGAGGTGTCGACGCGCTTCGTCGACGTGCACAAGGCGTCGCTGCTCGGCTGAGTCGCCGATCGGGGCGCCACCGGGACGGGGGGGCGGATGGCGGGAACGATGATCGTGACGGGCGGCAGCCGGGGCATCGGCGCCGCGGTGTGCCGGCTGGCGGCGCGGGACGGGTACGACGTCTGCGTGAACTACCGCTCGGACCGCGACGCGGCCGAGTCGGTCGCGCGGGACGTGCGCGCGGCGGGCCGACGGGCGATCGTCGTGCAGGGCGACATGTCGCGCGAGCCGGACGTGCTGCGTCTGTTCGAGGAGGTCGACCGCGGGCTCGGCCGGCCGACCGTGCTGGTCAACAACGCGGGCGGCGTGTCGGGCACCCGGCGGCGCGTCGACGAGATGACCTGGGCGGCGACGTCCGAGACGATCACGCTGAACCTCGTCGGCACGATCGTCTGCTGCCGCGAGGCGATCCGGCGGATGTCGACCCGCCACGGCGGCGAGGGCGGCGCGATCGTCAACGTCTCGTCGGTGTCGGCCCGGCTCGGCGCGCCGAACCTCTGGATGGACTACGCGGCGGCCAAGGGCGGGGTCGACACGCTGACCGCCGGCCTCGCGCTCGAGCTCGCCGAGGAAGGCATCCGCGTCAACGCGGTGCGCCCGGGGATGATCGACACCGACCTGCACGCGACCACCGGCATGCCCGACCGGGTCGCGCGCTTCGCGAAGCACCTGCCGATGAAGCGCGCGGGCACCGCCGAGGAGGTCGCCGAGGCGATCGTCTGGCTCGCCTCGCCGGCGGCCTCGTACGTGAGCGGCGCGATCGTCGACGTGGCCGGCGCGCGCTGACGCGCGGCGCTCGGCGCCGGTCCCCGGGCCGGACCGGCGGGCGGACACGTGTACCATCACGTCCGTTTCACGCCACAGCCCAGCCATGCGAACCGCGAAGCCCGTCGCCGACAGCGGCACGGAATGGACGCCGAACCCCCTCGCGCACACCCTGTCGCTGCCCGAGCAGATCGCCGAGCGGATCGGCAACGACATCATCCGCGGGCGCTTCGAGCCGGGCGCCCGGATCCAGGAGCAGGAGGTGGCGACCGGGTTCCAGGTGAGCCGCGGTCCGGTGCGCGAGGCGCTGCGGATCCTCGAGCGCGACGGGCTGATCCAGATCCACGCGCGCCGCGGCGCTCAGGTCACCGAGCTGACGGTGACCGAGCTGAACGCGATCTTCGACCCGCGGATCTCGCTGAACGGACTGGCCGCCCGGCGCGCGGCCGAGCGGGGCGACCCCGAGTCGATCGCCCGGCTCAAGGCCGCGGTCGAGCGCGTCGTCGCGGCCGCGGCCGCCGACGACCTCGACCTCTACCTGAAGGCGAGCTACCAGGCCCACCGCAGCATCTGCGAGGCGAGCGGCAATCCGTTCATCACGCGGCTGGTGTTCCTGCTGACCCACCAGACGCTGCGCTACGCGCGCCTCGGCCTGTCGACGACCCGGCGCCGCCAGCAGTCGTCGCGCAACTGGCGCCGGATGCTCGCCGCGGTCCAGGCCGGCGACGGCGACGAGGCGCAGGCGGTCGCCGAGGCCACCGCACGCGAATCGCGCGACGCCGCGGTGAAGGTCCTCGCCGACGCGGCCCGCGAGGCCGGGCCCGCCGGGCCTCAGCCGCGGCGGGCGACGAAGCGCTCGTAGGCCGCCACCGCCGACAGCGCGTCGGCGACGTTGGTCATCTCGTCGAACGCGGGGATGCCCGCGCGGGTCGCCTCGGTCCGGAAGGTCCGCTTGCGCTCCTCGCACTCGGGCGACCCGTCGGAGCGCAGCACCAGCGCGAAGTGCCCGCGCCCGGCGTGCCGCGCGCGCACCCGCAGCGTCGCCGCCATCAGGTTGGCGAGGAAGTCGGCGCGCCGGTCGGCCGACTTCACGAACACCGGCAGGTTCAGGTGCACGACGACCGCGTCCGGCGCGTCGTGCCGGAACACGAGGTCGAGGATCGACTCGGCGATCCGCCCGTCCTCCTGCTTCATCGTGAACGCTGGCGCGTCGATCGGATTCACCACCGAGGTGCCGGGCGGCAGGCCGAGCGCCTCGAGCGCGGCGATCGCGGGCGCGGCCATCGGCTCGACGACCAGCCCGCGCCGCGCGAAGGCGTCGGCCGCGAGCACGCTGGTGCCGCCGCCGTTGCCGAACAGCACGCAGCGGCGCGTCTCCCGGTCGCGCCTCGGCTCGAGCGCCTGGAAGGCGGTCAGCACGTCGAGGAACTGCTCGAGCGTGTCGGTGACCAGCAGCCCGGTCTGCTGCGCGAGCCCGGTCCACACCGCGAGCGGGGTGGCGAGCGAGCCGGTGTGGGAGGCCGCGGCCTGGCCGCCCTGCGCGGTCTGGCCGCCGAGCAGCACGACCACCGGCTTGCGCGCGGCGTGGCGCCGCAGCACCTCGACGAACCGGCGTCCCGCCTTCACGTCCTCGAGGTAGACGCCGACCGCACGGGTGTCCGGATCGGCCATGAAGTGCTCGAGCAGGTCGGCCGGACCGAGGTCGATGCTGTTGCCGAGCGTCACCAGCCCCGAGAACCGCAGCCCGCGCGACTTGCCGCGCAGCAGCACGTCGACCGCGAGGCCGCCGCTCTGCGAGACGATGCCGATCGGGCCCGGCTCGGCCGGGCAGTCGCCGACGAAGGCGAGGCCGCCCGAGGGCGAGTAGACGCCGAGGCAGTTCGGGCCGAGCAGGCGCACGCCGGCCTCGCGGGCCGCGGCGGCGAGCCGTGCCTCCAGCTCGCGCCCGCCGGCGATCTCGCCGAAGCCGCTCGAGATCACCTGCGCGTAGCGCACGCGCCCGGCGCCGCTCGCGACGAGCTCGGGCACCTGCGCGGCCGAGACCGCGACGTACAGGTAGTCGATCGGCTCGCCGACGTCGGCGAGCGTCCGGGCGGCGGGCAGGCCCTCGACGGTCGCGGCCTTCGGGTGGATCGGCACCATCCGGCCCGAGAAGCCCAGCGCCAGGCACTGCCGGATGAAGTCGTTGGCGGGCGTGAAGCCGGTCGCCGACGCGCCGGCCACCGCGACCACGCGCGGCGCGAGCAGCGGGCGGAAGCGCGCGACGATCGCCTCGTCGGTCTCCGGGACGGCGCGCGACGGGGAGGACGCGGTCGCGACCGGCGAGGCGGTCGCCGCCGCCGTCGAGGCCGGCTCGCCGGCGGCCGGTCCGGCCGGCCGCAGCAGCAGCCGCGCGTCGCACGCGACGGCGCCCGACGGCGACACGATCAGCGGATTCACGTCGAGCTCGGCGATCGCGTCGGCGCACGTGGTCAGCAGCCCGTCCTCGCCGCCGACCGCGAGCAGCGCGGCGACGACCGCGTCCTCGTCGGCCGGCGTGCGTCCGCGCGCGCCGCGCAGCAGCGGCGCGGCCCGGATCGCGTCGATCATCGCCCTCGCGTCGGTCGCGTCGATCGGGCAGACCCGGAACACCGTGTCGCGCAGGATCTCGACGAACACCCCGCCCGAACCGAGCATCACCACCGGCCCGAAGCGCGGGTCGACGAGGCCGCCGAGCACCAGCTCGGTGCCCGGCTCGGCCATCCGCTCGACCAGGCAGCCCTCGGTCTGGACGGCGTGGCGTCGCGCCGCGTCCGCGATCGCGTCGACCGCGTCGCGCACCCGGACCTCGCTGTCCAGCCCGAGCCGCACGCCCCCGACCTCGCTCTTGTGGATCGCCGCCGGCGAGACGAGCTTCACCGCGAGCGGAAAGCCGAGGCGCCGTGCCGCGGCCGCCGCGGCGCCGGCGTCGGCGACGACCTCGCCCGCGGGCACCGCGAGCCCGAAGGCGGCGAGCACGCGCTTGGCCTGCGCCTCGTCGAGGGCCGGACGGCCCGCGTCGCGGGCCTCGTGCACCCGCCGCGCCGCGTCCCGGCGATCGTCGGCGGTCATCGTGCGGCGGCCTTCGGGGGGGCGGCGCGCTTCGCCGTGGCGGTGCGCTTCGCCGGGGCGGTGCCCTTCGTCGCGGCGGTGCCCTTCGTCGCGGCGGCGCCCGTCGCGCGCCCGCGTCGCGGCGCCGCCGCCTTCGCGGCGCTCGCGTCCGAGGCGGGCGGCAGCGCCCCCGCCCGCTCCAGCTCCTCGACCAGCATCGGCACCGCGAGGTTCACCGAGTGGATCCCCATCACCGTCGTCAGCTCGATCACCTCGAGGATCTCCCCGGCGGTCGCGCCGTGCTTCAGCGCGTTGCGCATGTGGCGTCGCGCGCCGGGCGCGTACAGGTGCGTGGTCGCCACGTTGATCGCGACCAGCACCAGCTCCTTGAACTTCGGCGGCAGCGGCCCCGTGCGGTGCGGCACGCTGCGGAACGCGAGGTACGCCTCGATGAACTCGGGGTCGAGGCGGCGGACCGCGTCCCACAGCGGGTTCCATTCGCCTTCGGCGATGTAGGCGTCGGTCAGCGGCGTGGCCGACCGCGCGCGGGGACGGGGGCGTGTGGTCATGCGGGGCTCCTCACGGGGCATCGGCGTCCTGGCGAAGCAGGTCGGCGGCCTTCTCGCCGATCATCATCGCCGGCGCGTTGGTGTTCGAGGACACGATCGTCGGCAGCACCGAGATGTCGGCGACGCGCAGCGCGTCGACGCCGCGCACGCGCAGCCGCGGGTCGACGACGCCCTCGCCGCGCGCGCCCATCCGGCAGGTGCCGACCGTGTGCCAGGCGGTCTGTCCGATCTCGCGCACGTGCTCGAGCAGCGCCTCGTCCGAGTCGATCCCGGCGCCCGGCCGCTCCTCCCGGACGATCCACGGCGCGAGCGCGGGCTGCGCGGCGACGCGGCGGATCAGCCGCATCAGGCCGAGCGCGGTGCGCCGGTCGGACTCGGCGGCCAGGTAGTTCGGCTGGATCTCGGGCGGCGTGCGCACGTCGGGCGAGACCGCGTGGATCGAGCCGCGCGACTCGGGGTAGAGCCTGAAGCCGCCGATCGAGAACCCGGAGTGCGGGTCGATGCCGGCGCCGGGACTGCGCGAGTACCGGTCCTTGCCGCTGATGTGGTAGATGCGGACCATCACGTCGGGGCGCGCGAGCGACGGGTCGGTGCGCGTGATCGCGTGCGCGGTCGACGAGGTGTTCGCCATCAGGCCCTTGCGCGTCAGCAGGTACTGCAGCCCCACGCGCGCGCGGTGCCACGGGCTGCGCATGATGTCGTTGATCGTGATCGGCCGGGTGGTCCGGTAGGTGCACCGCACCTGCAGGTGGTCGCTCATGTGCTCGCCGACGTCCGGCAGGTCGGCGATCACCGGCACGCCGAGCGCGCGGAGCCGCCCGCCGTCGCCGACGCCCGACACCTCGAGCAGCTGCGGCGACTGGACCGCGCCGGCGCACAGCACGATCTCGCGGCGTGCGCGCACGACCTCCGTGCTGCCGTCGTCCCGGCGCAGCGACACGCCGACCGCGCGTCGCCCCTCGAACACGATCCGCTCGACGAGCGCGCCGGTGCGCACCTCGAGGTTCGCGCGGCCGCGCGCGGGACGCAGGTAGGCCGTCGCCGCGTTCCAGCGCCGGCCGCGGTGCGCGGTCTGCTCGAGGTAGCGCACCCCCTCGTAGGACTCGACGTTGTAGTCCGCGGTGGGCGCGACGCCGGCCTCGATCCACGCGCGCACGTAGGCGTCCGACAGCGGGTCGGGGTCGTGCCGGCCGCGGTCGGTGATCCGCACCGGCCCGTGGCGGCCCCGCGCCGGATGGGTGGTGAACGGGTTCGACTCCATCCGCGCGAAGTACGGCTGCAGCTCGGCCCACGACCAGCCTTCGAGCCCCTGCGCGGCCCACGCGTCGTACTCGAGCGGGTCGCCCCACACGTAGGCCATGCCGTTCAGCGAGCTCGAGCCGCCCAGCACGCGCCCGCGCGGCCAGTACACGCGCTGCCCGGCGAGCCCCGACTGCGGCACGGTCTCGAAGGGCCACGCGTAGCGTGCGTTGGTCAGCAGGCGACCGACGCCGAGCGGCACGCGGATCCAGGGGTGCGAGTCGTCGCCGCCGGCCTCGAGCAGCAGCACGCGCGGACCGCGCGGGTCCTCGGCGAGGCGCGCGGCGAGCGCGCACCCGGCCGATCCCGCGCCGACGACCACGTAGTCGGGCTCGGTCATGCTCGGGTCATGCCTTCGTCGCGGCGCCCGGGTCGCGGTGCTTGAACGAGTCGCGCCGGAAGCTGTAGAGCGCGTCGGGGTCGACCATCACGTCGACGATCGCCGGACGGCCGCAGGCGATCGCCGCGCCGAGCGTCGATTCGAGGTCGGCCGCGCGCTCGACGCGGAAGCCCTCGGCGCCCCACAGCCGCGCGAGCTGGTCGTAGGGCGGGTTCGGCACGTCCGCGCCGAGGTAGCGTCCGCCGAAGAAGTCGCGCTGGTAGGCCTTCTCGGCGCCCCAGCAGCCGTTGTTCATCACCACGCACACGGTCGCGATGCCGTTCGACACCGCAGTGCCGATCTCGGACGCGGTCATGCCGAAGCCGCCGTCGCCCATCAGGCTGATCACCGTGCGGTCGGGGCAGGCGAGCTTCGCGCCGAGGCCGCAGGCGTACGAGAAGCCGACCAGCCCGAAGTCGAGCGGGGTGAACAGCGCGGGCGGCTGCAGGTAGCGCATCTGGTCGGTGGCCTGCAGGCACAGCGTGCCGGCGTCCATCGTGTAGATCGCGTCGCGCGGCGCGGCGGCCCGCAGCGCCGCGTAGAGCCGACCCGGCTGGATCCGGTCGGCGGGGCGCGCGGCCGCCTCGTCGCGGGCCCGCAGCAGCGCCGCGCGCCCGGTCGCGAAGCTCGACGCCCACTGCGTCGCCTCGGGCGACGCGGCACCCGCGCCGAGCGCGGCGAGCAGCGCGCGCGCCACCTGCCGCGCATCCCCGTGGATCGCGACCTCGACCGGGAAGAAGCGGCCGAGCGCGGTCGGCTCGAGCTCGACCTGCACGATCCGCGCGTCGCGGTTCAGGTGGTCGTAGGTGTAGAAGGTCGTGTTGAAGCCGAGCCGCGTGCCGAGCGCGAGGATCACGTCGGCCTCGCGCGCCAGGCCGGTCGCCACCTCGTTGCCGCGCGGGCCCACCTGGCCGGCGTACAGCGGGTGGTCGCCGGGGATCGCGTCGCCGTGCCCCGGGGACATCGCGATCGGCGCGGACAGCCGCTCGGCGAGCGCGATCGCGTCGGCCGCGCAGCGCCCGTTCTTGACGCCGCCGCCGGCGAGGATCAGCGGGCGGCGGGCACCGGCGAGCAGCGCCGCGGCGCGCTCGATCGCGTCGGCCGCGCCCGCGCCGGGGCCGTCGGGCTGGCGGCCGGCGGGACCCGACGGCGGCTCGAAATCGGTCACCTCGGCGAGCATGTCGCGGGCGACGTTCAGCGCGACCGGGCCGCAGCGCGGGCTGGTCGCGGTCCGGAACGCCTGGCGCACCATCTCCGGGATCCGCTTCGCCTGCGGCACCGTCCAGGTCTTCTTCGTGACCGGCGCGAACAGCGCCTGCTGGTCGACCTCCTGGAACGCGTCCCGGTAGACGTGCGCGGTCGACAGCGAGCCCGCGATCGCGACCACCGGCGAGTACGCGGCGTTCGCCTGCGCGAGGCCGGTCACCAGGTTCGTCGCGCCCGGCCCGTTCTGGCCGGCGAGCACCACGCCCGCCCGGCCCGACGCCCGCGCGTAGCCGTCGGCCATGTGCGTGCCGGTGCGCTCGTCGCGCACGCCGACGAAGCGGATCCGCGACGACGCGTGCAGCGCGTCGAAGATCTCCATGCCCGCCGAGCCGATCAGCCCGAACACGTCCTGCACGCCCTCCGACTCGAGCGCGTCCACCACCGCCTGTCCGCCCGTGCGTTCCGCCATGCCGTCCTCGCTCAGATCCGGTAGACCCGCTCCGCGGTCCCGCGCAGCAGCGCGTCGCGCTCGGCGGGCGGGAAGTCGGCCACGATCGACCGG